>CEQQ01121733.1_pt1 | contig 19349 bp, 15 predicted proteins | sample 531041 | NCBI WGS metagenome assembly CEQQ01 (sample SAMEA2621222, study PRJEB7988) | marine metagenome | biome: marine biome (ENVO:00000447); feature: deep chlorophyll maximum layer (ENVO:xxxxxxxx); material: "saline water (ENVO:00002010), including plankton (ENVO:xxxxxxxx)" | depth 150 m | reverse complement strand
CAAATAACTTTAGGACGAAAGTTTTTCACTATTGATAATCCTTGTTATAGAGGTACATCTTCCTGCAATATTGTTTTGACTAAAGGGGAGACGCGATCAATTATTTCAGGTGCCATCATGATCTTTTCGGGCCATTCTCTAGTAAACCCCTCTGCTTGGATTTTTGGGGTGCCATCTATTAAGAATACTGGTGTGAGGGGTGATTCTTCTACAACCTTAATGTCTCGTTCCGGATCAATGTTGTTTAACAGGGTCCATATGCAGTCTTCGAAATTAGTTGGGTCGGTTAGATCGTCAAGCACTGCTATTATTTTTACTCCTTCAGCTTCAAGTTGGTTAGCAGCCCATTCACCAATTTGATGGCCTTGTCCTGCTCTTGATTTGTGGATGGTAATGAACCAGAACCCGCCTGCGAGTTGGTATTGGTCCAGTATTTCGTTGTGTTCAGGTAGCTCTTGATAAGTACGGGTAGGGTTAGGTTCCCATTCTTGATTTAAGCCTTCTTCACGGTGTTTTCGTGTGCCATCAAGAATAATCTTACTGCCGTAGCTCCATGACCTACTTGAGTGATCTAGAACGTCAATCGGACCTTTTGCGTATTGCTGGTGACGTCCCGGCGTGACATTCTTCAGTACGGCTCGCCAGAACTCTAGGTGATTCTGTGGGGCGACCTTTTCGTCTGTTACTAGAATTACTTTAGCGAACATCATCTGCCCGAGTCCAAGCAACCCATTAGCAACTTTGAAAGCCTGTCCGGGGTATTGCTTGTTGATACGTACGTTAACCAGATTATGGGCAATTCCAGCGGGTGGCATGTGATAGTCCACGATCTCAGGCAGGATTAACTGCGCTGGTACCTTAAATAGCTTCTCGCTCGCCTCAATAAAGTAAGCATCTTCCATCGGGGGTTTACCCACTATCGTTGCTGGGTAAATGGCGTCTTGGCGCATGGTGATTGCAGTGACGTGAAACAAAGGGTAAAGATCTTGGAGCGTGTAAAATCCCGTGTGGTCTCCAAATGGCCCCTCCGCTTGCCAAGCCTCCTCAGGATCCACGTACCCCTCCAAAATAATTTCAGCTTGAGCAGGTACGTCAAGATCTACTGTGACGGCCCGAGTGAGTTCAACTGACTTCCCTCTAAGGTAACCAGTTAATGCAAATTCATTAAGTCCCGGCACCGGTGGTAAGGGGGCTGTAGCAGCGTAAATCAGGGCTGGATCGCCCCCCAAAGCAACAGCTACTTCTAGTTTCTTGCCTGCTTTACGGGCGTTTTCTAAATGCCTTGCACCTGTCTTATGGCGCTGCCAATGCATCCCAGTTGTGTTGCGGTCAAAGATCTGCATTCTATACATCCCGACGTTAACTTCACCATCAAGTGGATCCCTTGTAATTACCAGCGGCAAAGTTACGAAAGGACCGCCATCTCCCGGCCAACAGGTAAGTACGGGAAGGCGACGAAGATCTACTGCATCGTCTCGGAAGACTCTTTCCTGCACTGGACCTTTACGAACTAGTCTTGGGGGAAGTGACGTTAAGTTACGTAATTTAGGGAAATTAGCCGCGAGCCCGATTAGGCCATTTCCCAGCTTTACGTCAAGGAGGTTACGAAGACGATCACCTAATTCGTCTAGATGGTTTATGCCTAATGCCCACGCCATTCTCTGTGGTGATCCGAAAAGATTAATGACTACGGGAAGATCAGAGCCATCAACTTTCTCAAAAAATAAAGCCGGACCTCCAGCTTTCGTGATTTGATCCGTAATAGCAGCGATTTCCAGGTTTGGAGAAACAGATTCTTGGATGCGCTTAAGGTCACTACGAGTCTCCAGAAGACGTATAAAGTGCCGGAGATTTGAGAAGGGCATGCCCCATGGTAAACCCATAACAGCTCATTGGATTACACTTGGACAACTTAGGCGGAATACTCTTGCCGCCGTACAGACCTTAATTTACGATTAACAATGAAGGAGTATAACGTTGGGTAGTGCGATTAGAAGCAGCCTAAGGAAATCACGTCTTGGGTTTGGTATGGCTGCTATCGGTCGTCCGGGCTACATTACTATCAACCATGGGATTGATGTGGAAGATCCTAGTTTCGACGCTATGGAGCAGCGTGCACTCCTTTTGCTCGATAGAGCTTATAAAGGGGGCGTTAGATATTTTGATGTAGCCCGCTCGTACGGGAGGGCTGAAGATTTCCTAGCCACATGGATTTCACGTAATCCAAGGGCCAGTGATGAAATAACCATAGGATCTAAATGGGGTTACACCTATACTGCGGATTGGCAGATTACTGCTGCCGTCCATGAACAGAAGGACCTAAGCTTAGCTCAGCTCCAACGACAATGGAATGAAACTAAAACGTTGCTTGGTTCTAATTTAGATTTATACCAAATTCATTCTGCAACCCTAATGAGTGGAGTCCTTGGAGATGTCACTGTGCGTGAGATGTTATTTGACCTTCGCAATGAGAATGGCGTGGCTATTGGCCTCTCATTAACTGGCCCAGACCAGGTGAGTACTTTAGAGTACGCACTCAGCATAGAAGTAGGAGGCGAACCTCTTTTTGATACGGTCCAAGCGACTTGGAATATCCTGGAATCATCAGTGGGAAATGTTCTAGCTGAAGCCCATAAGTCGGGTGTGGTGGTGATAGTGAAAGAAGCTCTAGCAAACGGCCGTCTTACTGGTCGAGGTAGTAAACACTTACCTCATGAGTCACTAGAAACATTGAGGCGTGCAGCAGTAACCACTAACACCACTATCTCTAAGCTTGCTCTAGCAGTTGTTTTGGCACAACCTTGGGTAGACGTTGTTCTTTTGGGAGCTATTACCGTGGATCAGCTTGAAGATAATCTTGGCGCCACGGAAATTGTGCTTGACGATTTTACTCTCAATGACCTCAGATCAATCGCTGAACAAGCTGAAGTTTACTGGGACAAGAGATCTAAACTTCCATGGACTTAAAGGGTTTTTAGTCAGCGCTCGTTATGAACCCAGAGTACGCGTATTTCTTGTTGGAAAAACCAGTTGAATGTACGCCACTCTGGTTAAGTTGAGTAGCTAATTCGGATTTGAGATTATCCAAACCGTTTTTTGTAGCTGCCGAAACGACAGAGGCCCCGTAACGTTGTCTGAGTTGAATAATTACTTTCTGATCAGCAGCATCAGCTTTGTTTAAGACAATGTAACGTGGTGGGTCTAGATCTAGGTCATCGAGTATCCGGTTTACCGCGTCGACTCTATCGGGTGCACCTGGTATAGCTGCATCAACCACATGAAGAAGTAAATCTGCCTCGTGTAGTTCTGCTAACGTGGCTCGGAAAGCATCTCTAAGTTCATCAGGCAAATCTCGAATGAAGCCAACAGTATCCGTGTACAGTACTTTGGCACCCCACTCCCCAAGATCAGGCAACCAACCCTCTTTAGTTGTTGGCCGGAGAGTACTGAAGAGCTTGTTGCGGGCCAATGCATTAGACTTCGAGACGACATTAAAAAGCGTACTTTTACCAGCATTCGTGTAACCCACAAGAGCAATGACAGGTGTACGTCCACGACGTCGATTCTTACGAGTTTCGGACCGCTGCCGACTAATGCTGTCCACTTCAGTTTCGAGCGCAGAAATGCGGGTTCTGATACGACGACGATCTACCTCTAACTTGGTTTCCCCGGGACCTCTAGTACCAATGCCACCGCCAAGACGACTCATCTGACTACCTCGGCCAGAAAGCCGGGTCAGTTGATAATTGAGTTGAGAGAGTTCAACCTGAACTTGAGCCTCACGACCTCGAGCGTTCTGCGCAAAAATATCTAGAATAACTTGAGTTCTGTCTAGCACCTTTAATCTCGTAAAACTTTCTATCTCTCTAGCCTGACCTGGGGAAAGCTCCCTATCAAAAACTAGTAAATCTGCATCCTCGTGATACGCCAAGGAAACTAGCTCTTGTAGTTTACCTAGACCAATCAAGGTCTTAGGGTTTATGGTTTTCCGGTGCTGCAGGCTTTTACCAGCAATCTTACCGCCTGCACTTCGTGTTAATTCCTCTAGTTCTGCTAGTCTTGATTCAGCTTCAAACGTTCCTTCCCCACTTTCCAAGCCTACCAAGATGGCTCTTTCTTCACTAGAGCTACCTACATCTCGAGCTTTTCTTGATCTAGTAAGTTCTTCCTCTAGAGCCCGAATGCGTTCCAGAACATCGCCTTGCTCTAAATATCCAAGTTGAGTTGGCGGGTCAACAATCCAGTCTTCTTCGCTTGAAGTGGGCGGTGCTATTTGAGCAAAATGAGCTTGTCCCAATTCAATTCCACCATTTGCCGATGATAGGGTATCGAACGCGACCAGGGCATCTAGTCGATTAAGAAACAGAGTTGTCAGGTCATCTGGACTCAGGCCACCAAGCTTTAAATGACTGTGAATTAGTCGGAGTCCCGAGAGTCTCGATCCAACCTCCCCGAACCGTTGCGGGATAGGAGCGTCATTGGCGTCACCTACTGCCACCGTCACTACGCGACCTCGACGGTCAATAAGTAGTACTACGCCCCTTCCAATCTCTCGTGATATTTCAGCCATAGCCCGAGCTAAAGCAATGGTAACTGTGGTTGACGGGGGTACTTTTCTACGGTAAAGATTACTTAGGCGCTTTAAATGATTATTTCTTAGGCCTGAAACGTTACCATGCACCCGTTCGATAACTTCAGTCCCCTTCCAATATCGACTCACACATCGTGTGTATCGTGCAACTAACAAACCTATCGAGTGGGACAAGTTTTCCTTTTGTAGGTACCTTATAGATATGACGGCAACTACTCAATTTAGTGACCTTATTGAAAGGATCAGTATAAATTTAATCACTTATTGCCCAGTTTACATTATTGCGACTGTGGTCAGGACGCGTTGTGAATGCACGTGATTAGTGGGATTACTACCTAACTAATTGCAGGACCACTCCGGGTATGTCTTTCGCGTGAATTCCTGGTGCGGCGAAGTCAATCACTAATTTTTATTTTTAGGTGGGTTATGTTTTTCTGTATACATTAATTAAGGACCTAGACGGTGGAAGTAAATATGCTACTAGCTGGTTTTGTGAAAGGGATGTATAGATGGATATTGTAATTGCATCAGCGAAACGGACCCCTATTGGGGCGTTCCAGGGACGATTGGCTAGTGTTACTGCCCCAGAGCTTGGTTCTATAGTTCTCCATGGAGCTGTTAATCAGGCAGGTATTGATCCTGATTGTATTGATTTAGTGGTGTTTGGAAATGTGCTTTCGGCGGGCTTGGGGCAGGCGCCAGCTCGGCAGGTAGCGCTTTACTCAGGCTTACCAGATACCATACCGACGGTTACCCTGAATAAAATGTGCGGTAGTGGGCTTGAAGCCATCATCCAAGCTGTTAGAGCTATAGCAGTGGGCGATGCTTCAATTGTGGTTGCTGGGGGAATGGAGTCTATGTCCAATTCACCCCACTTGCTCCTAGGCGCGAGAAAAGGTTGGCCCTTGGGAGATGGAGAGATAGTTGATTCGATAATTAAGGATGGCTTGTGGGACGTCTATAATGATATCCACATGGGTTCTTGTGCAGAACTTTGTGCAGAACGATACGGATTTTCGAGAGAACAACAAGATGTTTATGCGATTGAATCGTATCGAAGGGCTCAACAGGCCATAACAGAAGGTTATTTTTCGGAAGAAATTGTCCCTACAGAAGCTAAAGGGTACAAAGGTGCTACCCAGACTGTATTTGAGGACGAGAGTCCAGCCAAGGTTGATTTCGCTAGAATTCCTGCTTTACGTCCAGCGTTCGAAAAGGACGGAACTATTACTGCCGCTAACGCTTCTACCCTCAATGATGGCGCAGCAGCTGTCGTTATCGCCGAAGCGACCGTTGCTCGTGAATTAGGCTTAACAATTGAGGCAAAGATTTGTGGGTACTCTGGGAACGCGCATACTCCTGAATGGTTTACTACAGCCCCCGTAGGAGCTATAGAGTCACTATTTAGTCGGCTTAGCTGGACTCCAGATTCAGTTGATCTTTTTGAGATTAACGAGGCGTTCAGTGTAGTACCGATGGCTGTTACTAAAGAACTAAACCTCTTAAGCGATCGCGTTAACGTACACGGTGGCTCAGTTGCACTGGGACACCCAATCGGGGCTTCAGGAGCCCGAATACTTGTTACCTTACTTCATGCGCTGAAACAGAGGCAGGAGTCCAGAGGGATAGCTACGATTTGCATTGGGGGCGGCGAAGCTCTTGCGCTAGGTATAGAACTTAGTTAGTTGGGTTCCGCTAATTTCAGCAATTCCTCTTTACCCAAATAAATCTACTCGATTCTGATCAACTTTCTAGTTACGGTACCTTTTCCTCTCCTGTAAGCCATTCCTGCACAACCTTAATGAAGGAGTTGGGGCACTCTTCCTGGGGAATGTGACCACACCCGATTAGAATCTCAAATGTCGAGCCTGGTATCGCCTGAGCAACCTGTTCTGAGTCTTCTATTGAAACAATCTTGTCGTCTGATCCTGCTATGACTAAGGTAGGAATCTTAATCTCATCGAGGTTGTCAAACAAATTCAGGCGCTGATTCGTGCGGGTGAATTCCCAAAGGGCTCGATCCCAATTGTTCACCTTAATTCCTTTCTGATAGGCTTCGATGGTGTCGTCGTCAATCAGACTAGGATTGCTCCAAGCAGATTGAACAAAGGTTGAACCAGCAGTGCCACTAAGCTGCCTCATTAACAGAGGACCAACCCTATTTAGTTGTGGGGTGAAAAGCAAAGGACGCGTCCATAACGGGGCGCCACCCTCACGAATAATGGCGGGACCTACGAGAATTAGGCCATCGATTCGGTCTGGGTAATCCAAAGCAAATTTAGTAGCAAGCGCACCGCCTGATGAATGACCAACAATTACTGCAGAATCAACACCAAGGGCATCTAGGAGATGAACAGATAACTCAACCTGTCCCCTCGGGGAATAGACGTTGCTGTTTTTCCAAGTTCCTCCCTTCGGTCGTTCAGTGAGCCCGAAAGCAGGACGATCAAGAGAGATTGACCAACCTGTTTGCCCTAGGGCATCCATTACTTCGTGCCAGCTGTATAAGGTTGAGGCAAAGCCATGCAAGAACAAGAAAATTGGTCCTTGTCCGACAGATTGCCGGGAAGATGTTTTGTAATGGACTGTTAGCCCGGCAAGTTCAATGAATTGACTTTCTTCGTCTGCTAATTGGGCGGCAGGAACCGTTCCTTCTAGGTCAGGTGCTGGTATAAGAAAAGGGCCGATTACCACGGTAAGCGTCAAGGCAAGAATGATAGCAAGTGAAATGCGGATACGAAACGGCATACCTGATTTAAGCACGGTCGGGACTTGTTGCTCTACGTTCACAGCTCACCGTTTGTTTAGGCTCAGTTGTCTACTCCTAATTATTTTTAACTAAAGCAGATTGGAATTAGGTCGTCAGGTAGAGTATATGTACTCAACCTCAACCAATACCAAGGGACCCCAGTCAAGTGGCAACTAGTTACAATATCTATGAGGTTGAAGCTAGTTGGTTGTTATGCCCAAAATGGGTTACTCGCCTTGAAATTTGGCGTTCCTCTTTTCGATAAAGGCATTGGTGCCCTCCCGGTAATCGTTGGTGGTTGTGACTAAACCGAATAGGTCAGCCTCGATTTCTAATCCTTCATCTAGCGTTACGTCTAATCCCCTTACAACGGCCTCTTTGGCCAAACCTAGAGCTATCGGGGCATTACGAGCAACGATGTTAGCTATTTCTAGTGCGGTTTGGAGGGTTTCTTCTGAAATCCGATTGACTAGACCGATTTGTAGTGCTTCTTTAGCAGTGATTTGTCGGCCCGTAAGAATCATGTCTAAGGCAGGGCTAAGGCCAACTAAACGTGAAAGGCGCTGGGTCCCTCCATAACAAGGGATTAGACCTAAGCCGACTTCTGGAAACCCTAAGCGGGTTTCCGGCGAAGCTATCCTTAGATCACAGGCTAATGCCAATTCTAAGGCTCCGCCGAGAGCAAAGCCATCGATCGCAGCAATGGTAGGAAATGTTGTACTTGCCAAAGAATTCATGATTTCCTGGCCGGCCAGAGAAGCTTCTCGACCGCTAAAGGCGTCGTTAATTTTGGTTAGGTCCACGATGTCAGCACCAGCACCAAAAGCTCTACCCTCCCCAGTAACGACAAGGGCGCGAACCTCTACATCTGCCTCTACCAGCTGCAGGGCAAGACCAAGTTCCATCAGTAGCGCCTCATTAATTGCGTTTAACACTTCAGGTCGCGAGAGCGTCAAAATCGCAATTTTCCCCTCGATTTCATAATTGAGGTGTTCAAAGACAACTGAATCTTCGAGGTTGTCCGACATGATTTCTCCTTAGACCCGGTGAGGTAAACGCAGAACGAGATACCCCTGTTTGGGTTTCATTAGTGTTCAGAATTTCCAAAGGCCTGCGGTGGCCATCTCAAACTGTATCTAGGATAGCAGAAGCGTTCTGATGAGTGTTTTTTCCGCGTTGACAAAAACAAAATGGTTTTTCGGGCTTGTCGTCCGAGCTACGCCAAAGTCTTTTTTGACAGGCTGTAATGTCTTTAATGAGACAACCTGTTACGGTATTTTTTGACTATACGTGTCCCTTCGCTTGGCGAGGGGCCGAAGTGGCAGTTAGCGTACAGGATGAACTAGAGTTAGAGTTTACTTGGTTGCACTTTAGTCTTTACCAATCAAATTATCGTGGTGAGGATCAATGGCAGATTTGGAATGAGCGGATTGACCCTGAGGATGAAAGTGGGGCTAAGGGTTTGCTTCCGTTTTTGGCGAGTTGTGCGGCACGAAAACAGGGTAAAGTTCTCCACGACGCTTTTCGGCTAAGACTTCTTCGAGCCCGACATCGAGATCATAGGTCTTTTGATTGGGACACTGTCTTAGATGTTGCGGAATCCGCAGAACTCCATCTTGCGCAGTTTCGTGATGACCTATCTAATCCAGAGTGGCGCACTGTTCTTGCTCAAGAACACCATAGGGCTGTTGAGAAAGACGTTTTTGGGACACCAACTTTTGGTTTTGGCGAAGGACAACTTTCTTATTTCCGGATTAAAGAACTCCCTAAGGGAACCAAAGAAGCTGTTGAACTTTTTCGTGATTATAGGCGTCTACTTACTCACTATCCTTACTTGGAAACGGTTAAACGACCTAGGCCAAGAACTAACTAACAAACGTTCAGGCTTCCAAAAACATAACTGGGGATTAGTGGCTAGATGGTTTGCTTTCAATACAATTTTAAGGTGTTGAGAGATTGTTTTTCGGCTGGTTAGAACTTCAGGAAAGGGTATGCTCTTTGGGTAATGTCACAAGCCATTGATCTAGGCGGGATTGCCGATGTTTTAGAGGCTGGTTGTGATATGACATGTTTCATTCTTGTTTCCCATCCTTTTACGGAGTTACCAGCGCAACAACAATTGCGTTATTTTCAGGGTTAGCGCGTGATTTTCCTTCTCAGTGCCCTGTTATTGGCTTTTACTTTGATCTTATGGCGGAACCAAAGCTCACAAAAAACCTTCATAATCAGTGTTTTTGCCATAATCGGTGCTTTTATAATATTTGGCGTTAATCACACAGGCCCAATTCTTTATCTTGCTGGGTACACCTTAGTCCTTGTTCTGCTGGCTTTCATTGTGCAATTGTTCTGGGAGAGTAATCGGTTGACCCCTGGTCAATGGAACTTTAATCGTGAAGCTAAAGAATATCTTAGAAAGAACGTTAATTTTGCAGACCCGCTCCTGTTTCCTGGATACCACGAGGTTAAACATGTGGGCTCAGGAGGTATGGCTAATGTGTATCGCGCGTTTAGGGATTCAGACGGACAGGTTGTAGCTCTCAAGATACCTGTCGGTCGGTACGGGAAAGATGAAGATTATCTACGCCGTTTTCACCGTGAGGCTGAGGTGGTTGGATATCTTGACCACAACAACATTGTTAAGACCTTTAAACACGGCGTGATTGGAGTTAAGCACTATGTTGAAATGGAGTTCATTGAAGGTCGTAGCCTTGACGCCTACATTGAGTCAAAAGAGCTTAATGTAGGAACGGCTATTGAAATTACTAAGCTCTTAATATCTGCCCTCAATCATATTCACGGGGCTGGTGTGATTCATCGCGATATCAAACCTTCCAACATTATGATTAAGGAAGGTGGGTTTGTGGGAGAACCGTCTCGCGTGAACTCAGATGCAGTGAAACTCATGGACTTTGGTATTGCTGGTGGTAAGGATGTTACATCTAGAGGTTTTGATGGCCAACGTGGTGGTACTCCTATCTATATGTCGCCAGAACAGGCTAGGGGATTGGAGATTGATCACCGGAGTGATATCTACAGCTTGGGCTTAGTCTTATATGAAATGCTAACTAATCAAACAGCCTTTGGGGGCATCTCCGAGGTGACAGGTCATCAGCAGGGTTTTCAGGTTCCGCCCTCGCCACGACAAGTAAATTACTGTATCTCTGGAATCCTGGATCATCTTGTAATGCGCATGATCGCTAAAGATCCAAACGAACGTCCTGCCCTACGAGAGATTCAGGATACTTTGCTTCGTGATGATGTCCAAGACGTACTTAGAGCTGATCTGACAAGCCAGCTTGTCCTTATTGTGAGTAGTCATCAGGGAGTAGTGCGCATTCTTGACTCTCAGGGGGCGCCTTATAAGACGTTAGGGGATATAGGGGTAGGCCCAAGATCATTTACCACGACTCCAATGTCGGTTTCGGTAGATAGCAATGGAAATTACTTTCTAGCTGTTCCAGGGGATAGGTTAGGTAGTGACAGGCATCATATGATTCATAAGCTTGCTCCTGATGGGACGTTATTAGATGCTTTTGGTGTTTATGGAATGAGTTCAGGAGAGTTGCTTCAGCCTGTAGCTACAGCTGTTATTCCTGACGATAGTGTGCTTGTGCTTGATTCTGAGACCCACTTAGTACAAAGATTTTCTCACGATGGCGAGCACCTTTCTAGTTTTGGAGGGCGCGGTACGGGTAACGGTTTGTTCAATAATCCGAGGGATCTCTGTGTTGGGCCTGATGGCTCCGTTTACGTTCTTGATTATGGCAATCGCCAAATTCAGGAATTCACCGTGGATGGAATCTACGAGACTAGATGGGCCTTCTTTGTTGACTCTGAGCAGGATAGGACCCGTTTGCTAGACGGTCTAACTGTTGATAAAAGTGGCAACCTCTACGTGTCAGATGTTATGGGAGGTAGGGTCCGTCTTATTTCTCCGGAAGGTAAGGTAGTGCGTTCTTATCCCATAGAGTCCGTAGATGGTGATCCAAAAGACACCCTCATTGATTTGGGTGTTGATGTGAACGGAATCCTTTATGCAGTTCGACGTGGCGGACATTTAATTCGCAAATTAGGCCGCGATAGCAAGTTATTGGACTCTATTGAAGTGTACTCTCCCGTTATGAATATGATCGTTAATGCCCAGTAATTTGAGGGTTTATTTTACACTTCAGCATGCGGGACTTTTGTTGTAGTGGCCGTTACGGAGTTAGCCGAGACCAGGGATCGCTTTAATAATTATTTCGAAGATTTGGAAGACAAGAGTCATTAAGGCTCGGGTAACACCAAGAACGTTCATCAATAAAAAGAAGACTATGAATCCCAGGAGTCCGAACCGGCCTACCCAACCCATAAATCGCATCATGGTTGGATTACCGATCGCGATTTGTGCGAATCCGCCGTCTAACGGGTATAGAGGGAATAGGTTGATAATGCCGTGGAGTGTAGCTATTTGAGCAGCGATAAGGAAGGAACGGTGTAGGGAAGCGTTTTCAAATGAAAACAGGAAGATAAAAGCTAACAAAGCACATGCGAAGGCCACAATGATGTAGGCCATTGGCCCTGCATACCAAACCAGTGCTTCCTGACTTCCCCTGCCTCGGAAACTCTGAGAATTCAGGTTAATTTGGTTCGGCCAACCGAAACCCAAAAGGACAAAAAACATTAACCCCATAGGGTTAATGTGCTGCTGGGGTTCGAACGAAAGAAATCCATGCATACGAGGTGTAGGGTCCCCATACCTAGAGGCTGCCCAGGTTTGAAAAACGTTGTGGAACATAAACGCAAAAACCATGACCACTAATATGATGACGAAAGTAGTCAAGTCAGAAACCAAGTACCCTAATAAACCAAAGCTCAACGTTAACTCCTATCAAGGGCAATCCAGAAATCCGATAGCATCCGGAGGCTCTTGGTGACCATTGTTTATCCGGTCCGCGAGGTCAGTAAGGCGACCTCAGTAGACGACGTTTAAGAGTCTACCAAGTAGTTAGCTACTTGGTAGCATTCCTGAATCACGTCGGCAGCTGGATACCGGATGTGAAACGGCTGCTGAGGATCTAGTTTTAGGCTAGCAATGAGCACGAATTTTTCCCGCCTTCGTATAAACCCGAAAGAAAACTTCTTTCGGGTTTATACGAATCCTTTAGGGTAATATCTAAGTCACTAAACTCCAAAAACAAAATTACCGTTCCGGATTAAGGCAAGGGCCTCAGGCACTTCTCGGTTATTGAGGTGGTCGTGGCAAAGTTTTATCGTCAACTTGATTAAGGAACGCTACCAATAATTTAGCTGTCGCCTCAATGTCCTTAAGGTCTGCCACTTCGTTAGGCGAGTGCATGTAGCGGATTGGTGGTGACACCACCACTGTAGGAATCCCTCCCCGGGAGCTAGCCAGGAAATCCGCATCGGTTCCGGTGCGTCGTGGATTAGCACCCAAGGTATAAGATATGGCTTCAGTAGAAGCTACCTCAATAAGATTCTCAAGAAGGCCATGGTGAACATAGGAGCCAACAGAAAGTTCTGGTCCAGACCCTAATCCTCTTTCCCCAGCCTGTCGCTTGTCCACTCCCGGCGTGTCAGTTGCGTGGGTGCCGTCGATAACTACGGCGAGATCGGGTGCTAGAGAAAACGCTGCTGAACGAGCGCCAATCCCCCCGATTTCCTCCTGTACAGTTGCAACGGCTACTCTTTTGCAAGAATCGTCAACAGCCATGGCGCAAGTCTCCAGAGCCAAGAACGCGCCGACACGATTATCTAGAGCTTTAGAGCTTATACGCGAGTCTCTGAGTCGGGTAAAAGGTTGTTCTAGCACAATGAAATCCCCAGTTCGGACGAGGCCTTCTAAATCTTCCCGGGCATTAGCGCCAACATCTACCCAAAGATCTTTTGCTTCAATAGATTTGGTTGCATCTTTCCGAAGGAGGTGGATTGCATTCCGGCCAATGACTCCTATTAATTCGCCGCCATGGCCTACCACTCGGACTCGTTGTCCGACCAGTTGCTGAATATCCCAGCCACCTACTTCCTGCACGAAAAGGAGGCCCCCCTCATCAATGTGGCTCACCATGAGGCCGATCTCGTCAATGTGGCCTGCAACCATCACAGTCGGCGCCGAATCTGGTCCAAAAGCAGCGTAAACGTTGCCGTAACTGTCGGTGGAAACTATTGCCCCAAGTTCATCCGCACGTTCATGCCAAACTTGAGCTGGCCTACTTTCGTAGCTACTTGTTCCAGGAGCAGCCAAAAGGTTTTCCAAGAACTGTATATTTAATTCCATACCAAAGTTTAACCGAATTAATAAGCTCGGTTACAGTACTAATATGGGTTTTCGAGGGCTCTTAGTGATTCTGTGCAGGATGCTTTATGTCTCTTAATCTGCTGTTGTTATGTGTTGAACAGCCTTTGCAGCGTGTACTATTCCATTCTCAATGAAAACGTCACTAGTACGCATACCGTAGCCGGCAGAACCAACTACGTAAAGTCCTGGAACTGTAGTCTCAAAGTTATCAGTGAGAGTAACAGCGTAGGTGACTGGGTCGTAGCTAGCTCCGGGTTGGTTCAACAATTCAGGAGAGGCGAAATACCCAGTAAGCACAAACGTCTGGTCGGTTGCTATGTGGATTGTGGCGCCATCTTTTTCCGCCACGAGTTCCCTTGATTGAATCTCACGAACTACGGTATCAAAATGGACCGCGATTGATCCTTCTTTAACTCGATTCTCAAGATTCGGTCGGATCCAGTATTTAAGACTCGATCTAAAGTCCGAACCTCGGTGTACAATTGTGACTTTTGCACCACCGTGAAATAGGTCCAGAGCTGCATCAGCAGCACTACTACCAGCTCCTATGATAGTGATGTTTCTGTTGTAGAAAGGATGAGCTTCAGTATAAAAATGACTAACGTTTTTCCTGTCTTCACCTGGTACGCCTAGAAGCTTGGGATTGTCAAAATAGCCTGTCGCGAGAACGACTTTCCTAGCAGAAATCACCTCTGTAGAAGATTTTCCAGCCTTGACCCGGATTGCGAATTGTCCTTCCTGTCTTTCAATCCCAGTGACCTCTGTATGAGTATGGATATTCAAAGCCTCATTCTGAACTACTTTCCGGTAGTAATCTAGGGCTTCTTTGCGAGTGGGTTTATCCGTCGAAGTGATAAGAGGATGGCCGCCAATTTCAAGTCTTTCAGAGGTAGTAAAGAAAGTCATGTAAGTTGGGTAGCCTCTGATTGCTTCAACAATACTGCCCTTTTCAACGACTAAGTAATTAAGGCCAGCACGTTTAGCTAAAATAGCTACTTCAAGCCCAATAGGGCCAGCGCCAATAATGACAAGATCAAACATCGACAACAGATTAACAGAATGACCTGTACTCCGAGGTTACAAACAAGCCTACTATTGGCTTAATTGAGCCTACTAGGGCAAAGTTCCTTGATTTGGCAGGATATGCAAGATGGGGATCGAGCGTGACAAATTTGGCGACCGTGAAGAATTAATGCATGGTGTAAAAAAATCCAGGTCTTCTTCGGGAAAAGACGTTCCAAGTCAGCTTCTACAGCATCGGGATTGTCCTTGCTAGAGAAGCGTAATCGTCTTGCTAGCCGTCCAACGTGAGTGTCTACAGCTATTGCGGGCCTACCAAAAGCTGTCGCAAGTACCACATTAGCTGTTTTACGGCCTACACCAGGCAGTCCGAGGAGGGAATCAAAGTCATTCGGTACCGTTCCCCCAAAGTTGTCACATAAAATCCTCGACGTACGGACGATATTCTTCGCTTTGGTTCTATAAAGCCCGATAGTACGGATATGATTCATAACTTCACTTGGTTCAGCAGTTGAGAGACTAGGAGCATCGGGATAGGCGTTAAAGAGCGACGGGGTGGCTGCATTGACGCTTTTGTCCGTTGCTTGAGCAGACAAGATGGTTGCTATAAGTAGTTCGAACGGGGATTGATGAACAAGTTCCGTAGTGGCGGTTGGATATGCCGCCACAAGTTCATGAAGCACCGCCGTCGCCCTTTCAGATTTGTGAGCAGCTGATTCCCGTGGCATAATCTTAGTTTACTCGCCAGGGTTATTATTTGGTTCGAAGAGGGTCTTTAGAGGCAGAACAACACACCGCCAATCTAACGGATTCTAGCCGTCGCTTTGAAAATTCAATCTCTTGATGGTGCGTTTATTGGTCTAGGGTGTAAGTTGTGGAAAGACGGTCCCACCAGGGTATTGCATAATTATCGAGGGCCTCATTTAGGCCAGTTACGTTCCCAATTCCCTCACCTCTAAGCCATTCTGATAGGTGGTTCTCTCCTTCGGATGTAAAATGTGGGATACCTTCTTTCCAGGTGGCTCTGCCACAAAGAACCCCAGAGAATGGGACGTGAGCTTTACCAACTATCTCTACAGATGCACGGAATACGCTCATATCGACACCGGCAGAAAGGTATATGAACGGTTGTTCTACCTCGTTTGCGGCATCAAGAGCATGTCCTTGGGCATCGGTTATGTCATAAGCAACTTCGGTAGTGGCTCCTAGGCCCTCTGTATATGCTGCAAGGAAAGGAAACTCTACTTTTAGCACATCAACCTGGTAACTAGATGTTCCAAACTCCTGCATGGTTTTCCGGACGAGACTTGGTTTTTGTTTAGCAAGCTCTAATCCTTCTACCCCATCCTTATAGGTCACGGGTTCCAAGAAAAACGGTAGCCCAACAGACGCGCATTCGGTCCCAACGCGCTCCACAAGAACATGCTTCTCATCATTGCCAGCTGCCTCTGGATCGTAGTACAACAGCAGCTTAACGCCGCTGGCCCCAGCTTTTGCTAGACGACGCACATTCCATTTCGGTAGGAGCGAAGGCATACGGTTGCCTTTGGTGTTGTCGTAACCACTTGCTTCATAGGCGAGGATTAATCCAGTGGTTTCGGGCTTTTTTTGGATAGCGGCGAGTCCATATTCTGGGTCCAAAAGGACTGCTGAAGTTAGGGGGGAAAGTGTCTGAACCACAAGTTGCTTAAATGTGACTATGTCGTCATCGGTGATATCGCGGTCGCCTAGACTTTTAGCGATAGAAGATTTAAGAGAACCACGTTGATCAATTGCTAGGGCTGCAATTATTCCTTTTTTGTTCGATAAGGTTTTAAGATTATGAAGTTTATCCCGGATGCTACTCTGCATACTTAATTAAAGGTCCTTTCCTTCGAACTAGTCGTTAGGTATCTGGACTACCTGACCTCAGTAGCTCGAGGTAGTCCCCAATTAATGGCAGCACTTGCTAACAGACAAGCACTTTACCAGTTGAGCATTTCGTAAGCCTTTAATTCTCTAAACCTGACCAGGCCCAAAATCCAGGGCTAGACTTCTCGCACATAAAGCTGAACCTATGGAAATATAGAGAGAGGAGAGCTTTATGTACTGTCACCACCTACCAAGAAAAACAATAATGTGGGTCGACTCAGGGGAATGCTTGCTTGGAAAACTACTGTGAAGTTAGCGGTATGTATTTGGGCTTTAGGAGAGGCCACTGAAGTTACCCTGCAAGATGTTGCCCAACTCGGGTTTAAATGGATTGATGTGCAACCGCATATGCTTAGTGGCGAAGCAGAACGTGGGTTTTGTTCCGCATCTGGATTAAGAGTGAGTTGTATCGGTGGTTCTTTTGGGCTACCTAATAGTGTGTCGCTCGATGCTGAAAATGGTGATGCCAGAGGAACAGCAATAAGGCATGTTGAAGGAGTAATAAGGCATGCTGCTCTACTAGACGCTGAAAGTGTTTACGTGATTCCTCCCGTTGTCGGGTCTAAAGACTCCCTTCTTCGTTACAGCCAGTCACTAGAACAACTGGCTACCTTCGCTCATAACAAGGGCATCTCGCTATGCATTGAGCACTTTCCTGGACTAGCGCTGCCTACGGCTGAAGGTACTATAGATTTGATTCGAAGTATCGGCCATCCTGCGCTCAAGCTCCTCTTCGATATTGGCCACGCTCTGCTTTCAAATGAAGATCCAGAGAGAATAATAGAGCAAGCGGGCAGGAACCTGGGTTATGTCCACCTTGATGATAACGATGGAGAGGATGACCTCCATCTTCCTCTCTTGCAAGGAAAATTAACAGAAGACACCCTCGTCAGGACCTTTGGCGCGTTAGAGAGAATATCTTATGACGGAGTTATTAGCCTAGAGCTTAGTCCAGCCCAACCGGAAGTGGAAGTTGGTTTGAGCCAGAGTCGCGATATTGTAATCCGTGCCGCTTGGGAGAACTTAGGAAAAGAAAGCCAGGTATAGGGGAGAGGTGGGGAATGGATTCGGGCAAACCCCGATGGCGCGACGGATTCGCCCAAAGTTCTAAAACTAGATGTGGGGGTTGATACGCTCTAACGTGTATGGCAAATAACTGTCCTCTTAATATGCGAGAATCAATGTAATTAGAGGAGGTTCACAACATGGCAAAGGAAACTGTGAGGGCATGCTTGATTGGTTCTGGTGGAATGGCACGTGGACACCTCCGGACAATACTTAACCGCCCTAACGGAACTGAATTTGTAGTCATTTCCGAACCATCCGATGAGGCTTATGCGGCTGCCAGTAAATTGTTCGAAGAAGCAGGCTTGTTGGTACCGCCAAATGAACCCGATCTTGAGAAACTGTTGGTAAATAACACCATGGATCTTGATGCGGCTTTCATTGTGACGCCACATGTTCTTCATTTTGAGCAGGCGCAAGCCTGTTTAGAAGCTGGGCTAGATGTTCTTCTAGAGAAGCCAATGGTGATGAACGCATTCGAAGCGGCTGAACTGATCAAAACTCGAGACGAGACCGGTAACCTCTTGGTCGTTTCGTTTAACGGCAGTTTATCGCCTGAGATTCGTAAGGGAGTCGAATTATTACGGTCCGGCTCGCTAGGACAAATATTGAACGTATCCGCTAATGTCTGGCAAAATTGGCGTGAGGGTACTACAGGGCTATGGAGACAAGTACCTGAGATTTCAGGTGGTGGTTTCCTTTTCGACACTGGTGCTCACATGCTCAACACAGTTACTGATCTTCTTGGTGAGGATTTCGCAGAGGTTGCCGCTTGGCTTGATAATCGAGGAGCTCCGGTCGATATTGCGGGCACAATCATGGCGCGCTCCGTATCGGGAGTTCTGGTCACAATGAATGGGTGTGGTGAAGGGATCACTGCTGTTGAATCTGATGTTCACGTGTTTTGCAAGGAAGCGGTCCTGCGTACGGGAGTTTGGGGTAGGTTTCTTGAGCTGCAAAGGGAGGGTGAAACGGATTTTTCTCCTGTCGAAACTGCTCCCTCCCAAGGACAATGGGATCAATTTCTTAAAGTGCGCGAAGGCAGCATGAAGAATCCCTGCCCGCCTGAGGTGGGCTTACGAATGGCTCGCCTTTGGGATGCAGTAAAAACTTCAGCGATGAATGGCGGGGTCCCAACTAGCGTGGAGCAGGGGTGACCACAACTAGAGCTAAAGGGTCGCTTCAGGTGACACCCTCCAGTTAGGAAGGTGCTTCGAGCTTCTTAGCACGTCCCGAAAAGCTCCCTAAAGGACACCCATTAGCTTGCAGTATTAGTGAAGCTATTGGGGGTTAATTGTCTGCCTCAGAAGGACCTATTTTTAGGCTAGTTCCAGAGCAATTTCCATCATTGCTGTGTAACTACGTTCTCGCACGTCTGATGAATCCTCTACCTGGCTCACCAAGCTATCACTTACGGTCAAAATAGTTAGTGCTTCCACGGCGAATTTAGCAGCCAGCGTATACAGCGCTGTTGTTTCCATCTCAACAGCAAGGACACCGTGCTTCGCGTAATGCTTCCATGACTCTAGAGCATCGTAGAACACGTCACTCGTAAAAACGCTACCAACATGTACGGGAATTCCCCTAGATACAGCAGTGTCATAGGCTTGCCTCAGCAGCCGAAAGCTGGCGCTGGGAGCAAAGTCCTGGCCTCCAAACGTTTGGCGATTGATATGTGAGTTTGTGGAGGCGCTCATGGCAAGGATAATCTCACG
>CEQQ01025483.1_pt1 | contig 19390 bp, 17 predicted proteins | sample 531041 | NCBI WGS metagenome assembly CEQQ01 (sample SAMEA2621222, study PRJEB7988) | marine metagenome | biome: marine biome (ENVO:00000447); feature: deep chlorophyll maximum layer (ENVO:xxxxxxxx); material: "saline water (ENVO:00002010), including plankton (ENVO:xxxxxxxx)" | depth 150 m | reverse complement strand
TCTTTGGTCATGACATCAGCGACTTGTAGATCATCGCTTTCCAGAAATCGCAAATCACGTCGTGTGAGGATTCCTACAAGCGTGCCATCTTGTTCCACGATGGGCACGCCGGAGACGTTGTGTTGTTCCATGAGGTCGCGAGCGGCTGAAACGCTGGCCGATGGCGGCAACGTGACGGGGTTCACGATGATTCCATTTGCGCTGCGCTTTACCTTGTTTACCTCATCAGTCTGGCTTTCCACAGTCAAGTTCTTGTGGATGATACCGATCCCGCCCATTTTGGCCAAAGCGATTGCCATGGCATGCTCAGTAACGGTGTCCATCGGTGAGCTAAGCATCGGGATGTTTAGCCGGATTCTGTCCGTTAGCCGCGTACTTACATCGACATCAGACGGTACGACTTCGCTGTATCGTGGCTCCAGCAAGACGTCGTCAAATGTGATTGCCGTATACTTGATCCGATCGTCCATGTGCTCGTTACCGATTCAATACCCGTGAATGGGATTGCTGTGAATTTGAATGACAAATTATGGCGAGAAGAGTTCGTTTTGACAACTCCCAGTCTCAGCGGAAGTCATTCCGAACCCGACTCGTTATCCGATTCAGGTTTGACTTTGGGTTTTCCCGGTTTACCTTCTTTGTTTTCTTTTCGCTTTCCGCCGTTGTTGCCGACGGCGAAGTCGATGATTTCCAACTTACTTCTCTTGGTGACTCTTTTTGTCTTTTGATCGATATCGGTGGACGTGTGTGAAATCACACCGCCTGGTACCTTCTCACTAAAGAGCTCTTCGGTAATACGGTTTGTGCCGTTTTGTTCGTGAACCGTTTTAATCATGGCAACTCGATGCGTCTCACCAACTACCTTATGGGCGATGCCGAATTCTTCCACAGACATATTCGTTTCGTATCTCAGCTTATTTTCAGCATCGTATGCCTTGGTAGATCGCTTGAAGATGAACGGAGCTAGGTCAGGGCTGTAATGTATCTGGCTAACACGTCGTTCGTTTTTCGTGACTAACGTGACTTCGCGGATTTCTACTTGAATCATTGTGCTACTGATTTCCAGAGTGGCACGGTCAATCGGCGCTGAAATAGTGATCTTTCCTTTACCTTGATATTCGCGTTTGACCTTTTGAGTGGGAGACTCAAATGCCCGCTCGCCGACAATTGTTTTCACATCAATTTCAAGTGCGAAGGTATCACCGAGTCGATCAATGATCTGAGATGTTGTTTCGACCTTTGACGTACTGGTAACTTCGCCATTTTCGTTCAGGACGTCCGTTAATACGCGGACTTGCTTCCAGCTGCCTTTGCTAAACCGACCCCAAGAGTGATGATCCCGTGACATGACCCATTCCTGAGCAACTGCGCTGGTAACAACACATATGCTCAACGCATAAGCAAGTATTGCAATCCGGTTGTTAAACGCTGGTTTCATGAGACTTGGTTTAGGTGAGTTCTTTGTCTTCAGGTGATAAGCTAAATCACGCCTTGATGTTCACCCCTAGGGGGTATAGCTAAAGGATAGTTTTCCAAACTGTGTGATGCGAATGAATAAACCTGTAAATCAAAACGATGATCAGCAATGAGATTCAGTGACCAACTGAATTACCATGTTATCCTCTCTCGCGAATATGGTTCTTAAATCCAAATGCACGCGATCATTCTTAATACGCGGAAGGATCGCCGGTTCCGACCGGCGTAGCTTGGATGCAAGTTGATCTGCAGTTAATGATGCGGATTTCAGTACCACGCAACATGTAGAGATTTCCTGAGTTGGCACCGAGCCACCTCCTAGGTAGGTGACGTCACTTTCCACGCTCGCTGAGATTTTAGTTTCCGACTCGTTGATAGCTTTGGACATGACTTCTGCGCGGTGTTCGAGTACCTCGATAGGTGTATGCAACAAGCTCAGCAGCGGTACTTCTTGTTCTGGTTTACCGCCTAGATATAGGTCGAGTGTTGCTGAGAGCCCGGCTAGCGTCATTTTGTCTACACGCAGTGCACGCATCAATGGATGGCTTGCGATCTTAGAAACGCTTGCCTCACTTCCAATGATGATTCCGCATTGAGGTCCACCGAGCAACTTGTCACCGCTGAGCAATACGATATCTGAACCCGCGGCCAGGCTCTCGGTTGCCATGGGTTCTCCTGTGATTCCAAGTGATGCGTAGTCAAATAATGCGCCGGAACCAATGTCATCCACGACTATTAAGCCGCGTTGCTTTCCGAGTGTTACCAATTCTGTTATGGGCACGGACTTGGTGAATCCCTCAACGCGGTAGTTGCTGCAATGCACTTTGAGTAAGCAGGCTGTGTCTTCGTTGATTGCGGAGTCGTAATCACGCAAATGCGTTTTATTCGTCGTGCCGACTTCATGCATGATGGCTCCGCTGGCTGACATGACATCCGGCATACGAAAACTACCACCGATTTCGACAAGTTCACCGCGTGACACAATCACTTCCTTGCTGCTGGCCAAGGCGGCCAATGTCAGCAACGTTGCTCCGGCGTTGTTGTTCACAACAGTTGCACGCTCTCCACCAAACAGCTCGACTAGTTTTTGTTCTACGGCTTCGACCCGCTGAGATCGCTTTCCGGATTCCAAGTCAATTTCCACGCTGGCATAACCGTTGGCAACTTCCTGAATCTGCCGAACAGCTGACTCGGCCATGGGTGCCCTGCCCAGGCCGGTATGTAATAACACACCTGTTGCGTTAATCACGGGCCGAAGGCTGCTACGGGATAATTGTGTGAGCGACTTGCGAGCTAAATTCGCTATATCGCTGTGCGATGGAAGCTCACCGATTGAGCTGTCGGTTTTTAATGTGTTGCGCAGATCATCCAGGCATTCGCGAAGCCGAGATACCACGACATCGTGACTATAGTCGGCGCATAATTCAACCACTTCTGGTGTTTCCAGTAGCTGTGAAACTGACGGTATGCTTCGTAGAAGTGGATTCATTAAAAACCAATTACGTGTTCGAGTCGTCTGTTATTCTATTTTCCGACCGAATACGTATCGAATCAAGCAGCTCATTGATTCGAAAGAAACCTTAGATCGTCTTTACGGACGGTAAAACCGGTATGATCCAAATATTCGCACAATGGGACGACATATTTGCGTGTTGTACCGAGCAAGTCTCGGACTTCAGCAAGCGTTTTACCGCTGCCTTTTTCCCAGTTTTCACTTAGTTTGGCTCGCACTTTCTCAGCTTCAATGTTCGCCAGATAGAATTCTTCAGAGATTCTGACAATATCACCATTTCCTTCGGCAACTGCGAGTAGCTGATCCAACCGCTGTCGGTCAGTGCCCGTTTCCGACTCAAGCGCTTTTGCAAATGGTGGCTCAACACCGCCGGAGTTGATCCGCTCAATCAAGTCTGCCATGAGCTTTTTGTCGTTCTTGCTTAATTGCGGCCCACGGTCGGGTAGCCCGACCTTGCCAGCGTTGACGGTTAGGCGGCCAAGGGATCTGAAATACGAGAATACGTGGTTGAGTAACGTCGCACTGCCAACATACTCAAATCGGCTGCGGACTGATGCGGCATCAAACATAAGCTGTAGTGGATTCTCATCATGGAGCCGATTGAGGTACTTGTTCACACGTTCCCAGAGCACTTCCAATGCATCAACATGAATCAGAATTGTGTGCGTGGGCGAGACCTTGCATTCATACAGGATGCCGTCTTTTGTCAGCTCGGAAAGCGCATCGCTTGCACTGACGACACCACAGGTGCGAGCCAAATCACTCTCCGTTCTCTCATGCAGGCCAGTCATTAACATAGATGCAGCAACACGTGCCTTTTCATTTCCACCGACCAAGTCTGCCAATGCTGACATGATGGGCTGCGCCTCTGACTGCACATCCACATCCATATCACTAAGCCGTATACGCCGTGCGTGACAGTCGAGCACTCGTCCGCCAGCAATCGTCGATACCGGAGACTCCTTGCGTATAACCAGGGGTTGATTCCAGGTGGCCACTGCCGGTTCAGAAAGGAACAGTTGTGCGAAACCGGATTCACCCGGGTGCAACGCCTTACTGCCGACGAGTCGCATGGTTGCCATGATTTCAGACGTGCCAATATGCACTCGCACCCGCTCACGATTTTTCAGCGGCTTATCAATAGAATCGAGCACATCGAGTTTTATGGTGATCAAGGCATGAGGGACGAGGTGGCCAATGTCAGCCAGTTCCTGCCCTCGCCCGATTTCGTCGTGATGGATTCCAGCGAGATTAATAGCTGCTCGCTGGCCTCGCCCGACCGACTCTACTTCTGAAAAGTGATTCTGAAGACGTCGGATTCGGACTTCTTCACCAAGCGGTTGGATTTCCACGGTGTCACCCGTTGTCACTGTCCCGGCAGATACCGAACCGGTGACAACCGTTCCGTGTCCTTCAAGACTGAAGACTCTGTCAATTGCCATGCGAAAGGGTTCATCCTCGGTTGGCAAATCAGCGATGGCTTTAGAAGCTAATTCTGACAGTGCGGATTTGAGCTCTTTTATTCCTTCGCCTGTTTCCGCACTTGTCCGAATGACCGTGGAGTTTTCAAGAAAAGTACCGGTCGTCAGTGATCGCACTTCTTCTTCCACTAAGGGCAGCCAGTCTTCGTCGACGAGATCGCATTTCGTAATGACGATGATGCCATGTTGAATGTCCAGGTATCGCAAGATATCCAAATGCTCAATTGTTTGTGGCTTGATGGAATCATCTGCAGCGACAATCAGCATAGCAAGGTCCATACCCGTGGCACCGGCTAACATGTTTCTTACAAATCGTTCATGACCGGGGACATCCACGATTCCCATATGCACGTCATCGATTTGTAAGTGCGCGAATCCCAGTTCAATGGTGATTCCGCGTTTCTTCTCTTCCGGAAGTCGGTCTGTATTGGTTCCCGTAAGCGCAGCGACCAACGACGTCTTGCCGTGGTCAATGTGACCGGCGGTTCCGAGAATCAAGAACTGTTCCATTAGCGACTCAGTTGCGATTGCGATGTTTGGTTATGCGCGTGACAGGAATTCATTGGTTCGCGTGTCGACTTTGATCTTCTCACCCTGTTTGAGATACTCCGGGACCTGAATGATCAGCCCGGTCTCCAGCGTAGCCGGTTTTGTACGGCCGGTTGCAGAATTTCCTTTGACGCCGGGTTCGCAATAGGTGATTTCCATTTCAACCGCAGGCGGAACCTGAACACCAACACACTCGTCGTTGTAAATAAGCGCTAAAATACCCTCGAGTGATTCCGTCATGTACTTTGCCTGCTCTTCGATGTCCTCGAGAGAGATGTCGTACTGGCTATAGTTTTCCAGATCCATCAGGTGCATATGGGTTGCATCTGCGTACATGATAGACACGCCACGGCGTTCAAAGTCAGCGTCGGGCAATGACTCTCCGCCCTTAAGGGTAATGTCTACCTTTTGTCGGCTAACAAGGTTTCTACCACGAAACTTATATAGTGTCGCGGCGCCCCGTGCGGATGGAGTTTGTACGCTCAGTTGTTCAATGATCACCGGTGAGTCGTTGTAGACCACTACGGTGCCCGTCTTGATTTCTTTTGCCTGCATATTCAGGAATTTCCTTTTTCAGCAATAACGCTTGTCTTAGTCGGATCCAGTAGGCCGTCGGTGTAATGAGTCTGATGGCTTGTTCCGCGTTTATATATCCGAATATCCGAGTCTATATAAAGGTACCGGAATTGGGATCAACGGCGATTCCGTTGACCACGCTAGCCAGTTGCTGTGCCACGATCAACATAGCGCCGGGATCCATGAAGTCGATTTCTTCTTCACCTATCGCACCAGCAATGTTTTCAAAGTGGAGAATGTCAAACCGAGCATTGCACAAGGGGATTCTTGCCACCAGTTCATCTTCGCCCGGCATCAGATCATCAATGTCGATCATCGCGAGGAGTTCTTCGATCTGGTCGCTCACGTCCTCACCATCTATGTATGAAATATCCAATCCGGCATAATCGGTTTGCGAGATCATCGTGACGGCTTCAAGCAGACCAGATTCAGTGCGCCGCACATTATGCTGCTCGAATTGCTTGCCAATTTGAGTAAATGCAGCTTCTACTTGTTCGGCAGTTGGACGCTGTTGTTCATCAAAGAGAACGAGAAAAGTCTCTCGCCACTGGTACTCGGGGTTTTCAAACAGTGACATGAGTGAGATTTCCTTTATGGGTTGGTGTTACTAGCCCAGTTCCTTTGACCGCTTCGTTGCGGCGGCCACGGCACTCATGAAGGCTCCACTAATGCCTGCCTCTTTCAATTCTCTCAGGCCGGCAATGGTTGTACCACCCGGACTTGTCACTTGATCTTTCAATTCCCCAGGGTGCTTTCCGGTTTCAAGAACCATTTCTGCGGCGCCCTTCACCATTTGTGCTGCAAGTGCAGTCGCCGTAGCTCGTGGGAGTCCCACAGCAACACCGCCATCGCTCAAGGCTTCAATGACAGTGTAGATGTATGCGGGGCCTGAACCGGATAGTCCGGTGACGGCGTCCATATATGTTTCGGGGACATCTACTGCAATTCCGACTGCGGATAACAACGCATCGACTGTTGTTCGATCGGCATCCGTTGCACCGGCGCCGCTTGCATATGCACAAGCTCCTGTCGACACGAGGCATGGGGTATTTGGCATGACTCTGATGATGCGAGTGGATCTCAAGCCATCGCAAAGTGTCGAAAGCGTGATCCCGGCGGCGATGGAAACTACGAGGGTCGAGTCAGTAACCGCATCCTTGATGTCGGTGATCACCAGTGGCATTACCTGTGGCTTTACGGCAAGGAAAACAACATCGCTTTGCTCTATGACGTCTGTTGCCGATGTGGTGGACGTGCCGCCTGAGATCGCCTGTTGCATTGCCGAGATACTGGCTTCTGCAGGATCGTAGAATGATACGCTTGCTGCATCAACTTGCCCGGATTGAACAAATCCAGAGGCTAATGCCTGGGCCATTTGCCCTGCTCCGATAAAGCCAATTCGATTTCCCACGATGGTCGATTCCCAAGTTGATAGACAGTTTGAACTGAATCAGTGCCCTGCATGTGAATACACGGCGCTGTTGCATGTGCAATTCATGCTATTTAGAAACTCAGATCGCATCAACCGTGAGGTTGGTCTTTACGACTTTACAACGTTTTGAGAGACTTGCAGACCGATTTCGTCATTGACTACAATCCAGCCCAAAGATCATTCTGTGAAGCGTTTAATCCCAGCACGAATATGTACCTGGATGAGTGCAATTTTAGCGACTGCAACACTCCTTCTCAGCAGCACGGCCGTAGATGCAGCTGAACCGTGGTACACGATGCTTAATCCGTTTGGCAGTATGCCAACGATCAAGCTGAATTCAACCAAGTGGATTACTCAGCCGGTAAATGATTTGATTTTGGAACCGACCTACGACTATGTCCTCCAACCGGCCAACGATTTCGTATTGAAGCCAGTGGATAAATACGTGCTTAAACCACTCTGGACGCCTGTGGACAAACTGGTGGTTGAACCGATTGATCGAATTACGCCAGATTGGCTAAAACCGCCGACGATCTCGGAAATTCATACTGGGATGACGCGCACATTTCATCAGTCTTCCGGTTTTGTTGTTCAGGGCGTCAATTGGGTGAATCCCTGGTATTCAAAGCCAAAGGCACCGCGCAGATACGCGGTGCCTCAGATTGGTTCGAAGCTCAGAAGAACGCGAGGGTATTAATGCTCGCTCTGAATCTTCTTAGTACTGCTTAGAGCAGCTGGCCGACTTGTTCAACAATGGATCCCTCGTCTGGGAATTCATCGGTCTCAAGTTTCGAATAGATCAACTGACCGTTTATGGTAACTTCAAAACATCCGCCCGTGGATGGTTCAAGCTCGAGTCCATTGATTTGCTGTTTGTATTCGGTAAGAACTTTTTCTGCCAAACTGACAGCTTTAGGTTCGTAGTCTCAAGAACTGCAGTAACGCAAATGGATTTTCATTGTTTACTCCCGTCATTTGGGAAATGGCATCGTATTCAATGCCATCTCTAAAAGGGCCTAGTTTTATTAAGACTTCTTCTTAGTCGCCTTCTTTTTGGCGGTTGTCTTTTTAGTTGCTTTCTTTTTCTTTCCAGCGCCAAATGCTTTGTTAAAGTTATTGGCATATTTTGGTGTGGAACCAACGCGAAGAATCGTCACCGTTACTCTCCTGAGAATTTTTAGTTAACTTCGTTAATTATCCATTATCTAATAACCGATTCGATTCGCAACCGCTGTCTTTGCTGAATCTGTAAACCAGTCTGTCGTTATGTCTTTAGTTTCTTGTACCGAAATCGCATCGGTTGATCCTGAGAGATACCGAGTCTCTCACGCCTTTGCCGTTCATACGTTGCATAATTGCCTTCGCACCAGTGCACGTATCCGTCGCCTTCAAAGGCAAGTACATGCGTTGCGATCCGATCCAGGAACCACCTGTCGTGGCTTGTAACAACAACACATCCTGCATAACTCATGATGGCTTCTTCGAGTGCTCGCAGCGTGTCTACATCAAGATCATTGGTCGGCTCATCTAACAGCAGTAAGTTTGAACCGCGTCGCAGTAGCTTTGCCAAATGCACTCGATTACGTTCACCACCGGATAACGTGCCGACCTTTTTCTCTTGATCCGTGCCTTTGAAATTAAATCTCGAGACATAGGCACGAGCGTTTATATTTCGGCCGCCCATCTCAAACGTCTCGTAACCGCCAGAGATTTCCTGATATACGGTAAGGTCGGCGTCGAGTGCATCCCGAGTCTGGTCGACGTACCCCATTTCTACCGTTTGCCCAATGTTCAGTTTGCCGGAATCAGGAGGTTCCTGTTCTGTCAGCATTCTGAACAAAGTCGTTTTTCCAGCACCGTTGGGGCCAATGACTGCAACGATACCGCCGGCGGGCAGTCGGAAATTCAGATCATCCATTAGGATGTTATCGTCGTAGCCTTTGGTCAGGTTTTGTGCTTCAATAACTAGCTCACCGAGACGTGGTCCGGGTGGAATTTGAATCTCGATTTCGTCGATTTGATCCTGGAATTGCTCATTGACCATTTGGTCGTATCGATCCAGTCGGGCTTTGTTCTTGGCCTGTCTGGCCTTGGGAGATGTCTGAACCCATTCAAGTTCTTTCGCGATGGTCTTCTGTTTGGCCTTGGCAGATTTTTCTTCAATTAATAACCGCTGCTGCTTTTGCACCAGCCAGCTTGAGTAGTTACCTTCAAATGGAATACCCTTACCGCGGTCCAGTTCCAGAATCCATTGAGCCGCGTTGTCCAGAAAGTAGCGATCGTGCGTGACCGCGACGACGGTACCAGTGTATTCAGTAAGGTGCCGTTCCAGCCATGCTACTGAATCTGCGTCGAGATGGTTGGTCGGTTCGTCGAGCAGCAGTAAGTCCGGACGTTCTAGTAGTAGTTTGCATAATGCGACTCGTCGCTTTTCACCACCAGAAAGTGTTTCGATGTTGGCATCACGCGGTGGTAAATTCATGACTTCAAATGCTATTTCGATCTCGCGATCCAGTTCCCACGTGCCGCTCGTTTCGATTTTGTCCTGCAGCGTTGCCATTTCATCGCACAGTTTCTGCATTTCATCATCATCCATGGGCTCGGCAAGTAAGGTGCTGATTTCAGCATACCGATCAAGCATGGCGCGACGTGGAGCTACCGCTTCTTCGACATTTCCCCAAACGTCTTTTTCAGGATTTAACTGAGGTTCCTGCGGCAGATAGCCACAAGTAAAACCGTCAGTGAGATAGGCCTCCCCTTCAAATTCCTTATCAAGCCCGGCCATGATTCTCAGTAGAGTACTTTTACCGGAACCATTGACTCCAAGTACGCCGATTTTGGCTCCTGGGTAGAAGGCCAGGTAGATATTCTTTAACACCTCTCTGGATCCGTGCTTTTTGGACAGGTCGACAATGGTGTAGATGTATTTCTGGCTCATGGCGTGGTTATTCGTTACCGGTCAATCGGGTTTGGCAAGCTATGCAGGTTATTCCAGAGACGACAGCCAATCGGTTTGTTTGTGTCATACGGAAGAACCGTTGTGCTAAAAAATCAAAAGTGTCTATTTCACTAATTTGTTTACCCGTTGCTGAGTTGTGAAGAGGGGTACTACCGATACTAGACCTACCTGCCGCTTCCTGTGGTCAGATCACGAGTAACCCCTTCCCACTCGCCTGCCCAAATCTGGCTACCAAAACAGGAAGCGTCTTGCCCTATCGAGACTCTATTGCTGCCCGGCAATAGAGTCTTTTTTTATGTCAGCATCACGTATCTTCGTGACACGGTTGGAGCACTGGGTTATATGTCACTCGACGAATCTTCCACATGGTGTCGCAGTTGTGACATTTTGCTGAGCGTCTCATGGTTGGTTCGATCGATCGTCAACGGTGTTATCGAAACAAATCCGGCATGCACCGCGTCTACATCACTTGCGGAATGTCCTTCTACGGCCGGTGGTGTATCGGTTGACCAATAGTATGTACGATTCTTGGGATCTTCACGTTTGATGTACCGATCCAGGTTGCGGGTTTGCTTCATGTAAGTCGGCTTTAGAATTGCATTTTCAACGCTCGTGCCTGTGGGAATGTTTATGTTGAGTAGTTGTGACGTACCAGAGTCCGGATCGAGGTAAGTTGAAATACAGTTGATGGCAATGCTTGCGGCCGAAACGAAGTCAAACGTATCAGCATGTTCTAGTGAGATGGCAACAGCATCGACACCGAATATTGCAGCTTCCATTGCCGCGGCTACAGTCCCGGAATAGTGCGTGTTAATGCCGGTGTTGAGTCCGGAGTTGATACCGCTGACGACCAGCTCCGGTTTCTGTGGCAGCAATTCAGTGATACCCAGTTTGACACAATCGCTTGGTGTGCCATGAACGACCCACGCGTCTTGCTTTTGTTCCTGCTTGGACTCTTGTTCTGATTCCTGTTGCCAACGTTCACAGAATAGCGGGCTTAGATACGTAATCTGTTGGCTTACTCCACTTTGTTCTGTTAAGGGGGCGATCACCGTGACATCTCCTAGAGACTCGAGGGCTTTTTTCATTTCCCACAGTCCCACAGCATTTATCCCATCGTCGTTGGTAAGTAATATCCGCATGTTTATTGATGTTCCTGTCCAGCAGTGAAAACCGGTTGATGCTAAAAGGATAACCATTCAGTAGAGCGCGACAATCGTCGGGCGATCATATTCTCATTAAGGTGCTAACGCTTTATAATCCACGTTTCCAGAAAGCGGGCGTTTACCGGTTGGATTTGGAAGGAATCTAGCTGCTAGCCAGCTACCTTATCAAACTGGTCCGGATATCAGGATGGTCTCCATGACTTCAGGGATTGCCAGACAACGAGTTCTAATTCTCGACTTCGGTTCTCAATATGCGCAGTTAATCGCACGTCGTGTGCGCGAGCAAAACGTATATTGCGAGATCGTGCGACATGATATTTCAGTTGAGCGTATCAGGAGCCATGCCCCACAAGGCTTGATACTCTCGGGTGGTCCCAAGAGTGTTTATGAAGAAGATTCGCCGCGCTGCGATCCAGAGATTTTTAGTATGGGCCTTCCCGTGCTGGGAATATGTTATGGAATGCAGCTCGCATGCATGGCACTTGGTGGCAAAGTTGATAGCGCGCCATCACGTGAATATGGCCGGGCTCACTTACGCGTGAGCGGGTCCAATGCATTATTTGAGGGGACCTCAGATGAGATGCAGGTATGGATGAGCCATGGTGACCAGGTTTCAAGTATTTCAGAGCAGTTTGAGACCATTGCCTCAACAGACACGTGTCCATTTGCCGCCATTCAGCACGAAGAATTGCCTGTTTACGGATTGCAATTTCATCCAGAGGTAACACATACACCGGAAGGCGGACAGCTATTAGCAAATTTCCTGCATCGGGTTTGCAGCTGTGACGGCACATGGAAACTCGGCGATTTTGCCGAGGAAACTGTGCTTAAGATTCGCGAGCAAGTTGGCGATAGTCGGGTGATCTGTGGCTTATCTGGTGGAGTTGATTCGAGTGTCGTGGCAGCGTTGCTGTATAAGGCCATTGGTGATCAACTCAAATGCATTCTGGTCAACAACGGACTATTAAGAAAAAACGAACAAGATACCGTCATCGAGACATTTACCGACCATTTCAAAGCCGACCTGACCGTTGTCGATGGTGAAAACAGATTCTTGACGGATCTCGCTGGTGTTACGGAGCCGCAGGAGAAACGGCGTCGAATTGGTTTTGCATTTATCGATTGCTTCAAAGACGAAGCGGAGAAGATAGAAGGGGCAGAGTTTCTTGCACAAGGCACGTTGTATCCGGATGTGATTGAGAGTGGAGCGGCCGTGGACGGTCCGGCAGCCACGATCAAGTTGCATCATAACGTCGGTGGATTACCGGACGAGCTTGGATTTGAACTGATCGAACCACTCCGTGACTTGTTTAAAGACGAAGTGCGCAGTCTTGGAATCGAGCTTGGTTTACCGGAAGACCTGGTTTGGCGACATCCGTTCCCCGGGCCGGGACTTGCTGTTCGCTGTTTAGGTGAGGTGACCAAGGAACGGCTTGATACGCTTCGCGAAGCAGATGCAATTGTCGTTGATGAAATTAAGAGTGCGGGGCTCTATCGGGATACCTCACAGGCCTTTGCCGTGCTTTTGCCTGTGCAAAGTGTCGGCGTGATGGGAGATGCAAGAACCTACGAGGATGCCATCGCAGTGCGATGTGTTGATACGGATGACTTTATGACCGCCGACTGGAGCCATTTACCGTATGATCTGTTGGCGACGATTTCAACGCGCGTCATTAATGAGGTCAAAGGTGTCAATCGCGTGTGCTACGATATCAGTAGCAAGCCGCCGGCAACCATTGAATGGGAATAGCGATTTACAGGCAAATTAGTTCTGCCGCATGTGCTTGAGCGGGTGATCATGCGAGTACTCGAGTACTTGCCAGCCATTCTCAGTGCGAACTAGGTTCACTTTGACAAACCGTGGCACGTTCATATAGCTACCGCCGCTGCCACGAAATTGCGCACGCACGACGACGTTAAACCCAACTGTCGCTTCCGGAGGGTCGCTGCCATCGAGCAAGTCCATGTCCATTTCCTTGATACTGATCCATTCAACCTCGTATTTCTTTAGCTCATTGCGAGCAGCATTTTTGGCGATGGATGCGGACATGTGGACAAAGTCCACAGCGGCTTCGATGTCGCCATCTTGGACATGATCGCGTATTTGATGAATCGTTGCATCGATTTCTTCGCTATGGGTGACAACGACCGACTCAAGTACGACAAGCCCGGCGGAAATGGCGGCAACAGCGATTGCAGCAGTGAGCAAGTGCTTTATCTGACTGTTGAAGTAACCAATTAGACAAAGAGTAACAAGAAAACCACCGCCTAGAATTGCATAGAGTGGACTTTCAAGCATCAGTATTACCGTTGCATTATCTGGTTTTGTGTTGGCTACTCTTGGCTGCCTTGGACCACCGGATCTTCCACATCTTTGGCTAACGGTTCTTGATCTCTCCGGTAGAAGTGTTTGTACCAAAGGATGATCCAGGAAACAGCCAGCACAATTGCAAATGTAATGATCAACGGTTGGAGCGTGATCAGTTGGTTGTCATTTGTGGATAGCGGAATATCCGGTTGTTCACCACTAGCCTGTTGGTATGTCCGTTGACGTGCCTGGTAATTCCGCTCATCGATTGTCTGACGTTCGATGATTTTTGGTCCCAGCAGCACAATGGCTATCAGGACAGCGGTACTAAACAGGTAGACCCAATACCATGGCGACTCAGTGATACTTTTTTTACGTGAAGTCTCACCGCGTTGTTCAGGATTGGGCTGTGTGCTTACCACGTCGCCACTCGATGATGATGTTCTGTGAGGAGCATTGTTGGTGGGTTAACCTTTGATGGTTTGGTCGCGAACAGAGACAGTGCTAAGAAAAATGGCGGAAGTGTATGGGAATCGAACCCACCGACCACACGGTTAACGTGCGGCCCTACGGTTTTGAAAACCGCGGCCACCACCAGGTGTGCAAACACTTCCTTGTAAAGAACTTGTGTTGATAACTTTGCAGAGGAGTCCTGCCAGACTTTATCCTACGCTGAATTAAACCCAATCGAAACCGGTTGACTTGCGCACGCGTGATTCAAATTCACCTAGAAGCCCCCCGATGACATCCCACTTGGTCGGGCGTCGCACTTCAATATCGCCTTGCTCATTGATTCGCACAATGGTCGTCGGCATTACGCCAGCGGTAACCAGATCATCGGCATGGATTTCACTGTCATCAATGATTTCCGCCAGCATGGCTCCCGTCATTTCAACAAACTTCATGACTCATTACCCTTGTGGTTAAACGGAGTTCATATGCAGCGATTAGTCATCCCATTCGCCGGGCAGTCGGGCTCGTAGCAATTCACCCAGTTGGATCATCTCTTCCACACCAAGTTGTTCGCTACGGGCGTCGGCGCCAAGTGACATCTCGCTCATCACCTCATCGACTGTTGGTTTGTCCAGACGCTTCTTAAAGGCACTCAAGATGACACTCCGCATAAACTTCCGTCGGTGGAAGAACATGGCGCGTGCGAACCAATGGAAATACCCGAGGTTTGGGATTCGCGATCGTTTTTCTTCATTTGGCCTGATCGCCACGATAGCTGAGTGTACTTTCGGGCGAGGCCAAAAGACCTTTGGCGACATGACTCGCACGATTTCCGCATCTGCCTGAGCTTGTATCCAGATACTCAGTGCTCCGTAGTCTTTCGTTCCAGGATTGGCAACGATTCGGTCTCCCAGCTCTTTTTGAATCGTGACGACAATCAGGCTTGGATCCAAGTCGGTTCGCAGGAGATTGGAGATAATCGGCGTGGCGACGTTGTACGGTAGATTCGCCAGCAGTTTAAGACGCCTGTTTGGCGAGACTGCAAGTTTTTCTTTCAAAGTATCCAATACGTTTTGGGCAAACGAGTTTTTGTTACGCAAGACGTCCTGTTGGAGCATGGTCACGTTTTCGTGCACGGCCAGTTCTTCCTGTGCCAGCATGAATACGTGCGGGTCAATTTCAACGGTGACCACTTCAGCGGCTGCAGGTGCAACGAGTGCCGTGAGCGAACCGAGGCCGGTGCCGACTTCCAGGATGACATCATCACCACCAACCTCACCACTTCTTGCAAGCAGTTCCAGGAGATTTAAATCGACCAGAAAATTCTGGCCGAATCGTGTGACTGGTCGTAATCCGGCTTCGTCAAAGCGGTTGCGAATAAAAGAAACTGTCTGGCGATTTGTCATTTTACGAAATCCACCGAATCGGTTGTCTGGTCGTGTGGTGCCAGTTGGCTCTGTACATATTTAGCGAGTAAGTCTGTTTCCAAATTCACGACATCACCGGGTTGTCGCTGTCCGAGGGTTGTGACTTCGAGCGTGTGTGGGATCAATGCGACACTAAAACGTTCGGACTCGACATCGACTACCGTAAGGCTGATCCCATCTACTGCGACAGATCCTTTTTCGACCATTAGTTTTGTCCACGATTGCGGCAAGCTAAACCAAATAGTTGACCAGTCTTCGTCGTCCATTCGTTCTGATACCGTACCGGTTGTATCAATGTGGCCGGTGACATAATGTCCGCCGAGACGATCACCAACTTTCAGTGATCGCTCCAAGTTCACACTGCTGCCGATCTCGACAGATCCGAGATTTGTGCGGCTGAGAGTCTCTGAGCCAGCTTCGAAGTCCAGGGTGGTTTCTTCGATGGCAACAATGGTCAGGCAACATCCGTTTATTGCGATGCTGGCCCCCAGCACTGCGTCGTCAGCAACGCGTCCAGCATCAATACGCAGGCGAACTCCGGGAGACTCATCCGCGATGTCTACTACCGTTCCCATACATTCGACGAGTCCTGTAAACATATGCCTGTCTCGATTTTCCAACTTGGTCTGATTACCAATTTAAGATTAAGTGCCAGTTGTACATCGATGGTTACTAACGCACTTCAAAACTGGCGTTTGTTTAGAATAGCCTACGCCTTGAATTTGTCACAGTCTCGAATTTGCATGACAAATAGAGGGCGTCACACGGTGTCTAGGCAATGTTTTGATCATGAGCCACAATGAAGCAAATGAAAGGCGTTATTGCACCGGTTTCACTATGCGTCAGCTGAATTCTGAACTGGTCATACGAGTCTTAAGAATCCGCAAGAAGAATAGATGTTAAAGAATTAGGGATCACAGAATCATGAGCTTGATTGCATCCGTTGTTGGCCGCCAGGTACTAGATAGCCGTGGAAATCCAACTGTCGAGGTTGATGTTTGTCTTTCCGATGGCTCCTTTGGGCGAGCCGCTGTTCCAAGTGGTGCATCTACCGGTGCTCATGAAGCGTGGGAAGCACGCGATGGCGACGCTGACAAGTATCTTGGCAAGGGTGTACTTGGCGCGGTAGCCAATGTGAACGGCCCGATTGCTGATGCCCTGCTCGGCTATGATGCTTTTGATCAAGCCGGGATCGATCAAGCGATGATTCAGCTTGATGGATCAGCCAATAAAAGTAACCTTGGTGCCAATGCGATCCTGGGCGTGTCGATGGCCACAGCAAAGGCTGCTGCAGAGGCGTCCGCTCAACCACTTTATCGATACCTCGGTGGTGCGGGTGCACATATCCTGCCCGCTCCGATGATGAATATTGTCAATGGTGGCGAGCACGCAGACAACTCTGTAGATGTTCAGGAATTCATGGTGATGCCATTAGGATTCGATAACTTCTCAGATGCGTTGCGATGTGGTTGCGAAGTGTTTCACAATCTCAAGAAAGTTCTAAATGCAAACGGACTGAATACTGCGGTCGGAGATGAAGGTGGATTTGCTCCGGACCTTGGAAGTAATCGTGAAGCGCTTACGTTAATCATGGAAGCCATTGAAAAGGCTGGATACACACCTGGTGACCAAGTACGTATCGCGTTGGATGTGGCCGCGACGGAACTCTACAACACGGAGTCAGGGCTATACAAGATTGACGGTCAGGAGATTGACTCAGCTGGCATGGTGGATCTATTGGCGGACTGGTCTGCCAATTTCCCGATTTGCTCAATTGAAGACGGTTGTAGCGAAGACGACTGGGATGGCTGGAAGCAGTTGACCGATAAGATTGGTGAAACCGTGCAGTTAGTAGGTGATGATCTGTTCGTCACCAATACAGAACGACTGCAACGTGGTATTGATGAGGGCATTGCCAACAGCATCTTGATTAAGGTCAACCAGATCGGATCACTGACTGAGACGATTGCTGCGATTCATCTCGCTGACAGAAGTGACTACAGCAGTGTCACAAGTCACAGAAGCGGTGAAACGGAAGATGCTACCATCGCAGACTTGGCAGTTGCTTTAAACACGGGTCAAATCAAGACGGGCTCAGCATCACGAAGTGACCGTATGGCTAAGTACAACCAACTTCTTCGAATTGAAGAAGAACTTGGAGATTACGCCGAATACGGTGGACCGCTGTTTCCGAAAAGCTAATTGACGCAAATTTAGATCAACAGCATCTCCAGCTTCTTTCCTTGATGAATGCCGGTGTTAACGGAAGTCCCCAATTGGGTGGGTTTACGGCGAATAATCTTGATTGAAACTCAGGAATGACGAAGATAGTAATAGTTGCCAGTCATGGCACATGCACAATATGGATGTGCGTGATGCGATTCGTAAATTTTTAGTAACAGATTTAAACGCCAAGTGGTTAGTTGCAAATGAGTCTCATGTTTAATCGCCGTGATGCTATTCGTGTTGGCGGAGTTTCCGTTGCAGCAACAGCATTCGGGCCAGAGCTGGAAGCAGCACGATTTGGCAAAGGCAAAGCCGACTCCGTCATATTCTTGTGGATGGCCGGTGGCGTCACTCATATCGACTCATTTGATCCGAAACCGGATGCCCCCGTCGAAATCTCCGGCACGTTAGACACCATCTCTACATCGCTTCCGGGTGTGCAGTTCTGTGAGACTGTTCCGGAAATGGCCAAGATTGCACATAAGATCAGCTTGGTTCGCAGTTACTCTCACGATAGCAATGACCATCTGCTCAGTCAGGTCTATACCCTGTCTGGTCGCAAGGTCGATATGACAAAGCTCTACAGTGAGCCAAACATTGGTTCGATGATTTCTCACCTTAAGGGGCCGAGAAATGGCTTACCAGGCTATATCGCTATTCCTGGTATAACGCGTCCCGGTCCACCTCCGTACAATTTCTTTGTCGGCGGCTGGCTTGGGTCCCGTCATAGACCGTATTGTCTCGGTGGTTTACCGGAACAACCGGATTTCACTGTTGGTGAGAAACTAGATGATCCACCGTCTAATCTCGAAGATGATCTGACGCCAAAATCACTTGCACTGGGGGAAGATGTATCCGCAGGACGCTTGAATCGACGTGCGGCGCTACGTTCTCGGTTTGACTCTGCACTACGAGATGTCGAATCGCAGGAAGTAGATGCACTTGAAGGTAAGTACCAAGATGCGTTGAGGCTGTTATCTAATCAAAAAGTGCGAAGTGCTTTTGAGCTGGATTCCGAGCCTGATGCGATCCGTGAGCAGTATGGACGCACTAAACTCGGCGGTCGATGCCTGATGGCACGTAGGTTGGTGGAAGCCGGTGCTCGATTTGTCATGGTCGATTACGGATATGATCCGGATTACGGAAATATTTGGGACAACCACAATGCACCAAGCCAAAACCATCCCCCGATTCAACAGATGGTCAAGCGTGGATATCATCTGGCAGGCATGGATAAGGCATTTGCAGCGCTCATAAATGATTTGGAAGACCGCGGTATGCTGGAGCGCACCATGGTTGTCTTCCTGACGGATTTTGGACGTACACCCAAGATCAATGCAAACGGTGGTCGTGATCACTGGGGAGCAGCCGGGAGTATTTTCTTCACCGGTGGTGGAGTAAAGCGTGGGCAGGTCATTGGACGCACAGATGACCATGCAGCGGAACCGCTGACACGGCCTTATGGCCCGGATGCAATTGCTGCGACGATTTATGCCGGGCTGGGTATTAATACAAATAGCACCGTCTACGACATACTGGAACGTCCGAGACTCGTTCTTGATACCGGCGAAGCAATTCCGGAACTTTTCTAGTATCCGCGAATCTCTACCACAAAGCATCGTCGTCTAATCAGGTCGGGTTTAATTCGTAACTTAGAGTTTGATGATTCGTGTATTAATCATCTTCTTACGAGCTAGCTGGACTGCCTCTGTGGAAACATTCGTTCCTGTCAGCACGAGGAGCTTTAGTTGGTCTAATTGGGTGAGCAGTTCAAGTGCTGTATCATTTACCGTCGTGTCCTGTAGATCGACAGTTTGCAGCGAA
>CEQQ01026486.1_pt1 | contig 19544 bp, 18 predicted proteins | sample 531041 | NCBI WGS metagenome assembly CEQQ01 (sample SAMEA2621222, study PRJEB7988) | marine metagenome | biome: marine biome (ENVO:00000447); feature: deep chlorophyll maximum layer (ENVO:xxxxxxxx); material: "saline water (ENVO:00002010), including plankton (ENVO:xxxxxxxx)" | depth 150 m | reverse complement strand
AATTTGCCGATTTATGCACTAAATAGTTTCTATAATTCCAAATCCCAAATTGGACTTACATACACACCATAGGGAGTGACTCTCGATGACACACGTCGTTTGTAAAGATTGTTTTGCTTGCAAATACACTGATTGTGTAGTTGTTTGCCCTGTAGAGTGCTTCTACGAAGGTGAACAGATGGTTTATATCCATCCGGAAGAATGCATTGACTGTGAAGCATGCGTTCCAGAGTGCCCAGTAGAAGCTATTTTCCACGAAGATAATGTGCCAGAAGGTGAAGAGGGCTTTATTGCCCTTAACGCTGAAATGTCAACACAGTGCGAAGTTATCACCGAGCAGAAAGAACCGCTCGCTGATAGTTAAACACTAAGCTTCACAAAAAAATAAATACAAAAGGCTGTGTTCCGATTTGGTTCGCAGCCTTTTGTATTGCGATGATCTCGAAGCTGTTTCTTTAAACTGCGTATTCCGAATTGCGGTTAACTATGCATACGTGCACGTGAGTAGCCTTCAAGGATAATCTGAGCTTCCTCGCTGGCGAGTTCATCAAGACGCTGATCAACTTCGTCCGACGGCATAAAGTCCTTTGCCAATTGAACGTACGTAGCATAATGACCAGCTTCAGATTCAAATAAGCTACCGTAGAAATCGGCCAATTCCGGGTCTCTAACATGATCTCTTAATAAGCAGAACCGTTCACAGCTTCGCGCTTCGATCAGGGCTGCAATTAATAGCCGGTCGACACCTCGCATCGGTTCTTCGCTACGAACAAGCGCATTTAGTCGTTTTCCATAGTGGCCCGACTGCTGTCGCTTAAAGTCGATATCAAGTCGATTGAGCTGTTCGAGAACTTGATGAAAATGATCCAGCTCTTCGTTGATAATCCTTGTCATCTCGACAGTAAGCGGTTCGTACAGCACATATGCAACCATCAGGTTTAGTGCTGTGCGTGCGGCACTTAGTTCACAATGAGCATGGTCGAGTAGTACTTGATCCAAGTCCTCATCGACTTGGTTTAACCAGCGGTCGGGAGTCTCAACTTGTAGATTAAGCACGCGATATGACCTCCAGCAACAATTACCTATCGGCGCCGTTTACAGGTGTTCGCAAACAAGATCACCGATTTCGGTAGTCCCGTATCCCATGCGTCCGGCTGCCTGGCTTTCCATCTTGGTACCGGTGACTTGTTTGATCGCTGCAGTAACCTGATCTGCTGCTTCCGGCTGTCCGGAATGCTCTAGCAGCATCGACATCGCCGCAATCGCAGCGATTGGGTTGATTACGTTTTGACCGGTATACTTTGGTGCACTTCCACCCATTGGTTCGTACATGCTTGTGCCACCTTCGTCAGGATTGATATTTCCACCGGCAGCGACACCCATACCACCCTGAATCATTGCGCCAAGGTCAGTGATGATATCGCCAAACATGTTGGTGGTTACGATCACATCGTAGAATTCTGGGTTCTTCACCATCCACATGCAGCATGCATCGACGTGGTTGTAATCGAGTTCGACATCGGGATACTCGGCCCCGACTTCCTCAAACGTTCGCCATACCAGATCATGACCGTACGTCAGTACATTGGTTTTGGCGACGAGTGTCAGACGTTTACCTTTTGGATTATTTCGTTTGCGTGTGTATTCAAATGCCCAGCGAATGACGCGTTCACATCCTTTGCGTGTGTAGATGGCCGTCTGCGATGCAACTTCATCTGGTGTTCCTTTTTTTAGAAACCCACCAATTCCGCAATACATATCCTCGGTGTTTTCCCGTACGACAACAAAATCAATATCTTCGGGAGATTTACCGGCAAGTGGAGTTTCTACTCCTGGATAGAGCGTTACGGGACGCAGATTGATGTACTGGTCCATTGCGAAACGGAGGTTTAGCAAAAGACCTTTTTCGAGAATTCCAGGAGCGACATCCGGGTGCCCGATTGCTCCTAGAAAAATCGCGTCGTGTTCTTGTAAATCTGCAACGGCGCCGTCGGGTAAGATCTCGCCTGTTTTCAGGTACCGTTCACCACCAAAATCGAAATGAGTTGTTGTAAACTCAAATGAGTTTTTTTCTGCTACAGCAGCTAGTACCTTGAGGGCTTCGTCGGTAACTTCAGGACCTGTTCCATCTCCTGGAATGACGGCAATCTTCATAGTCGTTCGGCTCTTATATACTGGCAATTAACTTGAGTGGCTAAACCATCGATTCTATCACCGCTACAAGAGATCGAAAACCGGCTACTTTTTGAGAGTCAGTGCGCACCATCAGCGCAGCTAGGTAAAGTTCACTTCTAATCCTGCAACTTAAACGCTGGATTTAGTTCTGGCTGAAATCAAGCCGAGACGGATTCTCACCACCAACAGGATTTTTCATAAACTGTTGGTAACACGAACTGCACAAATCGTATCGACGTTTTTGGTATTCATCCCCGATTTGGTCCGGGTCTACATCGCCAAGGTGTTCCAGTAGTTCGTCAATTTCCATAAGGTGATCTCGATCATCGTCGAGGTCATCGAATTCTTCGGTTTCCATTACCGCTTGAACTTCGAGGTTTACCACATACCGAATGTCCGATTCAGAATCGATCGGGGTTTTACACCGGTCGCAGGAGTAATGAATCATCTCTGCGTCTTTCAAAAGAAGAGGGGTTATCACTTCAGTAAGAGCAATCATCCGTGCTGCTCGTTCACTTTCGATAACCTTATCGTAATGTGGATGACAGTTGAGATTCAACAGATGGATGACAGGAAATTTCGGATCGAAAAAAAACGAAGAAATTGTTACTTGACTTTCACTGTGAAGTTTGTCGTAACACAAGTTCATTTGAAATAATAAATGAAGATAGGTTACATTCAACGGCATACCGAAAGCTCTGCGTTCGTGGATTGCGGATCAGGCGATAACGTAATCACGTTGCTTTCATTGAAAAGAGAATCACATGATCCTGTCGAAGGGCAATAAACTCAATTCTCCGGTCTTAGTACTGAATCGGTTCTATATGGCGATTCAGATCATTACTGCGCGGCGAGCTTTCGTGATGCTGTGTCGAGATGCTGCTGAAGTGATCGATCGTGAAGAGGGTCAATTCATGAATTACTCATTCGAGCAATGGCTCGAATTGAGTGAGTTTCAATATGAAGCGGGCATCATCGACGATGACGTGATTAAAACAGTACGTTTTCCGGTGCAGATTCCCCGCGTTATTCGTACGACGCACTTTGATCGTGTGCCTGATGCAACAGTGAAGTTCAGCCGCAAGAATCTGTTTGTACGAGATAAGCAGCAATGTCAGTATTGCGGAAAGAAACTCTCATTTAGCCAGATGAGTTTGGATCACGTTGTACCAAGAAGTCAGGGCGGAGGAACGTCGTGGGATAACGTCGTGTGTAGCTGCTTCCCTTGTAACTCACGCAAAGGAGGAAGGACGCCCAAAGAAGCTCGAATGGAGTTGATGCGTCAGCCAGAAAAGCCTCGCCAGTTTCCATTGCTCGATCTCTACCAACCGAGTGTTGTACACCCAATTTGGGAACCGTTTATTGGATCCTGACGGTAATACGATTACACCCAAACTGACCACGTACAAATAAAGAGAAGCGTCATGGTGGCGATCGCAATTGTGCCGGTTAATGCGATTTTCACAATCGATGTATATCTCTTAGCTCTCATACCAATCAACAAAGTAACCATCAGGCTGGAAATAGAGATGATGACAGTCGCTTGCCAGCCAAGTGACAGGCCAATCAAGCTGCAGATCATGGCAAGCTCTGTCTTCATCCTTATCCAATTTGTTTTTCCGACAAGTGCGCTTAGCACGAGGCCTGACACATATCCCAGTGCAATTCCGGCAATGCCACCGACAACGGGGATTAACAAAGTCTGATAGTTCTTTTGAGTGATATTCAGGATCTCCCCCTTGATCCCAACGGGAATTGCCGTGTCGGTGCATGCACCCAAAATCAAGGTCATCAGCCATCCCATGAGGATCAGTCTGGATGGAAGTCGGTCATCTTGTGACTTGATGAGTAATACGATCAGTAACATGACCATCAACAGTCCGTGCTGTAGAAAGAATCCGATCATCTCAAAAACCGGCCCTCGATTGGAGAGTAAGTCGTCGATGAAGAATCTCGAATTCGTACTCCACCCGGGAATATTCACACCGCGAAATACAAACAGCAGGCAGAAGAACAGCGTGGCACAACCGCCCGCGACTACTTCCGTTAATACGTAGCGGTATGGAATTTGAAAGTCACAGTTACGGCACTTTCCTTTTAACTTAAAAAAGCTAACTACCGGGATGTTGTCTCTAAGTCGGATTCGCTGCTTACACGAAGGGCATTCTGAACTGCCCCTCACGGTGTTACCCTTTGGCAGACGCCAGGCGACTACGTTTAGGAAACTTCCGAGTGATGCACCAAATGCGAAAAACCAAACAGCGAGAATCAGAGTAACGCCGATAGTGGCCGGTAGAATATCGGCAAGTGGTATGCTGGTCATTTGATTAACACAGATTGTTGTGGACTATGGTGCTCAAGTTTATCTAATTAAGTTCCAGAGACTCTTCCAGATGTTCGTAAAGCTGCTCTAACGTCGACTGCACTTCCTGTAACTCTTGATTGTATTTCTTTACTAACTCGCCGTCTCTGAGCGTTTGTTCGAGTGACAACAGCTCAAATATCTTCTCAATTCGCGATTCGGATTTAGCAATTTCTTGTTCCAATTCTGGTACCTTACGATACGGAAACTTACGTGTCCTCCTAGACTCATCCCGTGGTTTTGGTTTAGTGGGCTTTGGCTGCTTCAAATTAACCGAATCGGATTTCGTCGCAGACTTATTATTTCCTAGCGTGTCACGAGCTTCTTGTGCAAGCCCGGCTTGCTCGAGTGTTTGATAGGTCGTGTAGTTTCCCTGAATGACATGAAACCGATCATGTTGAACCACGAGCAAGTGATCGACGACTTGATTCAGAAAGTACCGATCGTGACTGACAACAACCATTGTACCTTCAAACGCTCTTAGGCATTTTTCAAGTGATTCTCTAGCCCATAAGTCGAGATGGTTTGTGGGCTCATCAAAGAGCAGCACGTTGGCATCGGCGGCCGCAATCTTTGCTAGTGCAGTTCTACTGCGTTCTCCACCGCTGAGGCTTGAGACTTTTTGAAAAACCATGTCATCCTGGATTCCGAAACGTGCGAGTAAGTCCCGTCTTTGTTTCTCAAAAAACTCCTTGTGGTCAGGCCGCACAGCATCCACGACATCGGCCTTGGGATCCACACAACTGAGCTGTTGATCGAGATAGCCGAGGCGTACGCCCGTACCTGCGTGAACGGTACCTTCATCAGCTTCGAGGTCACCAATAAGACACTTTAACAGAGTGGATTTACCTGTACCGTTTGGACCGAGGATTCCCCATGATTCCCCTCGAATTACATCAAACGTGAGGTCCTTAAACAACTGATGATCATATGCCTTGGAGAGATGCTCAACACGAAAAACGATGTCGCCTGTTCGATCCGGTTCTGGGAATCCAAACACCGGTGCGGAAATCGTTCGTGGGCGATCCACAAGTTCTATGCGTTCGAGTTTTTTTTGTCGATCGTCGGCTTGTACGTGCTTTTGACCGTACTTGTGTTTTCGTACGAATTCCTCAAGCCGTGAAATTTCTTCCTGCTGACGCTCCCAGGTGCGGCGCTGGACCTCTAAACGTTGCTCCTTTTGAACAAGGTAGGCCGTGTAGTTTCCCTTATAGGCATCAATGGATCCATTGACCAGTTCAAGCGTATGTTGAGCCACCTTGTCCAGTAGATACCGATCATGGCTAACAAGGAGCACCGCCTGTTCACTCGCGGCAAGGAAGGATTCGAGCCATTCTGTTGCGTCGATGTCCAGATGGTTCGATGGTTCGTCTAGAAGCAGGATATCGGGTTCCTGTAGTAATAACTTGGCGAGCATCAGCCGGTTTTGTTGCCCGCCGCTGAGAGTGTCGACAGGTTGATTAATTGCCGCATCGTCAAATGATAATCCGCGAAGAATCCGATCAATCTTGTGATCGATATTGTATGCACCAACTTGATGAATCTTATGCTGTAATCTGTCGTACTGGGCCTCTAATTCTGCTGTTTCTTTTGCAGATAAAGAAGCGGAGTCAGCAATCTGATTGGCGAGTTCCAGTGATCGGTCAGATAGCTCTTTAAGATGTCCCAGTGCTGAACTCGCCTCTTCCCAAACTGTTTTCCCGGCTCCTAGTTCAACATGTTGCTGCAAGTATCCAATGGTTGTGTCCGGATGTAATGATACCTGTCCTTTATCTGCTTCCAGTTGTCCGGTGATGATCTTTAGCAGTGTGCTTTTCCCCGAACCATTTGGACCGATTAGCGAAATCTTCTGACCCGCGCGCATCTCAAAACTAGCGCCATCCAGAACCGGGTCCGGGCCAAAGTGTTTGGTCAATTCTGATACGGATAGGAGAAGCATCAGTGTATTTCTTTTTCATCCTGTGATACAGATTTGCCATGATATCGTCTCAGGCAGTTTCTGAATATGGAGAGCTGATCGTAGGACTCTTTGGAAGATAATCAACACAGTTCACGTGAGCGTAACAACGTCGTATTGGGGGGTTGTCAGACGCATGAATTTGAGTATCTTTTTATTTGTTCGGCTTTCCTAAGGTGACAAAGCAAATTTGTTGCGATTAGCCGTACAGAGCTAGCAGTTGTATTCGTACAACTGAACAAGGCATTGGGGCCGTAGCTCAACTGGTTAGAGTACCGGACTGTCGATCCGGTGGTTGCGGGTTCGAGTCCCGTCGGCCTCGCTTAAAAGGCGTTCGTGAATGGCACTTGTGTCGGTCACGGACGCTTTTTTTGTGCGATCATATAAACCAATGACGTTAAATCCGGCTCTGGCATTAAAACAACGTCGGCTTAGGTTCCGCACCGTAATGTCGCACCATTTCCAGGTCTCGCTGCTGAAAATCAATATGCCCGAGTGATTCATATACCACCGCCCGATGGTAGTGCATAATCGCCAAGGTGCTTCGAAGATATTCCAGTCGATCCTTACCGGGAGCATTTTCGTGACGTTCAAGTTCCCGCACTATGCCCGTTGCCAAGTCGATTGCTGCAGTTAAACTCCCATGGGCAATTTGAAAATTCTTAAGTCTGTAGTGAACGTAGCCATGTGTGTCGAGGATTTGAATGATTAAAAAAAGCTCTTCTCTGGAATTTAAAATTCTCGGGACAGCAATTGGACGATTCGTTTCAAGTTGTTTTGAAAGTTCTTCAATTTCGTTGTTAGTGCGCTGCCGAATGTCATCAAATCCTTCTGTCGGGAGTGCCTGTAAATAGAGCTTATGTGCGGCAATGAGCCAGCGGGCTGTGTCGTTAAGCATGGTGTCACGATGCTTACTATCAGCCGTCGACCACTGTTTGGCACCACCATATTTAAGTTGGATATGAGAACGCTCCAAGGGTTCAATCACCTGTTGTTGAATGTCTTCAGCGACTGCTTTATCTCTTCCAGATTCCTTAATCGTGTATTCGAATGCATTGAAACTTCTAGCCGGAATTGGATTTAACACGAAGACATTTCCACCGAGTAAATCAATTGTTTCTTCTGTATCGGTTAATGCCTGTTCTAAATTGTCGTTAGCAACTGCAAGCTGATAGGCTCTGGCATTTTTATATTTGACCTTGAAAAGAGTGGGCTGCGATTCAAACAGTGTACCGGAGGTAATTGCTGATGCATCTTTCCAAAGTTCAGCTATACGCGGACATGGTTCCTGTCCTTTTGTTCGTGCAGCGGCTAGGACTGAATTGCACAGTTGTATATGAACATTTAAAAGACTGAGGTCATGAATTGGGTACTCCAGTAGATCCTCAAGTAGTGTAATTGCCTGTTCGTGTTGATTGGACTCTACGAGCCAATCTGATTTTAGGCCAATTAGATTAGGGTTATTGCTCCACGTGAGCCCTTTATCGATCTGCTCATTCGCGGCGTCGCGATTGCCTTGTTCCAGCTGGATTCTTGCTGATGCTACATACCACTGCGAGATTTCAAAAGGTAGCCAGTGGAATAACAACGGTGTAATGACGATTGCCGCGGTGACAGTCAGGGTGATGCGCGTGCCCATTTTATTAGACGGTGGCGGGTCAGCTAGGAAATGCCCTTCCGTCATTGGATTTAAACTCCGGGATATTTGATCACAAGGTTATTTGTGTGAGTAATGAACAGCAAGACTCATATTACCACGGTGTAATTCCACCGTTTACGCACAAAGTTTGACCTGTGACAAATGATGCTTCGTCACTTGCAAAGTACAGTACTGCGTCTGCCACATCTTTTGGTACACCCCAACGGCCGGCTGGGATCATACTTAGATAGCCATTGAGATCTTCCTGCGATTTATCTGCATGTCTTTCCGTAGGGATCCAACCCGGCGCAACCATGTTTACCGTAATCCCAAGCGGTGCAAACTCCGTGGCCATGCTGCGTGTCCAGCCGATTTGACCACCCTTGGCTGCCACGTAGGCACTAAATGGTGCGACACTTCGGTGGTATACCTCGCTGACGATGTTGATGATGCGTCCCCAGCCTTGTTGCTTCATGTGCTCCATGCCGCGAATTGTCATTAAGTACGGACTCTTAATAAAGAAGTCCACCATGCTTTGATAAAACTCCCAGTCATATTCATCGATCGGTAACTCAGGTTGATCGCATGTCGCGTTGGGCACCAGTATGTCGGGGTTACCTAATTGTCGCTCGGTTTCGTCATACAAGTGATCGACGCCTTCTTTTGTTGAGGCATCTGCGCGGATTAGGCATGTGTCGATTCCAGCCGCTTCATACTCCGCAAGGGTCGCCTGTGCACGCTGTTCGTTGTTGTAGAAGTTGACGGGAACCTTGGCACCGGCGTTTCCCAGTACCAATCCTATTTCCTTACCTAGACCACTACTGTTTCCTGTGACAATCGCTGTGTGTCCGGCCAGAGAGAAACTCATTGGCGACAGTCCTTTATCTTAATTCTGAAATTAGAAAACGTCATTCGGCTAACGAGACGATTTTTTTTGCCAGATAACAAAAAGCTGGCATTAATTACATCCAGGGGAAATTTTACCAACCCATGACCATATTGGATTCGACCACTTTTCTTGCCGACTCAAGATCGGAACCAGTTTCCTGCATGTATAAGCGAATGGCATGGACTTTATCACCGGCAGCTTTCGAGAGGCAGTCTCGTGCGGTGCTACAAGGATCTGAACTCCCTGCAATTCCAAGTACGCCTTTAGAGATAACCCACGTGTCTCTCGGTCGGCGTGTTAAACGAATCATTTCATCGTGCGGATAGGCATCTTGAACAACATCTCGAGCAGCGTCCTCATTGTCAGCCCAGGTGATAATTATGTGTGAGTCTGTCTCTACCTCAAATAATGGCATTTCAACATCCTCTCCTATGCTGGGTAATGCAGATAAGCAAATGAAAACAGGTTGTGTTTTCCTGAACGATAGCATGGCGCGCAATGGTCGTTTTAGCAAGCGGTAATAACGACAAGAAAGACCCGCAAAAAAAGAGGCATACCTGCTTCCAGGTATGCCTCTTAGGCTAGCTTTTCGAATTAGACAATTCGGGTGTCGTTATGGTGTGGTGAATTGCCCACCTGTACTTGGTGCGTAGTAATTTCCACCTGTTGTTCCGCTAACTCCACTTGTGCTACCAGGACGATATGGTTCCATCGGTGCTTGCTGAGTCTGCGTGGTAGGTTGAAAGGTTCCGCCGTACTGAGTTCCGGCACCTGGCTGTGGGTTTTGAGCAGTGTATGCCGCAGCTCCGCCTTGTGCTGGCTGGAACGTGCCCTGTGCCTGGAATTCACCAGTATTATACTGACCCTGCGCAGTAGTATTTGTTGGTTGGAAGTTATACTCTTTTGGTTGAGCCTGTTGAGCAACTTGTTGTTGGTTGCCGTAGAACCCACGGTCATAGCTGCCTTGCCCACTCTGGAATTGACCGCTTCCCGCTTGTCCAACTCCACTTTGTCCAACTTGCTGTTGCGGTTGAAATTGAGTTGTTTGGCTGGGTTGCGGCTGTTGTGCACCGTATTGGTTTTGATTTGCAAACTGCTGAGGTTGTTGAGTGACCTGTTGCTGTTGTGCATAACCGTTTTGGGTTGCTAGACCAGGGCTTTGGCCAAGATAGTTGTTGTTATCATTCCCAGTGGATTCGAACTGCTGGCCGCCGTAGTACTGGTTTGTTGGCTGTGCCGTATTTGCGTTGTATCGCTCGGAATAATCGACTTGTTGCGACGCGTAATCATTTGCAGGTCGGGAATTCTCTGTATAGTACGATGCTTCCGGTTGTTCATCGCTTGAAAGCCAACCCATACCAGGTAACTGTGCCCAACTAGATGTTTTGCATCCGGTAAGACCAAAACTAACAAATGCGATTAATGCCACGCTCGGTAGCCAGCCTAGTTTAGACCGATTCATGACGTCCTTGTCCTTTAGAAAGAGTAAGAATACCTTGTCAGGTGTTGCTCATCATTCCAATCCATTGGTGTGCTGAGCATATTTCTGTTTTGGGATGCAATGTGCATCCCGCCTGGTTTGCTCGATAGTAAGTGTGCCCAAAAACGGCAAAATCTTGCCGCGTGTAAAAGCGCACAATGTACCAACGATTGGGGCGAATGATAGATTTATTGCGCCGATGGGTCAATGTTGATTTGAGGTCAGCGCAATAAAAAACCCAGACCGTTTGGTCTGGGTTGCTGACTTGATTAGTCCAATAAAGCGCTTATTTTGCAGCTTCAAACCGTCTCGCGACTTCGTCCCAATTTACCACATTCCAAAATGCGGCAATGTAATCCGGTCGGCGATTTTGATAATTGAGGTAATAGGCGTGTTCCCAAACATCGAGTCCAAGAATCGGAGTACGTCCTGACATCAGTGGACTGTCTTGATTCGGTGTGCTTTCGACAATGAGATTTCCGGCATCAACACTCAGCCATGCCCATCCACTACCAAATCGTGTCGCAGCAGCATTTGCAAATGCTGTTTTGAATTCATCCAAACTGCCGAATGCTGCGTTTATCGCGTCAGCAAGTTCGCCAGTAGGTTCGCCCCCACCGTCTGCCGATAATACGGACCAGAACAGAGAGTGATTTGCATGACCACCGCCGTTATTTTGTACGGCACCGCGGATGTTCTCAGGTACCGATTCTAAGTCTGAAACCAAATCTTCTACCGATTTCGACCCAAGTTCTGTTCCCTCGATTGCAGCATTAACTTTTGCTACGTAGCCAGCGTGGTGCTTGCTATGGTGGATTTCCATCGTACGTGCGTCGATGTTTGGCTCAAGTGCATCATATGCGTATGAGAGTTCTGGAAGTTCGTAAGCCATTTTCTAATCCTAATTCAAAGTAAATATCTAAAATGTCTCTGATCCATTTCAACACACTTCAGTACATGCATATGACCGGTGTGTTGTATTTGTTGAGCATACTCCATCAAATCAAGCCTTACAATTGCTGCGTAATGCTCGTATTTACAAATGAAGCGTTAAGTCCGCGTATCTGAAAATCCGATTCAATTGATAGGTGGCGGTATCCACGTACCGGTACGCGCCACGTGAACCCTTGTACATTTTCTTGACCGTGCAGGGACTAGCCATTCAAAGATCATCGGATTGATCGAGAACTTGATGAAAAAACGTAGTCGAAAGTCAGATACCACCAGTGGTGAGACTGTTGGTGCGCCTCATCCGAGCGTTGTAGGCCGATATCATGAGAAAGCACTTAGACGGAATCAACCCCGTCTTACCGATCTCATCCCGCGTAGTCTTTGGGCATATTTATCGATCCTTCTGCTTGGAATAATTTCCGTCTACGGAATTCACCGTGGATATCGCTGGGCAGAAAACGCTGAACTGGCTCCTGCAGGATTATTTGAATTACTAGCACCAGGCAGCATCTCTGCCTGGTTTATGTCCTTTTTACTGCTCCTTATCGCTGCAGCATCCGTTCAACTTTACTTACTGCGACGTCATCGTATGGATGATTACCGAGGAAATTATCGTTGCTGGTTGTGGATAGGTATTGTCGCGATCCTGCTTAGTATTGATGCCGCAACGGGAGCTCATCGCATGATCTCTATGGTCATTGAGCCGATGGAAATTGATGGTGTTTGGAGTAATGCATCAGCCTGGTGGGTAGCTGTATTATCCTTGATTTGTGGGTACCAGATGATTCGTGTGCTCATTGAAACACGATACCGTCCACTTATTTGTCTCACGTCGGCGTGCGGGCTGACGGCACTCATCGCTGCAGCCGTGATTACCATGGGCCTGTGGCCACAAGCAACCTTGGCTGCAAAAGCACTTCTGATCCACTCTGGTTTGCTGGCGTATGTCATGGCCACCTGGTTCTTCGCACGGCGCATCTATCTCGACGCGCAAGTCTATGCTCCAGAGATGAAACAAAATGAAGTTCGACGTACGACGCGACGGATTCAACCTATCAATGTGGACGACACCCAATCATCTGACCATGTAGCTGAAACCGGCAACATGCAGGCTGAAGATGAGCATGAGCAAGACGATGATGTTTCAACGGAATCACCTGCTGATGAGGAATCAGAATACGTTGTTGAAGTTTCCGAAGAAGATCACGAAGAGGATATAGAGGAAGAACTAAAAGAAGATATCGCAGCGTACGAATCTAATGATGAAGAAGAGTACGTTGATGCCGTGGCAGACGAAGATGAGTACTACGAGACAGAATACGATGAAGAGGAAAGCAACGAATACTCGTATGCTGGATATGAAGATGAGGATTCCTACGAACAAGAAACGTTCGAAGGATCGGTAGTTGAAGAAGGTTCAGATATAATCTCTCAATTCAAAGATGCGGGTTGGGATGAAGAAGAAGTTGAACTTCTTGCCCAACTTGAGCGTGAACAAAAAGAACTTGAGAGAATTGCAGCTGAACAACATAAGTCGGATGAAAATGAAACTGAGGAAACCGCTGCAACACAGTCTATTGATGAGCACGATACGGTGAGTGAGGTTGAGTCAGATTCAGAGAGCCGTCCTTCGGTGATCCTTGGACCGGACGGTAAAAGTATATCCAGCACCGATTCGGAAGAGGCACCTGAAGAAGAGCCAAACAGCCCCAAATCGTCCGTTGTCAGAATGCCAAACTCCTCATTTACTCACGGCGGTGCGATGCCTCCCGTTCCTCAAAATGAGGAAGAGGAAATGTTGTTAGCTCAGTACGATTGGCCACGCATGTCCAAGAATCAACGCAAGAAACTGAGAAAGCGCCTTAGCCGAATGCGTCGCGGTCAGGCGGCCTAGTATCCCAATCAATTCTAATTTGAGAGTGTATTGCTCCTGACGCTTAATTGCACCTTTGCGATTTTTCTATTCTGAGGTTATTGCGACCGCGATGAGAGATCATAGCAAGCAATACCGTGCTTGAGACGTATAAACAATACGCCGTCTGCAATGGCGGGAGTCGTGCAAACCAATGGCCCGTTTGAAAACTGTCTGTTCCACAGTTTTTCCGCTTCAATTTGACCTTCGGCCGTTCTTTCCAGCTTGTTGATACCTAGTTTTTCACGAAATACCTCTTCATCCGCCAATAAACCATCACGGTCAATCTTGGCTCTCATGGTAGGAGTGAATTCTTTTTTCGACGCCTTGAACGCTAATACCCCATCGAATCCGTAGAACACTTGATTATCTGCTGAAATAAGTGATGAGTATCGTGGACGATTCATATCTAGCATTGTCATCCACTGTTCGCGACCGTCTGATAAATCGACACATGCCAATCGTCGCTCTCCTTGAGCAAATACCAGGCCATTGGAGATCACCGGAGTACTACCAGAATCAGCGACACCACGGTATTGCCAAAGCTGTTTCGGTGCCTGGTTATTTAATTCAAAACAGAGCAAGCCATTTTTTCTGCTGCTGCTGTAGAGAATGAGCTTGTCTTCAAATACTAACGGAGACGAGTGATTGGCCCCGACATTCAATTCCCAGACGTTCTCCCCTGTGGACGCCAGTACAGCTTTGGTATCTCCGCCTCCAATATTACAGATCACAACCGGACCATCGGGACTGTCCCAAATAGCTGGACTGCAATGACTTACCTTTCCATCTTCGTTCTCGATTTGCCACAGGATGTCACCGTTATCAGCATCAAAAGCAATGAGTCCCCGACTGAGGGTAATTGCGATATTTCTGACAACGAGAAAGGAAGATTGGAGATATTCATCACGGAATTCTCCCGGGATCTGAGTACTCCAAATCTCCTTACCGGTGTTAAGGTCTACGCAACGTGCAAGTCGGCCAGCACTCTGCAGGAACACTCGCCCGTTGTTGACGGTCGGAGATGCAGATTGAGCAAAACGGGTATACACGCTTGAGTGTTCATTGGACCAAACTAGTTTTCCGCTTTTACGATGGAGGCAATACAAGAATTCATCGTAGCGATAGGATTTCGCCCGCCGCTGCTGCTCGTCACGCCGGTTTACTTCATATTGCTTGTATTCCTCATCCGTCATCCCCGTACGTTTCTCGGGCGGGAGGTACGGGAATTTAACCGGGGGCAATTTCCCATCGATGGTCTTTGTCTTTTTGTGTGTGAATAACAAGACATAATCTTCCGTCACGATCGGGCTAGCCCAACCGGAGGATGAGATTCCCGGAATCGTGTTTTCATTGGCAATCCAGTTTGGTTTGATGCCACGTTCCGGTAAGCTTTCAATGAGTGCCGGGCTGTCGATTGCTATGCCGTTACGATTCGGTCCGAGCCATTGATTCCACTCGCCGGCTTGAACGTATGTTGCCGTAAATATGAATAGGCAAAGCAAAGCTGTGCGTTGGTGCCTCATGTGTCGTATCCCAGTTTATGTGTGTGATCAATCGCTTTTCGAGGAGGTTCTATCCAGTATTCGGCACCATTGTATAATGCGGGTTGCTTATTAGAAATCTCCATTGCTGAAGGAAAATCATGTCGTTATTGGTGGTTGGATCTATTGCGTTTGATAGCGTGGAAACGCCCACGGAGCGCAGGGATAATGTGATCGGTGGCAGTGCAACCTATTTTTCATATGCCGCGAGTTATTTCACAAAGGTCAATCTTGTCGGCGTCGTAGGAGGTGACTGGCCAGATGCGCATACCCAGTTGCTTGAAGATCGTAACGTCGACACGGCCGGTCTTGTAAAAGTAGATAGTGAAAAGACCTTTAACTGGACGGGAAAATACCTTCCTAATATGAACGACCGTGAGACTCTGGATGTGAATCTCAACGTGTTTGGCACTTTTGATCCAGTGCTGCCGGAGTCATACAAGTCGACGCCATATGTGTTTTTGGCTAATGGTATGCCGGCGATTCAAATGAGAGTGCTAGATCAGGTTGAATCACCAAAGCTAGTAGTCGCCGATACGATGGACTTATGGATCAACGAGCACCGTGACTCGCTCCTCGAGTTGCTTAAGCGCATCGATGGCCTTGTCTTGAACGACAGCGAAGCGAAGTTGCTTACCGGGCATGAAAATCTGATTTCAGCTGCGAAAGCAGTATTGGATCTGGGCGTGTCATTTGTTGTGCTAAAGAAAGGTGAGCACGGAGCATTGTATGTTTCAGCCGATGATATGTTTGTATTACCCGCATATCCGACCGAGGCTGTGAAAGATCCTACCGGTGCTGGTGACAGTTTTGCCGGGGGAATGATGGGATATCTTGCAAGTGTCGATGACACCTCTGCTGCATCCATTAGAAGAGCACTCGTGTATGGAACCCTTGTGGCGAGTTACAACGTTGAAGACTTTAGCCTTGATAAAATGCGCGAAATTGAAAAGTCGGACCTTGATATTCGGTTTGAACGATTTAAATCTGCCGTGAACTTCACCTAGTTGCATTGGCGACACTGGCATTCGAACATCTTTCGATTTTAGAAGAGAGATCCGTAAATAAAATGAAACCCGTTCGGACTTTTATTGCAATCAACTTGTCAAGCTCGGCAAGAGATGCTGCTGAATCGATTATGGGCGACTTGGCACAATGTGGTGATGCCGTGCGTACAGTTCATCGCGAAAACCTTCACATCACGCTGAAGTTTCTGGGTGAAATCCAGATAGAAGAAACGGTCAATGTGTGCAGGGTTGTAACTCAGGCAGCTTTAATGACACCGAAGTTCTCTGTGGTTGCTTCAGGAACGGGCGCATTTCCAGGCCGTGAACGGCTTCGTGTTATTTGGTGGGGTACGACAGAAGGGAGTGAGCAGCTTGGTGCTTTGCATGACCTGATCGATCAAGGACTTTCCAATCTCGGTTACCCAGGTGAAACCAAAAAATATCACCCACATGTGACCCTTGCTCGTGTGCGTAGTCGTGAATTGGATGCGGACCAGGTTAGGGTCGTGATGGACAAATATGCGGAGGAACCATCTGTAGAGTTTCTGGCTGAGGAGATCGTAGTGTACAGCAGTTTTCTGGGGCCTGATGGGCCGCGCTACGAAGTAGTTGGGCGCAGTCCGCTAGGATAATATCGGATTATCGCTGGATTGAAATGGTCAATCGTTTACCTGACTGGATGACATCCAAATCGGCTGGTGTATCTGAAAGAGACTCCGTTATTTGACGAAATTCAAACGGTGATGTGCACGGTTTGTTGTTAACGGTTGCAATTAGCATGCCGGCTCGGATACCAGCGTTCCATGCTGGTGAATCTAACTCCACGGCGTCTGTTAATACGGCACCTGATTGTGGTATGTCCGCTGCATACCGACGAAAATCAGCCGGTGAGGAGGCAGTTACGAATTCGACAGTGATTCCTTCAAATCGGTAAGGATCAACAGACGCAATTGGCGGTTGTACGTGCTGATTAAAGCGTTTGGCGAGGGTTAGGTTAAATAGCATGATCGTTGCATTACCCTGTCTCACCACTGAAATGGAAGTCTTGTCACCGGCAAATGACCTGGCAATGAGCTCTTGTGCATGAGCATTGGACTCCACGTTGATAGAGTTGATGGCTATGACTCGATCACTTGGTTTAAGTCCCGAGAATAGTGCTGGAGTCGCCGTACCAACACGATTTACTAATACACCAAGTTCTGTGTCTGCGTTTGTGGTTGATTTGATGTTCTCGAATGAGATTCCCAGTAACGGCGGATTAGTTGGCATACCAGCAATGAGTGATTCAAGTGCAGTCACGAACGTCGTATCGGTGGGCATGATACATGCTGCTCCCGGAATAAATGCGGAAGTGGGAATTCTAAGCGTACTAATTCCCAGCAAACTTCCATTCTTGTCGAGTACGACATTTCCTGATGCCGGTCGTGCTGCCGGAACGGCTACTAGCAAGCCACCATGTTCATATCGGTTTGCGATCTTCGTCTCATTTGGTGGATCCGCTTTATTAACAATGTTGCGGGATTCATTGAGTACGATGATCTGAGAAGCGAATTGATGATTTGTTGTATAAGATGCTGAAGCTTGCAACATATACGCAATGCTTGGTAAATCCTGATCATCCATTTTGGATACATTAGTTTTGACTAAATCTACACCATCGATTTTCAAGACAGCCAGATCCATCCAAGGATCCGCCGCGTGAATCGATGCTTCACCTATCCAGGACGCATTTTCAGCCGTCTTGGGTTGTCCGAAGATGAAATAGGAATTCTTATCTGGCTGGCCAAGCGTATGATACGCGGTGAGGATATGGCCAGTATTTGAGATGACGATACCGGTAGTAAATTCGCTGGGATTGAATTGGGAATCACTTGGAAGAACTACGGCTGAGTTAGAGGGGGTGACGGATCGCGCGATGGTGACAATGGAATGCCTCGACTGATTAGTAACTTCCTTTAGTGAAGCGGATAATTCGTCTAGGGCGGTGTATGAGGAAGGGGATTGAGCGATGACTGTCGAATCAATTGGTGTAGTGAGTGGCAGAATTAATGTGATCAGAGTGCAAAAAAGAAGCACGATCGATCCAGGTGTGGACCGATCGTGCAACTCACTACCACCAAAATTGTCTAGTTGGACCCATTCACGCGATGCTTGATCAACTGTTTGGTTCATTTTCATCTTCGGCAAGGGGAACTTCCACATCATCGTCATCATCAGTGCCAAAACCGGCTACACTCATGATTCTATCGTGAATATCCTGCGTGACGTCAGGATTTTCTATCAGGAAGTTACGAGCTTTTTCTTTCCCTTGTCCGAGATAAGTATCGTCGAGCTTAAACCATGATCCACTTCGCGAGACCACAGAGTGTTTAATACCAAGGTCGAGCAAGTCACCTTCGTAGCTGATACCGTTGGTGTGCATCATATCGAATTCAGCAATACGAAATGGCGGTGCGACTTTATTCTTAACGATTTTCGTACGGACGCGTTGCCCGACAACCTGGTCACCATCCTTGAGTTGACCAATTCTTCGGACATCGATCCGGCACGAGCTATAGAACTTCAACGCGCGACCGCCAGGCGTTGTTTCCGGGCTACCGAACATTACGCCAATTTTCTCTCGGATTTGATTGATGAAGATTACAGCAGACTTGCTTTTGGCAATGGCACCGGTCAGTTTTCGCATGGACTGACTCATGAGCCGAGCCTGCAGGCCGACGTGTGAATCACCGATTTCACCATCAAGTTCTTTTTTCGGGATCAACGCTGCAACCGAGTCGATAATGATGACATCGACCGCATTGGATTTAACGAGCATTTCGCAAATCTGCATTGCTTCTTCACCGCTGTTGGGCTGGCTGACCAATAGGGTTTCCAGGTTTACACCGAGCTTTTTGCCCCAACTGGGATCAAAGGCATGTTCAGCATCAATGATGGCAGCAATTCCATTATCTTTTTGTGCTTCTGCAGCAACATGTAGTGCTAGTGTCGTTTTACCGCTGGATTCGGGGCCGAAAACTTCGATGACACGCCCGCGTGGAATACCTCGTCCCCCAAGTGCGACATCCAGTGAAAGACTTCCTGTTGGAATACAGTCGATTTCAAGCCTCTTGCCGGCGCCAAGCGGCATGATGGCTCCATCCCCAAATTGCTTTTCAATTTGCTGAAGCGTATTGTTGAGCGTTTCGTTTTCCTTCAGGAATGCCGGGGTTGTGTCAGCTTTTGAACTCTTTTTGCTCTTGGCGGTTGTCTTTTTTGACATCTTTTTTCCAGTTACCTTGTCCGTGGTTGGTGCTTTAGCTTCCTTCGCTATGGCCATGTCTGCCTTCCTTTATGTGAAAATGACCCAATTCTTTCAACTCAAGTTGTCAGTTTTTACCGCCTGGTGTGACAGAAGTGTTGTTTGTGATGTGGCGTTGACCACTATTTTCAGGTTATCTGTACAAATCAACATTACTGAACATCTGAACACTATATCGGCGTTTTCGTTTCTTGACAAGAGTTTTTCTCTTTGATGTTGGGATTATCGATAAGGGGTTTGACACGTTTGGTCACTGCGAAATGGAAATGTGAAAAAAAGTGAGAAAAATGTTGATATGGAATTTGGCAGGCTTCCACCGCCGCATCA
>CEQQ01029647.1_pt1 | contig 19558 bp, 11 predicted proteins | sample 531041 | NCBI WGS metagenome assembly CEQQ01 (sample SAMEA2621222, study PRJEB7988) | marine metagenome | biome: marine biome (ENVO:00000447); feature: deep chlorophyll maximum layer (ENVO:xxxxxxxx); material: "saline water (ENVO:00002010), including plankton (ENVO:xxxxxxxx)" | depth 150 m | reverse complement strand
TTTTTCATCTAGCTGCTTTGGCACATAGAGATTCCCGGTTACATAGAGACCGGGACGTGACTGGAAGTGAATGTTTTCAACCGTGAATTCATCATGCTCGACTTTGCCAGTAATTTGAGGCATTAACGGTGTTTTCTCGGGCATCGGATTCAGGCCGAGCATCTCCTGCAGTTGCTCAACGTAGGTTGCTCTTTGTTTCAACCAGTCGTCAGGCGAGTTTATCTCACTGAGATAACCATCTTCAATTTGTATAGTCTGCTGTTCGAAATAATCAGCGATCATCTTATCGCCACGGGAGGTGTCGGTTTTATTCGTCTGCTCCTTTGGTTGAGCGGATACCGCTGCGGATAGCAGGACTGAGTAAAAGACTGAAAGAAGGAGCAGAAGGATGTGTTGTTTTATAGTATTCATGCCCAAGTTTTATCACGAAGCTAAGGCGGAATCCACAAATCAAGCCAGCTTCATAATGCTTACAGGTTCATGAAGAAGAAGTATTCCGAATATGGCTCAAAGCTATCTTCCATGTGCCGGATGTTACCCGTCTCATTGAAACCGAAGGACTTAAAGAAACCATGTGCATGTGTGAATCTTGTATCAGACCAGAATTCGATTCGCTTGAAGCCTTGGTCTCTTGCCCAGTCTACTGCCCATTGCATAAGCAACTTCCCGCAGCCTCCTCCTCTGCGGCTATGTGTTAGATATAGCCTGCGAAACGTGCAGGTCCCTGATTTGCCGGAAATCGGAAGAACGGCGTGACAACCGATGATTTCATCTCTATCACACATTACAACAAAGTCGCCGTCTCGATCATGATAGTATTCGGGGATTTCAGTTAGATCTTTTTCGGCATCGTCCAGGCAAAGTTCATCCCCGTATTCTGCGTACACGCCACCTATAAGCTCTGCGATTGCAGCTTGATCAGACGCTGTTGCCTGTCGAATTAAAATATCTGCCATTAGAGAAAACAGAACCCTATTTCACAGCGCTTATGCGAATAACTTGAGACACGGCGCACCTTCGTTTAGCGTCGGACGTTCGGGCCGGCCCTGATGCAGGTATTCAAGCGTCATGTTATCCATACCTAGTGCGTATAGAATTGTCGCATGAATATCTTTGATATGTAGACGGTCTTCAATTGCGTGCAAGCCTAATTCGTCCGTCGTGCCGATTACTTGTCCGCCCTTGATGCCTCCGCCGGCCATCCACATTGTGAATCCGTACGGATTATGGTCGCGTCCGGTACCCTTTTCACTCATCGGTGTCCGGCCAAATTCGCCGCCCCAGATAACAAGCGTGTCGTCGAGCAATCCGCGTTGTTTTAAGTCTTTGATCAAACCTGCGACCGGCTTATCACTCGCCAGACAATTCGTTGTATGGTTGGACTCGATGTTGCTGTGTGCATCCCATTTGCTGCCCGACCCGTGGTAGAGCTGGATGAAACGGACGCCGCGTTCGACAAGCCGTCTTGCTAGCAGACAGTTTCTTCCAAACGTCTCCGTTTCTTTCTGGTCCATTCCGTAAAGCGCTTTGGTGGCTTCGGATTCCTGCGAGAGGTCAACTGCCTCCGGCGCTGTTGACTGCATTCGGTATGCCAGTTCGTAACTTTGGATGCGAGCGTCAAGCTCAGACAAATCAGGGTGTGCCTGAACCTGATCCTGATTGATGCGATTGAGCATGGAGATTAGCCGGCGTTGACGTTTAGCTGTCATTCCATCGAGTCGCTTGAGGTATTCGATAGGCGGATCGGTACTTTGCAACGCGGTGCCTTGATAAGTCGCCGGCATAAATCCGGCACTCCAGTTTCGTGGCCCGTTAATGACACGGCCTGGATTGTCTTCAAGGACCACGAAGCCAGGTAGATTTCCATTGACTGACCCAAGTCCGTAGCTCACCCAACTGCCCAGCGATGGACGACCAGCGCGAATGTCGCACGTATTCATCTGGCAGACGCCGTTGGAGTGGTTAAGACCGTTTCCCCAACAGGAGCGGATGATGGAAATATCGTCGACACAGGTGGCGATATGCGGTAGCCAGTTGGAGACCCATGCTCCCGATTCACCGTGCTGCTTCCACTCGCGTTTGTCTCCGAGCAATGGCGCATCATATTCACCCATCGGTGTGATGATATCACCATAGGATTCAGGCAGTTGTTGCCCGGCCATTTCACGAAGTTTAGGTTTTGGATCAAACAGATCCATTTGGCTTGGGCCACCTTCCATAAACAGGAAAATAGCACTCTTTGCCTTGGGTGCATGTTGTGCTAGCCGCAAATGATGCGTGCCTTCTGCGTGTAATTCTCCGTCTAGCAGACCGGCCATTGCAATGGCTGCAAATCCGGCGCCGCTATTGACCAACATTTCCCGGCGGTCAATTGGCTGCTCTGATGTGATAATAGATCGGCGCATTTTACTGTTGTGATTTACCGGTGACGGAACGGTTAGTAGATAAACATAAATTCGTTTGAATTAATCAGGATCTTGTTGAAATCATCGAGTAGATAATCTCGGCCGATTTCAGCTTTCTGATTTACAAAGTCCAATGCCCGATCCAATTCGGATGCCTTGGGCGGTCTTTGCAAAATGACTTCGTATGCTTTGGTTATCAGGTGTTCGATATTGTCTGGGTGCATTTCTTTCAATCGTTGACCTACAGCGCTATATCGCTTGTTGATCCAGGGGCTATTTAGCATCATCAACGCCTGATTTGCAGTGACGGTTGCATTTCGTTCAGGGCTGCTAAGAATGCCATCGGGAGAGTCAAAGTTCGCAAGCAATGGGGAGGGTTTATTTCTAATCACCTTGGTGTAAACGGATCGTCGCATCGAAATAGCATCATCGGAGGGGCCTGATGACTTGCGGTCAAGCTCGCCACTGACCAGCAACAAGCTATCTCGTATCTGTTCCGCATCAAGCCGTCTCGCAGGATATTTCCACAGCAATTTGTTTTCGATGTCAGTTGCCAGATTCGATGTTGCTTCCGGGTGACGTGAACTCTGTTGATACGTGCTGGATTGCATGATCAACCGGTGTATGTGCTTCAAGCTCCAATTGTTACGGATCAATTCTGAAGCCAGGAAATCCAACAACTGCGGATGTGTTGGTTCTTCTCCCAGAAATCCAAAGTCGCTTGGTGTGGAGACGAGTCCAGAACCAAAGTGATGCTGCCAAATACGGTTAACAATTACCCGAGCCGTTAGAGGGTTCTCCGGTGATGTAATCCAGTTTGCAAGTGCTGTGCGCCGTCCCGTTGTAAGACCGTTTTCCGGAGCAGGTATTTTTGCTGGTTCAGGGTTCAGGATGGTGGGTATTCCGGGCAGGATATCTTCCTGATCACCGCTATCGGGAATAAACGTTTCCGGTGCTTGCGGACCGATATCGGTAATGGCCATGACGGTGGCGAGCGACTTTGGTTTGATAGCATCAAATGTTTTTAGCTCTGCAACGAGCGTATCCCAGCGATCCTTTTTTTCGTTCTTAAGCTTGTCGCCCGCCTTCACGCTTTCGGGAGTTGCATCGACCTGACGGTACGCGAGATATGCAATTTGATTTTCATATGGTGTCCGTTGATCAGCGGGTTTATTAAGAAACGGTCGCACGTTTCTTGGGAATTTACCAATTGAGCCCTGAACGCTCTGTTTAATGAACGGATCTGCTAGTTCCAGCATTTCCTTGCGTATGTCGTTCGTCTTTTCCTGCCATGCAGCAAACTGATCTGTGTATTTCTTTATTGCGTCGGGCTCTTTTGCGTGTGGTGCATCTTGCGGAAGGATGGCAGCAAAGTAAGCCCGAAGTCGGAAGTAGTCTTTCTGTAAAATCGGATCAAACATGTGGTCATGACATCGAGCACAGCCATATCCCATCGCAAGAAAGGTCTCTGCCGTAACATCTGTAACGTCGTTGAGAATGATATCCCATTGAGTTTTGACATCACGCTGATTGTATTCATAGATCCAATGACGTAGAAACGCCGTCGCGGTTAGTGCGTCCGCATCACCAGGAGAGAGTTCGTCACCGGAAAGTTGTTCTTTTACGAATTGGTCATAAGGTTTGTCTGCATTGAACGAATCAATAACATAATCTCGATAGCGCCACGCATTTGGTCGGAGTCCGTCTTGCTTGTAGCCATCAGACTCGGCGTATCGCACTAGGTCGAGCCAGTGTTTTGCCCACCGCTCACCGTAACCACGATTATCTAGCAGCTTTTCAACGAGAGCATCATACGCCTCTGGGCTGGCAGCCGAAACATACGACTCCACCTGTTCTGGTGTAGGAGGCAGTCCCGTGACGTCTAGAAAAAGTCGTCTTACCAACGTTCGCGGATTTGCAGGCGGCGCAGGCTTCAGGTCGGCTTCATCCAACCGTTGCAAAATGAATTGATCAATGGCATTGCGTCCCCAATCACCTTTTTCCGGTACGTCCGGGATCGTACGCCGAATAGGCTGGATTGACCAAAGGTTTCTTTCGCTATCGGAAAACTGCTGTGCAAACGCAGGCTGTGCAACGAGAGACAGAAGAACGAGTACTAAGATGGGAATACGGTTTATCACGATGGCTTTACCGGCAATTACATAAACATGCATCCGATTAGTTTACCAATTCATAGATTCAGTGGCACTCTATTCACATGCCAATTGCTTCATCTTCTACGCGTTTGTTCATATGCGTTTAGTCGTAGAAATTTATTCGTCTCTACGTACAGGAATTTTTGCTTCACCGGTATAGATATCAGTATTGGGATGTCGTGTTTTCCACTCACCCCAAGTCGTCAAAATAAACGCATAATCATCCAATGGCGGATTCTCATCGAACATGTTAAATGGCTTGTCATTTAGTTCGAAAACAAGTTCCCCTTTTTCCCAGGCGTAGAGGTCTAACTCGAGATTCTCACCACGTTGAGCCGATGTGAACACACGACCTTTTTGATTGACGCGGCAATATGTCACGGTCAGTGGTACGCGGTTGACAATATCATTGACGATTTTCTGGCCAATCAAATTGAATGAAGATAGTAGGTATGCCCGATGAGCATCATCCACGCTCACGCCAAGGATCTGCTCGCCATCATCTACCGGTGCTTCTTCTGCAGCTATGGTGCTTGGTTTGATCAGCCCGGGCAGCATCATCGGGGAGTCTGGTGGGATCTGCTCACCTGATTCACTGACTTTCAATGACAGTAAGCCTTCCGGATCAGAAATCTGGATTTTTTCAGCTTCGCCGCCGAAATATGTAACAGCGAAGACCACGACAACCATGATTAACAGGATCAACGAAGCGGCCATCATCCACGATGTGTTAGATGCTTCGTCTTCATCTTCAAATTCGTCCTCTTCGGTGTCGCTGAAGATCGAATTTGTCGATTCAGGGGCAGCGATATCGTCAGCTTGGTCACCATCGGCCACATCAGGATTTTCTAGATCGTCAATTGACGGTTCGATTCCGATGGAGTCAGAAAGATCACTAAGCAAGACATCGATACTCTCGCCACACTCGCAGTTGATTGTGGCTAAAACACTGTCTTCATCGAGTTGTGATACATCGATATCCAGGCCGTCGATGTCAAGATCGTGGATTGCATCACATGCTTTACAAGTTATCTTTTGTGTCATCTCAGATTACCAGTTTGCGGTAGACTTCCAGACGCGTACTCACGGTACGTCCAGACAGGGGATTAAATAACTGAATTACGACGGTGATTAATTTGGTGTGACAGCATCAGTGCTTGAATCTGGGGAAAGCGATTGTTGTTGCATTTGCTGCTGGATTTGGGCGAGCGTTTGTTGTGCTTCGATGTTTCCGCTATCGATTTGCAAGGCCGAGGTGCACCAGTGCCGTGCCAGCTTATATTTACCAAGTTCTGCTGCAACTTTACCAAGCTGTACCAGGGTGCCGGAATTGCCAGGTTCTTCGATTGCCAGTTGGTGCAGGTCAGCAAATGCTTCCCGTTTTTCTCGTAGTTGACTTGATTCTTCAAAACATGCCTCAGCAGCATCGTTGTCTTTGTTACCACGATGTGCTTCGCCAAGTTTATAGATCAGTTCGAAGTCATACGGGTCCAGTTCCTTACCACGCTCGAGTAACGAAATGGCTTCTTCAAACTGACTGTTTTCCACAAGAATCGAACCTTGCAACATCAGGGCCGGTTTTAGGCTGTTATCAGCGGAAAGGGCGACTGCGACCAGGTTGGCTGCTTTCGCTTTAGCACCGAGGTTGTAGTGACAGGTAGCCTGCAATGCGTATGTTTGAGCGAAGTCACGGATCTTTGATAGTGTTTCAAGAGCACTTTCAAACTCGAGTAACTTGATTTGAATTTCAGCCATGTCAAACAGAATCTCTTCCCGGCCGGTGCGATCCAGAGCCTGTCCCGACTGATAAGGACTGCGTTCGAGCGAAGACTGGTAATTGTCCAGAGCATCTCGCCACTGTTCGTAATCTTTATGGATATTTCCCATGAACCGGTAGATTGCTGAATCTGTGCGATCCAGATCGGCAACTTGTAGTGCATGCCGCATGGCACCATCCATATCACCAATGTCTGAATACATGGCGGTTAGAATTCGATGAGCTTCGATACACTCAGGATGAGTTTGAATCACATCGGTCAGGATTTGGTGCAGGTCAGACATTTTTGGAAGCATACTCAGTACTTCCGCATCGCCACGGTGTCGGCGTTGTAGCTCCATATGATTGAGGCACTCTATGCACTTCGATATCATATCGAGTTTTTGAATGATCTGCATATCGCTGTTTAGCCCGTCGCCACCGGTTATCAACTCGGTGCTAAGCTGTTCGAATTTGCTCACTAGGTCGTTGGAACCAAGGTAGTCGTTGGCATTGTAGAAGATGAATGCTGTGAATAACTCTGCGGCTACATTAGCGGTTTGTGAACCGTTTTGATTGTGGATCGAACGCAGGGCATTGCGATGGTAAACAACGGAAGGCACATCGCGTTTGTAAATCGCTTCGACCGCTTCATCTACGTGGTAATCCAGATCCTGAATCTCTGAATCACCGCGGTCACTCATAGCCCAGCTGCTCCAAAAGGCAACGACGATGAGTCCGAGTAATGTAGCGATGGTACGAAACGTGTTTTTCGAAGATGCTGCAGTCTGATGATCACGCAGATCATCTTGTTCGTGTTCCGCCTCATCGATGACTTGTCGTTCAATATCACTCATGGGAAATTCTATTCTGAAATTGGTTCCAGGATTATTGTTGTATCGTTTATGGCCACTTGATCGATCTTCTGTTCTAAGCCACTCGGCCACTTGATCGTCATGCCGGTTACTTCCGTACCTTTTGCAACTCCCCAATGCAGACGAAATTCGCTTTGGGATAAATAACTGGTGCCGCCGCTGATGTACTTGTGTCGATCGCCAGCAGACGTGTGGAGCACGGCGATTGCTCCGATGGCATCGCGATTGCTTTGTGAGCCAACTAACTGGATACGGACATAACTATTGTCGTTGGCAGAATCATTCTTGATAATCGCCGAAATTTCACGGCTGTTAGAGAAGATGAAATCTGCATCACCGTCCTGATCCAAATCCGCATAAGCTAGTCCGCGGCCGCGATGTTCCTGGCTAATATAGTTTTCAACTGGGAATCGTTTTCGGATATACCGGCCGTTTTCATTAATCAGAACCAATGGTCTTTGGTTTAACCGGCCCGAGGGCGGGTAATTGATGACGTGTCCATTAGTGACAAGAATGTCATCATCACCATCAAGGTCCAGATCATAAAACACAGTACCGAATCCGACAAAAACGCCGCCGAGCGATGTCACGCCGGACTTATCGCTGACATGCAGAAACATGCCGTCACCGATATTCTCGTACAGAGCAAATGCTTCGTGCTCGTAATTCGCAACCCAAATGTCAGGGCGACCATCGTGGTTGTAATCTGCAACATCGACTCCCATGCTGCCGTTGGCACCGCCTAATCCGTCAAAGGCAAGGCTGTGTAACAGGGCGTTTTCTTTGAACTTACCAGTACCGTCATTCACATAGAGGTGATTTCTGGTTGTGTCATTACAGACGTAGATATCGAGATCCCCGTCCGGTTCGATGTCGGTTAGCAGTACCCCAAGGCCTTTGCCTGTCCCGTCGTCAACCAAACCGAGTTCTTCAACCATGTTGGTAAAGGTGCCATCACCATTGTTGTAATAAATTCGGTCTTGCAGCCCTTCAAAGCTCTTGGGAGGACAGATTTCGATTTGACCTTCAAGTGGACCTTCGCAAAACGGGTGATTCTCAAATGACCAATTCACGTAATTGCAAAGATAGAGATCCAGATGAGAGTCACCATTGAAGTCTCCCCAACCGGCACTGCTGCTCCATGATGTTGTATCAATACCAACCTCTTTGCTTACTTCAAGAAACGTGCCGTCACCCTGATTGTGATAGAGCATTACCGCGCCGTATCCGGTCACAATGAAATCCTGGAATCCATCATTGTCGAAATCGCCCACCTGACATGCGTGTGAGTACATCGAGTCTCCGCCGGTTTGCGTAACAGTCGTTACGTCCTGAAATGTCAGGTCCCCGTTGTTGCGAAACAATTTTCCAGGATATCCAAGAACGTTTTTTTCGCGGTAATGACCGCCTCCGGGGAAGAATACATCAATCATTCCATCCAGATCAAAATCCAATACGCCAACGCCCCCTCCGAGTGATTCAAGAATGGACGCATGGTTGGATTCAGCACCGTTTCTATAGATGAAATCGATGCCTGTACTCTTGGTGATGTTTTCAAGTTTGACAGATGGACCGACGTTAGCTGAACCAAGGTTTTCTTCGCCCTCCACCTCAGGGACAGAACCGCTGGACTCACCAAAGCTCTTACTTTTCTTGGCTTCTTCCATGGAGAGGTCAGGGAGGTCTTCACCTCCGGAGCAGCCAGGTAACAACATCGCTGCCCCAAACGCAGCGAGAACTGCGACGACAAACAACGAGGTGGTAGGTTGTTGCTGTGCTTTTAGTGACACGTGTCCATTCCTTACGCTATTGAGTACCTTGTAGTCTGCGGCGTCGGAAATTGTCTGCCTGTTCTTTGAACGACAGGTCGCCATCCGTTTCGTACTTTTTCGTGTAGAAGTCTTCGTATAAGCGGAGCGTCTCGACGTTGTCTTCGTCAAGTTGTAACGCTGAATGCAGCCAGATCATCGATTCTTGTTCTGATCCGTAATCCATGAACAGTTTTGCCACTTCAAGGCGTTTTGGGATCGACTCAGAACCGCTGCCAATTTTCTGAATGATTTCATTTGCATCAGAGAGCTTATTCTTGATCTCTTCGACGGCTTCAAAGTGCTCGGATGCTTCTTCAAACCGCTTTTCAGCACGCAGTGCCTGAGCGAGAAAGTATCGTGCGTCCGTGTTGTTTTTGTCGACGGCACAGACTGGCTCTAACAACTCGATCGCTTCTGTCCATTGTTGCGATTCGACTAACAATTGGCCGAGTGCGTTTTGGCCGCTGTAGTGACCTGGCTCTTTGGCTAGAGCTTGCCGAAGTAGCTCACGCGCCTTTTCGTTATCGCCAAGTGCACGGTATGCATGCGATTGCGCGATCAGGCAATCCACTTCAAGCATTTCATCTTTGATTGCAATGTTGAGGTACTGGAGCGCCTTTTTCGTATCCTTGAGTTCCATCATGACGCTGGCGAGTTCATATGCAGCCTTATAGTACTGCGGGTTTAGCTCCAGGGCACGATGCAGTGACTTTTCTGCTTCTCTTGGTTGGAAACGTGAGCGGCTGATTGATGCACGCAGGTAATATGGCCTCGCGTCATTTGGGAAATCCTTGATCCACGTGTCGATGAGTAATAACGCAGGATCATACAACTGGAACTGAATGTAGCCGAAGATGAAGGACTCGCAGACTTCACGCTTATCATATGGCCCAAGATCATCACTGATTAGGTATGGCTCAAGAAAGTTCTCGGCGTAGTCATGGTCACCTGTTTGAGCGGCCATCAAAACTTGCTCGAGTTTGGTACGTTCAACATTTCGCTGAATCTCCGAAGAGGACATGTCGGCCGTTAGCTCTCGCACGAGCTGAAGTTGCTCCTCCATCGTGGCGTAGTCACCGCGCTTGCGGGCAACCCTTGCACGTAAAAGCGCACATTCGATCTTCTGCCCCGGAAAACTCGCCAGTTTGTCTAACCAGCCAGAGGCATCGTCAAGTCGGTGATTCAAAATGCAGCTATTGGCCTTCTCTGTGAGATAACCTGCACCCGCCGTATATATTGAGAAGACAAGCCCCGTCAAAACGAGTGGAATAACCAGCAGTGGAGGCATTCCAAGGATAGTACGCTTTCTCCGGTTGGACTTGCCACGCCGCGGACGATTGGATTTTTTAGTTTTACTCATCACAAATTACATCGATTTGCATTGAATGCTTGAACGTCAAATAGACTTGATATCTATACGGATGGATTCATATATCTAAAACATATGTCATCAAATCAGTTGTGCTGTGATTTGCCTGACGATTATTCCCCGATTCCCGGCTCATTTGCCTTACTACTCGTTGTGTTATTCCACCAAATCGTTACATCCGTTCTGACCGGATTCGCCGAAGTCTGAAATTGTCCAACGGCGATGTCGATATCTCCATCTCGATCAAAGTCGGCCAAATCAAGCGTTGCATGATTACAGTTTCCAGTTTCAAGCGACCAGGACTTAAACTCTCCCGGTGCTGTTTGTTCCAACCAGATAATCGAATCAAGCTTATCGGTGTCAATGTCCTCGAGTGCATTGGAAATCAGGCAACCACATACGATATCCATGTCGCCGTCGTTATCCATGTCACCAGCAACCGCGCGGTGTATTCCCGGCATTTTGGCAAGTTCATGCTGATCCCAGGTGCCATCACCACGATTCTCCAACCAATGCACGGCGTGATAAGGTACCAAATAAAACGAGTCGAACATATCGCCGTTGGTATAGAGGATGTCCAAGTCTCCGTCGTTATCCAAGTCTGCCAGATCGATACCGGTCGAGCCAAAGATCGGGTTGTCAGCAGCAAAAACCATCTGTCTCCGAAAGCTCCCGTCACCACGATTTAAGAATAATTCGACGCACTCATGCTCCTGGCTGATCACGGCGAGGAAATCTAAATGTCCGTCGCCGTTTATATCGAGTGTCGGGGTGTGGATGTATCCATGACGGTCGTCCAATTCTGTTACCTTGAATTTCGGGACGTCGCCGCTGTCATCGATATTCTCGAAGTAGAACAAATGGCCGGAATTCCGCCAGCCGAATTCTGCGACGACCAAATCCAGATCACCGTCCTTGTCATAATCCCCGGGTTGCACGTCTGAAATCCTTCCCACCCCGGTAAGAATCTCATGCACATCGAAGCCACCACTTGAGGAATCAGCTGTGGGATTCAGCCACAACACGCGACCTTGTTGATGGTCTGCCGGTAGAAACTCTCCCAAATCGCCGACGACGTAATCCGGTACTCCGTCCTGATTCAAGTCAGTTTGAGTTGTCTTGGATGGATGATTCACATACGAAAGGCGGCCGTAGCTTGCGGATTCTCCGTTTAGTCGCATTTCATATACAGCTCCGACCGACATATCACACACCATCAAAACCGGGGAACCATCTTCGGATGAGGGATAATAGGAGATGTTTGAAATAGCAGGTGGCGTTTCCAAGTGGGCATTCAGCTTGTCCTGAAATACTGAATAGTGTTTCTTGCTAAACTTCAACATGCCTTCTGGTGTTGCCGGTGCAAGAGATGGCGCTGGTAGTGAGTCGGGCGCACGATTTCGGTAATAACTGAGGACGTGTGGCTTTACTGGCAGATCTAAATCGAAGCGACGAGAGTTGTCGTACATTTCGAATCCAAGAGAAACAACACTTTCCCATCCATCTTTTGGGATGCCTGATGGGTCCGGCGGTGAGTGACAGTCGCCACAAAAGCGTTCAACGGCCACCTTATCTGATTCGACTAGGTTTGCAGACGAGCTAATCGAAAGATCGTCTCCGGTAAGCTCAGGGAGTTCATCGCTTTCAGGCGAAGAATCAAACAGCAGTATTGCACCACCGCTAAGAGCGGCGAGGATAAGCAGTCCAATTAGCAGACGCATCAATTCAATCCATCTTCTGTGCTTGCAAATTCGTACAGGATATACGACTCAATTATGACCCCTTAGCCGGACCGCAGTGTCGAAATCTTTACCGTTATTCCTTTACCGACATTCGAAGATGCATGGCGGGCAGCAGCTCGACTTCCTCTGATGAACTCAATGAGCTCGTCTTTCGTACAGCATGTACCTATAAACATCACCCATCGGCATACTTCAGTCAGGGCTTTGTTTCTACGGTTTTTTGGTCAAACCGGTTCGCCTATTCATTTGGAAAATACCGGCGTATTTTCATGGTTTTAACGGCAGCAGACGGCAACCAATGAATGACTCAGAACCGTGAAACGGGTGTTTTGAGAACGGCGCAAAAAAAGACCCCCAACCTCGAAAGGTTGGGGGTCACGCAATACTCTGCCCGTTTCCGGGCGACAATAGCTCCAATAAAAACATACATGAAATACCGACAAGATTCCACTCCATAAATAAGTGGTTTAATTTTTTTTCATGCTTTGTAACTTGCAGGTGATATGTTTTTTTAGCTAATCCCCCATGTTTTTACCCGAAATAAGCCAATATCTGACATGAAACGCATCAATATACACGGATGGATTCTGACTGTTATTTATTCCGTTTTTTTCTCCGCTGTATCGGTGGCACAGGACAGTGCTGTTGAATTCGTCTACCCTGTTGCGATTTCAAGCAGCGAAACCACTGTGTACATTGCTGATCGAAGGTTACCTGGCGTTTTAGCGATCACTGATGGAGAGATTTCGGCTCTCTATAGAGGATCTAAAAAAGTTGGCACGCCGTTAAATGCGGTGCGTTGTATTGCTGCTACCGAAGATGGAACCGTGTTTGTAGGCGATAGTGCTACGCGAGCCGTATACCGTCTCGACGATCAGGGAACGCTGTCGGTGCTGACCAAAGGAATGATAGGAATACCTAGTGGGATTGCAGTTCTGGAAGATGGCACGACCATAGTCACGGATCTTGAGTCTGGCGGCGTGTGGAAGATTACCGGTGATGGAGCTGCTGATCGTCTCGCCGACGTACCAGGTGCAACCGGTGTGACAGTTCAGGCCGGTAATATCATGGTGCTTAGTCGCGGTACAAATCCAGTTGTTAAAGTGTCACTAGACGGAAAAGTATCTCCGGTCGTTACAGGAAGGCCATTTGGGCTACCGTTAGGAATTGCCACACTTGATAACCAAACGCTTTTGGTTGCTGACGGATTTAAAAAGACGATTTGGTCGGTTAAGCCGGATGGCACATTTGAAAAACTCGCTAGCGGTGAACCGTTTGTTCACCCGGTTGGTATAACGACAACTGGCGGTAAGACGCTTGTGGTTGATTCACGTGCTAAGTCGGTATTCGAGATTCAGACAGACGGCACGGTTATTCCGTTTAAATAGCGATATCTTATACGCGTTTTAGAACTGTCACGTAAACGCGTGAAATTGAAAAGCTTGTTTTCACAACACACATGAAACATATAAGGATTTCATCATGGGGATGACTCTAGATCAACGAGTCCAGATACCAAAGCACACACGCCGTGAATTTAGAGAGCGGATGCAGTCGGGTGAGCTAAAGGCATGCATCATCCCGGTTGCAGCAACAGAACAGCACCTTGAACACCTTGCCATGGAACATGACTGGGCAAGTTGCATGCACGTTTCGTGTGAAGTCGCCAAGCGACTTGATCCACACGTGGTTGTTGCTCCTGTAATGAGCATTGGAATCAGCGAGCATCATATGCGGCATATTGGCACGATCACTGCCATGCCCGGAAGTTTCCTTTCGATGCTGCACGATGGAATTCGTAGTATGAATCATGCAGGATTCGACACGATTCTTGTTCTTAATGGCCACGGCGGAAATATGGCCCCTGCTGATGGTATCTGGGGGCAGTTCTTACAGCGGTTCGAAATAAACTTGCAATTCAAATCCTATTGGGAATTTCTCTCTGCCGATGAGGCAGCCCCTTACTTAACAACGGGGCGATTTCCCGGACATGCTCAGGAATTCGAGACGGCTACGGCACTAGCTCTGTTTCCCGAAAACGTGAGACAGGATGCAATGGAAGATCAGGATGACAAAGAGCCATTGGCTGCCACTGCGGAAAATGGTCAAGCGATGCTTGATATCATTATTGAAAACACGGCATCCCATTTGAAGGCTATGATTGATGGGGATGACGTAATCAGAATCCCGGACTTTCACGAGTAACCTGCCATTGCTGGTATGGAACAATACGATGTCGTAATCCTCGGCGCTGGCCATAATGCTCTGGTGCTGCAAGCGTATCTGGCCAAGGCCGGGTTAAAGACCATTGCACTGGAGCGACGATCAAAGCCGGGCGGCGGTTTGGATACGATTGAGTATCCAGCAGGAAGCGGCTTCCTTCAAAATCCACACTCCTTCTTTCACCGCGGCATTACCTCCATGCCGTGGTTTGTGGACTTGCAACTAGAGGCAAATGGCGCTCATTACATCGAACCGAACTGCAACGTGTCGGTTATTAATCGCGACCATCAAGCCATTAAATGGCACCGTGACTTCAACGTAACACTGCAAACCGTGAGGGAGTTTAGTGCTGCGGATGCAGATAAACTCGAATACTGGCATGAGACGTTTCGGCCAGTACTAACGGAAATACTCATTCCCGAATTGCGACGACCTCCTGTTCCGACCGAGGAGAGGTCACACTTGTTGCATCAGTCAGCAGCTGGAAGGTTGCTTCTGAAAGTTAGTGCCTTATCACCACTTGAGTTTGTGAATAGAGAATTCGAACACCCATTTGTGAAAGGGGCGTTGCTGTTTTTTAACGGCTTGAGAGAAGTCGATTTACGACTTCCCGGGTTTGGTTATCACATTCCTGCGTTGCTAGCGAGTGACACGCTTGCTCAGATGTGTGTCGGCGGTTCGGAACAACTTGCCCTGTCATTGTGTAAAGTCATCCGGGGTGCGGACGGGGAGATCCGGTGTAATTGTGATATTGAAGAGATTCGTGTAAGCGGCGGGCGATCAACCGGAGTGAGGCTCACTACAGGAGAGATAATCCATGCGAAACGGGCCGTGGTGTCATCTCTGAATCCTCAGCAAACACTACTTCAATTGCTTGCCTCGGAACATGTACCGTCGTCGTGGCGAGAGAAGGCAGAGCGGTTTCGATACAACCTCATCGCCCCGTTGTTTGGTGTTTACGTCAATCTGAACTCCCCGGTTAGCTACCGGGCAGCAGATAACGATCCGGAAATCAACGAGTCATTGATGACGGTTCTTGGATTGGACGACGTAAGTCAGTTTTCGGAGATCGTAGAGCACCATGAGCAAGGAACCATCCCACCCACTGTGATGTGGGGAAGTTGTCCAACTCGTTTTGATCCATCACAGTCACCTGTGGATCAACACACGGCATTCATGTGGGAGAAGCTACCCATGGATGTTCATGGTGATCGCGACCATTGGAACGACCTGGCGGAGGATCATGCGAAAAGCATGACGGAGCTTTGGTCACGTCACGCACCGGGCCTAAGGGATTCTATTCTGGGGGTGAGAGTTCAGTCGCCATTGGAGATTCAACAGACGCTTCACAATATGATTGACGGAGATCTTCTGGTCGGTAGCTTTGATCATGGTCAAATTGGTTACAACAGACCATTTGAAGGTGCTGGCCATTACCGGACATGTGTAGCAGGCTTGTATATGTGTGGGTCTAGCTGCTTTCCTGGCGGAAATATCACTGGTTTGCCGGGTTATAACTGCCAGCAGGTTCTCAAAGCTGACCTGAGTATTGTAGATTAGAAGATACTTATCAACAGATTACAGGTAGCTGTCTTTATGCGGGCAGCCTCTAAGAATTTCGAATCCCATGGGTAAAAAAGATGGTGAAGTTACGTCTGGCCAGGTCACACAGTTTGGTTTTGTTCCTATGCGTCATGATCACAGTTCCTGTATCGGCAGTTGAACTGAAATTGAACAAGGGCGACCACGTCGTATTAATCGGGAATACACTGGCAGAGCGTTTTCAATACTTTGGCTATTTCGAGTCGCTTTTGCACAAAGAGTTTACTGATTTGGATCTGGTCATTCGCAATCAGGGATATTGCGGAGATGAAGTCAGATTTCGGCCACGGTCGTTGGACTTTGGATCTCCTGAGTCACACTTAACGGCGGCCGAGGCAGATGTCATTCTCGCCTTCTTTGGATTCAACGAGTCGTTTAAAGGTCCAGCAGGGCTGGACGAGTACCGGCAGGAGCTTCAGGCATTTATCGATGATACACGATCGCAGAAATACAACGGTCAGTCCGCCCCGGTGATCGTACTGCTGTCTCCCATCGCTGTTGAAAACTTGGGGACGAGGGATTTGCCGGACGGATCCAAAGCAAATCCAAATATCAAGTTGTACTCGCAGGTGATGATGGAAGTGGCAGATTCCAATGATGTACCGTTTGTTGACTTGTACAGCTTGAGTGAACAGCTTTATGAAGCAGCTGATGAACCATTCACATTTAACGGTATCCACTTTAGCCAAAGTGGCTACCAAAGGTTTGCCGGTCCGCTGATGCACGCACTATTCGGTAGCAAGATCTCATGGAATGACGATTTAGAGACGTTGCGTGCGGAAGTAAACGAGAAGAGCTTCAATTACTTTCACAATTATCGCGCCGTCAACGGTTTTTATATTTATGGCGGTCGATCTCGCCGTGATCATGGTAATCCGCCTTACACCGATGCATATGTAATTGAAAACGAGCGGGCAAAGCTCAACGAAATGGCCGCTGTTGTAGATCAACGTATATGGAAAGTCGCTGCCGGCGATCCCGTCTCCGATGTTCCTAACTACGACGCGACCCGAAAGCTCTACGAAGTACCTACCAACTTTAAGACGCCGGTAAATATCCTCGAACCGGAAGCAGCCATGAAGACGTTTACGCTTGCAGATGGATATGCGGTGAACCTGTTTGCGAGTGAACAGGACTTCCCAGAGCTAAAGAATCCAGTGCAATTCACTTTTGATGCAGAAGGCCGACTGTGGGTTGCAACGATGGAAAGCTATCCACAATACCTGCCCCCCAATAAGCCAAAGGACAAGTTGCTGGTATTTACAGATACAGACAATGATGGCAAGGCGGATGAAATGAGCGTCTTTGCCGATGACCTTCATCTACCTACTGGCTTTGAATTGGGCGATGGTGGTGCTTATGTTGCTCAGGAACCAAATCTGGTATTCCTCAAGGACACCGACGGTGACGGAAAAGCGGATTTAAAGAAACTCTTGCTACACGGATTCGATTCAGCTGATTCACATCATGCTATTGGAGCATTCCAGTGGGGTCCCGGCGGCGGAATCTACATGCACGAAGGCACGTTTCATCATACTCAGGTAGAAACTCCACACGGCCCTGTTAGAAATGCGCACGGTGGTGTCTATCGATTTGATCCAACAAAACAACAGTTTGAGACATTTGTGTCTTACAACTTTGCAAACCCGTGGGGACACTGCTTCAATCGATGGGGTCAGAATTTTGTGGCAGATGCATCGGGCGGCGCGAATTATTTTGCAGCACCCTTCTCATGCAAAGCCATACCGTTTACCGGTCAGGATGATTTTGGACCGTTCAAGTTCACTTATCACGAACAAATGCAACAGTTTCTCAAGAAACGTGTGCGTCCAACATCTGGCTGTGAACTGGTATCAAGCCGTCATTTTCCACCCGAAGCACAAGGTAACTACTTACTTAATAATGTCATCGGGTTTCAAGGCATTCTTCAACATCGAGTGGAAGAGAGTGAATCTGGATATACCGCTACGGAAATCGAACCGATTCTAGTAAGTTCCGATCGAAACTTTCGACCAGTAGATCTGCAGTTTGGTCCGGATGGCGCTTTGTATATCGTCGATTGGTTCAATCCGTTGATTGGTCATATGCAACACAGCCTGCGGGATCCAAACCGCGATCATACTCACGGTCGAATTTGGCGGATCACGTATCCCTCGCGACCACTTGTTACCAAACCGGTTATTGAAGGCAAATCTCCAGCGCAGCTGTTTGAGATGCTTACGATTCACGAGGATCGCACTCGTCAGCGTGTTCGGATCAAGCTAAGGGACTTTCCAACGAATGAAGTGATGGCAGCACTGGACGAGTGGATCCATGGACTGGAAATGACAGGTGATGAGTTTGAGCATGCATTGCTTGAGGCACTTTGGGTTTGCCAGCATCACAATGTATATGACGGCATCGGTCATCAGTTACTGATCAGGTTGATTGAATCTCCGAATTACAATGCCAGGGCAGCAGCCGTTCGAGTGCTGAGTTTCTGGCGATATGATGTACCGCAAGTTCATCAACTTCTCAAGATTGCCGTAGAAGATAAGCATCCCCGAGTACGACTTGAAGCAGTGCGGGCGTGCAGTTATCTGGACGACGGACGGGCAGCTGAAATCGCACTGTCATCGTTAAAGAGTGAGTCGGATTATTACATAGACTATGCACTGCGACATACGATTCGCGCTCTTGAGCCTCATTGGAAAACATCGGTTGGCAGTGGGATTCCATTTGCAGTTGATAATCCGCTTGGTTTGAAGTACATCATCGCAAATGTTGCTACAGAAGATCTGGTGAATATGGCGCGAAGTGAATTGGTTTATCAGGAACTACTGACTCGGCCAAAAGTAGTACACCAATACAGACATGAAGCTTTGCAAGGACTTGCTGAGTTACATAACTCGGATGTCACTACCGAGTTACTTGCAGTGACCGCCACGTTGGATAAATCTGATTCTGAACATGCCGCACATGTCGTGACAGAACTCGTGCATATGTACCGTATGCAGTCCGTTGAATCGCTGGGTGATCATCGTGAAGCCATTTTGGAATTACGAAATACCGCTCAAAAACCAATTACACGACAGGTCGCGACGGTAGCGTTAATTGCAGCGGATGGTTCTGCAGAGCAAGTTTGGGGTGAATCTGAAAAATCCGTATCCGGGATTCTCGAGGCGCTTTCGGCCGTACCATTGATTGCTGACGACGAAATTCGTGAATCCTTATATAAGCGAGTGTCAGCACTTACATCGACATTGCCCGAGCCGTTAAAGGAGAAGATTGGAGAGTTCAACGGCGCGGTGGGACAGATTATTCGTATTGAACTGCCAGGTAATAACCGCGTGCTCACGCTTGCCGAAGTGGAGGTCATTTCCGGCGGCAAGAACATTGCCAAAATGGGAAAACCACGGCAGTCCACACTGGATTTTGGAGGTGTCGCTTATCGGGCTATCGATGGGAATAAGAGCGGAATCTATTCAGATAATGGGCAGACACATACCAAGTCGCAGCAAAACCCATTCTGGGAATTGAACTTTGGTAAAGCAGTTCCGATCGAGTCAATCGTGATTTGGAATCGTACGGAGAATAACGGTACTTACGTAAATCGACTGGATGGATGTAAGGTTTCGAT
>CEQQ01035035.1_pt1 | contig 19612 bp, 15 predicted proteins | sample 531041 | NCBI WGS metagenome assembly CEQQ01 (sample SAMEA2621222, study PRJEB7988) | marine metagenome | biome: marine biome (ENVO:00000447); feature: deep chlorophyll maximum layer (ENVO:xxxxxxxx); material: "saline water (ENVO:00002010), including plankton (ENVO:xxxxxxxx)" | depth 150 m | reverse complement strand
AGGCGTCGAAGACCTGCAGGCCGCTGGGTGCGACCCCGGTGCACTCCCACGCTCCGGCCGCATCGGTGACGGCGTCGCAGAACTCGAACTCGCCGACGAGCTCGACAACCACGGTGCTGCCCTCGTGGACGGTGGGGAACGGGCTCTCCCAGGTCGGGTCGACGGTGCCGCGCAGCGTGAGCGAGCCGTCCGCATTCGCCACGACTTCCGTGATCTCGGGGATCGCGGGCACGCGGACCAGATCGCCGCGGTCGAAGGAGTGAGTCTCGTTGTCGAAGTCGACGCTCGACAGCAGGTAGGTGCCGGGCATCGGGTTCGGCACGGCGCAGTCGACCTCGGGTCCGGCGTCGGGCCGGTCCTCCCCGTAGTCGCCGCTCCAGCCTGCCGGGCAGCGCCAGAAGCCGGTGGCCGAGTCGCTGTCGAACTGGCGCCAGGTCGCACCCGCGTCGCCGCCGGAGGTGGCGGTCGTGATCGATTCGAGCGAACCCGGGCCCGCCGAGATCGTCACCTCGGGCTTGTGCGGATAGATCTCGAGCGTCTGCCACGCGCTGGAGTCGGGGGTGCCGTCGATCTGCGTCGCCTCGATGCCGACGTCGTAGTAGCCCGGGGCGATCGGGTCGACGGTGCAGCTCCAGGTGCCGTCGAGGGCGACGCCGACGTCGCACCACGACGTGAACCCCTCGCCGTCCGAGTGGCCGAGGTCGACGCGTCCGAGCGCGGGTCCCGTGCCCGAGAAGCTCATGCCGCCGGTCTCGACCGCGGCGTCGGGCGCCGGGGAGCCGATCGCGGGTGCCTGCGTGCCGCCGCGCGTGATCGTGATCTGGTCGGTGCCGCCGATCTCCTCCTCACCGGCGAAGGTCTGCGCGGTGACGGTGTTGTCGCCGAGCAGCAGTTCGACGTCGCAGGACCACTCGGTGTCGTAGTACTCCAGCCATCCGGAGTCGCAGGAGCCGACGACGGTGCCGTCGTGGGTGGCCGTGACCTCGACGTAGCCGCCCGCCCCGCCCCAGTCCGCGACGGTGCCGCTGATCGTCGCCGTGCTGCCGGCCGTGGTCGCGCCATCGCCCGGCGAGACGATGACCGGCGCATCGGGGGCGGCCATGGCGGCGGGCGCGGCTCCGAACACGATGACCGAGATCGCGAGCAGCGGCGCGACGAAGCCGACGGCGCGGCGATGCGGTGACGGCAGAGCAGGGGAGGAACGTGGAGCAGGCATGGGGGACTCCAACGGGACTCTGCTTCGGGTGCAGGGTGACAACACTGTAGCGCCGCCGCGCGCAGCGCAACAGGGTGAAGCTGAGTTTAAATCCAGCTGGTGAACCAGTAGTGCGCGCGCAGGTAGCCGATCGGAATCGGCTCGCCGATCCACAGCGGCCAGAAGAACACGCTGAGCGCGGCCGCGGCGACCAGGAACACCGCGACCAGCCCGCGTCCGACGGCGAACGCACGGCGCTCGGCGCCCGGCGGGCCGATCAGCAGCGCGATCGCCGCGACGAGCGCGAGCACCAGAAACGCCTCGAAGGCGATCGTGTAGAACTGGAACACCGTGCGGTGCAGGTACAGCATCCAGGGCAGGTAGCCGGCCGCCATGCCGGTGAGGATGAAGGCCTCGGCGCGGGCCTCCCGGCCGTGCCGAAGCAGCCAGCCGAAGCGCACCAGCACCGCGATGAGCGCGGCCGTTCCCGCCCACCAGATCAGCGGATTCCCGAGGTCGAGGATCTCGGCCGCCGTGCCGTCGCCGAAGTCCTCGTAGTACATGCTCGTCGGCCGCACCAGCAGCAGCCAGCCGAGCGGGCTCGCCTGGTAGGAGTGCGGCGTGTTCTCACCGACGTGATATCCGTACATCGAGGCCTGGTAGTGCCACCAGTTCTGCACGTCGATCGGCACCCACGAGAGCAGCCCCGTCCAGGCCTCGCCGCCCCCCTCGACCCAGCGCCGGTAGTAGCCGCCGTCGGTGACGAACCAGCCGGTCCAGCTGACGACGTTGACGAGCAGCGCGAGCGGCACGAGCAGCACGGCGTTGACCGGCGCCTGGCGCAGCAGCGCGCCGCTGGCCCAGAGGTCCACGCCCGCGCGCCGGCGGTCGAGCGCGTCGGCCACGACCGAGTAGATCCCGAACACCGCCAGGAAGTAGAGCCCGTTCCACTTGACGGCCGAGGCGAGACCGAAGGTGAGGGCCGCGGCGAGCAGCCACGGTCTCGCCCAGAACACCGGTCCCCACTCCCGCACGGCCACCGTCCCGTCGCCGGACGCCGCCCAGGCGGCGAGTCGCCCGCGCGCCTGCATCCGGTCGAGCAGCATGAAGCACGCCCCGAGCAGGGCGAACAGGGCGAGGGCGCTGTCCAGCAGGGCGACGCGGCTCAGCACGATCGCGTTGCCGTCGATCGCCATCAGCCCGCCCGCGATCGTCGTCAGCAGCGGGCGGTGGAACAGCAGGTGGGCGGCGAACATCGTGACGGCGACGAGCAGGATGCCGGTCACGGCGATCCCGATCCGCCAGCCCCAGCTCGACTCGGCACCGAACGCGGCGAGCCCCGCGGCGATGATCCACTTGCCGAGCGGCGGGTGAGCGATGAACGACGGATTCGACGAGTAGACGTCCGGGTTGCCGCTCTCGAAGCTCTCGTTCGCGCCCTCGCCCCACGATCCCTCGTAGCCGAGGTTCATCAGCGTGTAGGCGTCTTTGACGTAGTAGGTCTCGTCGAAGACGAGCTCGTGCGGGCGGTCGAGCGCCCACAACCGGGTCGCCGCGGCGACGGCCATGACGGCTGCCGGGCCCACCCAGGTCGGGAGTCGCGAGACGATCACCCGCTCATGCTAGGAGAATGGACGCGTGCTCATCCTCGCCGCGACGCCCATCGGCAATCTTGGCGACGCCTCCCGCCGGCTGATCGAGGCGCTGCAGAACGCCGAGACGATCGCCGCGGAGGACACCCGCACGGCGATCCAGCTGATGCGCGCGCTCGGCGTCGATAACCGTCCGCGCCTGGTGGCGCTGCACGAGCACAACGAGCGCGAGCGCGCCGCATCGCTGGCCGAGGAGGCACGGGAGGCCGACATCCTGGTGCTGACGGATGCCGGAATGCCGACCGTGAGCGACCCCGGCTTCGTGCTCGTGCAGACCGCGGTCGCCGCCGGGGTGACGGTGACCGCGATCCCCGGACCGAGTGCGGTGCTGACGGCGCTCGCGCTCAGCGGGCTGCCCACCGACCGGTTCGCCTTCGAGGGCTTCGTGCCGCGCAAGGGCCGGGTCGCGTCGTTCCGGGCGGTCGCCGCCGAAGCGCGCACGCTCGTGTTCTTCGAGAGCCCGCACCGCATCGGCGACGCCCTGCAAGATGCGGCGACGGCGTTTGGCGAGGATCGCCGCGCGGCCGTCTGCCGCGAACTCACCAAGCTGCACGAGGAGGTCGCGCGCGGCACGCTCGCCGAGCTGGCGGAGCTGTTCGCGGACGGCGCCCGCGGCGAGATCGTGCTGGTCGTCGCCGGGGCCGAACCGGTCGAGGCGTCGATCGACGAGGGGGTGGCCCGCGTCCTCACCCTCGTTTCCGAAGGCTCGCGCCTCAAGGAGGCGAGCGCCGAGGTGGCCGAGCTGACGGGACTCTCACGCAAGGAGCTCTACGACGCGGCGCTCAAGGCGCGGTAAGGGTCCTCGAGCTCGTGCATCACGGTGCGAGCGCCAGACGGACGACGAACGCGGCGCCGCGGGCGTTGGTCACATCGATCGAGAGCTGCACCGTGGGCCCCGTCCGCACCACGCTCACACCGGGGGAGCTCTCGATCACGGCGTCGGCGTCGAGGTGGAGCTCTACGGTCACCGTCCCGGTTCGGGCCCGCGTGGGCTCGACGATCGTGAGGGCGATTTCGTCACCGTCTCGCTCCGTGGTCACCGACAGCGGGGCTGAGGTGGTCAGGTAGTCGACGCCGTCGCGGGTGAGTGTCGCCGCATCCCAGAAGTTCGCGGCGATGGCCATGTTGGCCGTGTCCTCAGCCGCGGAGACGGTCGGCCCGTCGGCGAGAATCCGAATCGTGGGGGCCGCGGCGAATGCCTCAGTCGTGGCCTCGGTTGCGCCCGGGAGAATGATGTACGCGTACCCGGCGTTGCTCGGAGTCGTCCCGTGGTCAATCCAGAGCGTCGAGTAGTCACCGGTCCGCGTCGTCGAGGAGCCACTCGCCGAGTTGATCGCCGCCCAGCTCCCGGTGCGCGACTCGCGCAGAACCTCAAGGTCGATTCCGTCAGGAAAGACGTAGCCGAGGCGGCTGTCGCCATTGGTCAGCTGCGCCCACTCCGCTCCAGAGATCGATTCGACCGCGCCGCTCGTCGTGCCGGCGGCGCTGCCATCGACGACGAGGGTCGATCCTGGCTCGGTGCGGCGATTCTCGATGATCGTCTCGATGTGGCGAGCGGTCCCGTCCCAACCGTTGCCCGCGACGCTCGAGCGTGAGATGTCACTTCCCACTGCCACGATTGCGCCGTCGAAGAAGAACCACGACTTCCGTGCTTCGAGGTCGCTTCCGTAGGCGTCGAGCACCATGCCGGACGCGGCGGCGGTCCCATCGACTCCGGCGGACGTCCCCGCGAAGGCATTCGTCGGCTTGTATCCGGCGCCGTTGGTCGCCGAACGTGTGTGGGTGTCGACCGTTGTGCCGGGAAGTCGGTAGCGATTGACCGTGGCCCAGTAGTCCTCAGAGAACTGCTCGCCGTCGATGTCGTGAACGTATGTCATGCCGTCGGCGGTGTACCACGACCGGAAGTTCTCGTTGTTGATCGATTCGAATGTCGCCAGCCGGTTGCTGGACATGGCCACGGCGACCGCGTAGTCGCCGTCGTGATGGACGACGCGCGCCATGCTGGTAAAAGCCCACGTGCCGTTCAGGGCGGCGGCGGACCCCGAGGCGACAGCGGCTTCGCCGAGCGCGAGTTCGCTCAGCGATCCGTTCTCCCAGAACGTGGTGACGTCGCCGCCGAGGTGGCGGGCGACGATCGCGCGGATGCCGTCGGAGTCGCCCACCGGTGCCGACTCGGCCAGGACGAGCAGCGCACGCAACGCGGTTGATCCCGCTTCCACATCGGGGTTGTACTCCCGCGACATCTCGCGGCCGCGCACGCTGTCCATCATGATGCCGTCGAACATGACGGGGTCGAATGCGTCGCGGGCCCACTCATAAACCCGAGCGACATCCGGATCGGTCACCTCCCACGGAGTCCCGCTGAGGAGCAACAGGATGTCGGCAAGGTTGAGCAGGAGCGAGGTCCCGTAGCCTCCGGTGTACGGGTACCAGGCGTGCTGGACGAATGACCCATCGGCGTAGAAGCCGTCTCCCGATGTCACCAGATCGAACACCGGCGAGAGGCCGGTGCTCGCCGCGCTGATCTTCGCGCTGTCCCCGACGATGACGCCGCGGAGTCCGACGACCATCGCCTTCCAGACCCGATTGGCGCCGGTGAGGTTCACGCTCGGGCTGAAATGGTCGACGGCGTCCATCGCTGCGTCGATGTCGGCCGCGGCCAGTTCGTCGTGCAGCACGACGACGATTTCGTTGACCTCGAGCGGAAAGCCGATTTGGGGGTACCACCAGTTGCCAGTCGCGGGCATTCCGTCGTAGTAGCGCTGCGCGATCACCCAGTTGAACGTCGCCACGGTGTCCTCGAGCAGGTCGGGGTCGTCGCTCAGCGCCGACCCCGGCGTTGCCCACGCGACTGCCATCGCCTTGATCCTGCGAAGCGCCTCGAGGGTGTCCGCCTGCTCCGCGGTGCTGAGGTCGCTCCAGGGCTCCGCGCCGGGAGACACGCTCGACCAGTAGCCGAGCGCCGTCGCGGTCTGCGCGGCGAGCCGCGACGCGTACGGCTCATGCGTCGTGTCGATGGCGGCATCGCCGATCAGGTGGGCGCGCCACGCCTCGCGCGCTGTTGCCGCGGGTCCGGTGGTCGGGTCGGTGGTCGGATGGCCGCATTCGATCAGCTCGGACGATGTCGGCGACCAGCGGAACCACTCGAAGTGGGCGTCGACCGAGCCGGCACTGCTCGCGGCGCCGCGGAGAGCTGTCGGGCCGACGCCGATGGGTGCGAAGGTCCCGAGCGCAACACTGCCGGACAATCCCGAGAAGGTTTCGCCGTCGAGCGAGTATGAGCCGGTGATGCTCCCGTCGGTGTTCGTCAGTCGAAACCAGTAACTCGACCCGTGCCCGGAGGGAACCGAGATGAAGCCGGAGTTGTTACCGCTGCGATTGAACTGAATCCGACGTTCGCCAGACGACCAGTACACGTCGAGGACGATCCACTCGTCGGAGTCGTCCCACAGCAGCAGCCCCGCCTGCTGGTAGCTGCCGGTCGGATCGATGGTGACCTGCGTCGTCACCTGCCAATCGCCGCTGGGGAGCGGTTGGAGTGGTGCCGGCGCCGCGGAGGAGTTGGCGGCGACCGTGGGCATGATGAGCCGACCCGCCGACAGGCTGGAGCTGACGGGGCCGTTCGCACTCGCCGTCCAGATCGCTGGGTCGAGGGCGGCCCCCTCGAACTCATCAGAGCCCTCGGCAGCGCAGATGTTGAAGAGGGGGCCGTCGCATGCCGCGAAGGCTTCGGCGTCGGGCGTCAACCGGAACCAGGAGAAGCGGGCGTCAATCTCTGTTGCCGAACTCGAAGCGCCGCGCAGCGCCGTCGGCCCGATCCCGGTGGGCGCGAACGCGCCGAGCGCGATCGTCGCGCCGACGCTCTGAAAGGTTTCGCCATCGGTGGAGTACTGGCCGCGGATGTGGGTGCCGTCGCTCGACATCCGCAGCAGATAGCTCGGGCCGGCACCCCCGGGCAGGGTGATCGGGCCGGCGTTCGCGCCGCCGAAGTTGAGCTGCACGCGTTGTTGTCCATTCGAGTGATACACGGTCAGTGCAAGCCACTCGCTCGCGTTCTCGCGCAGCATCAGTCCGGCCTGCTGGTACGAGCCGACGGGTGAGATCTCGACCTCGGTCGTGATCTCCCATGTGCCCTCGGGCACCGGTTGCTGCAGGTGTGGCACGGTCGCGGAGTTCTCGGCGACGGTGGTCAGGACGAGATCGCCGTCGTGGAGGGTGTACGGAACGGGCGCCCCGGTGCTCGACGCCCAGAGGGACGTGTCGAGCGTTGCGTCAGAGAACTCGTCCGACCCGGGGGCGGCGCACGCGTGCGCGAGGGGGTCGCCGGGTGCCGCGGCGGTTGCGGAAGGGGCGTGCGGTGCGATCAAGGCCGACACGGCGATCAGGGTTGCTACCACGAGAGACGCGGTGACGGTTCGGCGTGACGGCGCAGGGAATGCGAACATCTCAACTCTCCATTGAGTCCAGCCGCTTGTTGCATTTAGTGCAACAGGCGAATCATCTGACACAACGAACAGTAGGCGCCCTCGGCGCGCGCGTCAACGGTGCGAGTGCTCCGTCACAGCCCCGCGACGGTCGGAACCCAGTCGGGCCGACGTTCGTCGACGTGAAAGCGTGCGTAGTAGTCGCCGACCTTCTCATAGTGGCGCTCGTACTTGTCCATCTTCTCCGGGTCGAGTTCGACGCCGAGCCCGGGGCCCGTCGGGACGCGGATGGCGCCGTCGATGTAGGGCATCTTGCCGCCGACGATGATGTCGTCGACAAGGTAGTGGTAATGGGCATCTCCGGCCGTCGACATTTCGGGGATCGTGCTGGCTGTGTGCAGCATGGCCGCGAGCTCGACCCCGAACTCGACTCCCGAGTGCATGGCGACGCCGAGTCCGAAGGTTCGACAGATCGCAGCGAGCTCTTTGACGCCTCGCGGGCCTTCCCAGTAGTGCACGTCGGTGAGCACGATGTCGACGGCGCCGAGCTTGATGGCCGGCGCCAGGTCGTCGAACTTGGCGGGATACATGTTGGTGGCGATCGGAATTCTCACCTGCTCGCGGACCGCTGCGTTCCCCGTGAGCCCCCACGCGGGATCCTCGAAGTACTCGGGGCGCACGGCTTCGAGCCGCTGGCCCATGCGGATCGCGGTCGGGACCGACCACACGCCGTTCGGGTCGATGCGAAGGCGGTAGTCGTCGCCGAGTCGCTCGCGGCAGAGTTCGAGAACTCGCACCTCTTCTTCTGGAGACAGCACGCCGGCCTTGAGCTTCATGGCACTCACGCCGAGTTCTTCCGTGAGCTGCTCGCAAAGATCGGCCATATCTTCGGCGCGCTCGTCGTCGCCGCCGCCTGGACGGTCGTAGCGCCAGAAGAGGTAGGCGATGAAGGGGATCTCGTCGTGGATGGCTCCGCCGAGGAGATCGCTCACCGGTCGGCCGACGGCTTTGCCCTGGATGTCGAGGCATGCCATCTCGATCGCGGCGTACAGGCGCGCGTTCGACATGTAGTAGATCGACCGGAGCACTTTGAGCTTGATCATCTCGAGGTGGAACGGATCGAGCCCGATGACGCGCTCCCGCAGCTTCATGAGTGCGCCGCGCTGGTCTCCGCCGCCGACCTCTCCGAGGCCGACGAGGCCCTCGTCGGTGACGACCTCGAGGATCGTACGCAAGAAGTAGCCCGGGTGGACACCCGTGGAGTGGCGGAGCTTGCCATCGGTGGGAATTGCCACGGTTCGGGCCCGGAGGTCGACGATCTTCATTGTTCTGTTCCGCCTCTTTCGTCGTGATGCTGCGTCGAGTGTCAGCGTAGCGAAGTATCGACCACTTGTCTTGTGTAGTGCAACAGCTGTATTGTCTAGTGCAACGACACGATCTTGTCGATCCACGAACAAGGAAGCTCAATGACGAACCCTTACTCCTACTCGCGTCCGGTCCCCGAACTCATCGAGCGATACCGCGCGACGTACTCGGGTGCTGTGTACGACGTCCTTGATGAACTCGGCTACCCGAATCAGGCGCTGGCCATGGACATCAAGCCGATCGACAACACCTGGGTCATGGCGGGCCCCGCCTTCACGATGAAGGGCATCCCGGAGCCGACCGGCGACGCGAAGCTGCGCGAGCGGCGCATCCACATGTTCGGGGCGATGAAGGAGGCGGGAGTTCCGATCATCGACGTCCGGGACTGCAGCTTCGACATGCAGGCAGCGCACTACGGCGAGATGAACGCGACCGTCGGTGGCGCCTGCGGAGTCGTCGGCGCTCTTGTCGACGGAGGATCGCGCGACACGAAATTCTTGCTCGAACGCGGCTTTCCCGTGTTCGCGCGCTATCTGACCCCGGTCGAAGCGGTCAAGCGGTGGAGCTACTACGACTGGCAGCTCACGGTATCGCTGCGCGGCGCCCTCACCTCGACCGTTCAGGTCTCGCCGGGTGACTTCATCATGGGAGACCTCGATGGCGTCGTTGTGATCCCTCGCGACCTTGTCGTGTCGGTCCTGGAGAAGACCGAAGAGCTGATTCGCCATGAAGACGCGGTCCGTGCGGAGTTCGAAGCGGGCGAGGACCCGGTCGCGGTCTACCAACGGCACGGTCGGCTCTGACCCGATCCGATAGCCTCGCGGGACAACGATGTGATGGGAGTCGGGTGTTCGATTTCACAGGTCTTCGCGCACTGGTGACGGGCGCGACGAGTGGCATCGGGCGAGCTGTCTCCGACGGCCTCGCGGCGGCGGGTGCCGATGTTGTCCGACACGGGCTTGAATCCGATGATCCGGAGCTCGCGGTCGATCTTGCGGCGGCGGGCGCGGCTGAGAAACTGGCGAGCACCGCGCTCGCCGGGGGGTCGATCGACATCCTGGTGCTGTCGGCATCGCTCCAGGTTCGGGCGCCCTGGCTCGCCGCTGCCCCCGTCGATGTCGAGCGGCAGCTGCGAGTCAACCTGATGGCGAGCCTCGAACTCCTGCAAGAGATCGTGCCGGGTATGCAGGCGCGGGGTTTCGGTCGCGTGCTCGTACTCGGCAGCGTTCAGCAGCGGCGGCCGCACCCCGACATGGTCGCCTATGCGGCGTCGAAGGCGGCGCTCGCCAATGTGGTGCAGAACGTCGCGCGTCAACTCGCACCGTTCGGGACGACCGTCAACATGCTGTCGCCTGGTGTCATCGAGACGCCGCGCAACTCGGAGGCGCTTGCGAGTTCCTCGTATCGGGACCAGGTGCTGTCCTCGATTCCGGCTGGGCGGATCGGCTCGACCGATGACTGCCTCGCAGCCGCGCTCCTGCTGTGTTCGCGTGAGAGCGGCTACATCACCGGCCAAGACCTCGTCGTCGATGGCGGGATGACGCTGTGATCGAGGTCGAACGTCGGCTGCGGCGACTCAAGGTGCTGCCGGTTCTGACCGTTGACGACCCGGGCCGCGCGGTCGAGGTCGCGCATGCGCTCGTTGCCGGCGGGCTTCCGGGCGCCGAGGTCACGTTGCGAACGCGTGCGGGGCTCGAGGCGATCGCCCGGCTCGCGGGCATCGACGGCTTCCTCGTCGCTGCTGGGACGGTGATGCGGACCGAGGATGTCGAGCGGGTGCAGGCCGCGGGTGCGGCATTCGCGGTCTCACCGGGCTTCGACGCGGCGGTTTTCGACCGTTCGAGTCGGTGCGGCCTTCCCCTGATTCCGGGTGTTGCCACCGCGACCGAGATCGACTCTGCCGTGCGCGCGGGGGCGGATGCCGTCAAGGTATTCCCCGCGACGCAACTTGGCGGACCGCCGTTCGTGCAGGCCATGGCCGGACCTTTCCCCGAGGTGCGATTCCTCCCCAGCGGTGGCATCCGCCTGGATTCGGCGCGCGCATACCTGGCGATCCCGAGGGTGCTCGCCGTCAGCGGGAGCTGGATGGTGCCGACGGGTGCTGCACCCGAGGAGATCGAGCGGCTGGCCAGGGAAACTGTTGAGGCGCTGCGATGACGGGGCTCGTGCTGACTCTCGGTGAGAGCATGGGGCTGGTCCGCGCTGTCGAGCCGGGGCGCCTCGAACTGGTCTCGACAATGACGCTGGGATTCGGTGGGGCCGAGTCCAACGTCGCGATCGCACTCGCGCGGCTCGGGGTTCCCGTGCGCTGGGTCGGTCGCGTCGGCGCCGATGGTGTCGGGCGGAGGATCGCGCGCGAGCTTCGGGCCGAGGGTGTCGATGTCGTGGCGCTCGAGCAGCATGACGCGCCGACGGCGCTGATGCTCAAGAACACGGTGGCGGGCATGACGGTCGTCTCCTACTACCGCAAGGGCAGTGCCGGGAGCATGCTCGATCCCAGCGATGTCGAGAGGTTGGATCTCTCCGGTGTTGCGCTCGTGCACGTCACGGGGATCACTCTCGCCATCTCGGAGAGCGCCCGTCAGGCGACGCGGCGTCTCGTCGTGCGGGCGCGAGAGGCGGGGTGCCTCGTGTCGTTCGATGTGAATCACCGCTCGGCGCTGTGGGCGGCGGACGTCGCCGCCGCGCAGTATCGGGAGCTGGTTGCCGATGTCGACATCGTGTTTGCCGGCGCCGACGAGGCCGAGCTCGTGCTCGGTGCCCGCGAGGAACCCGCCCGCCTTGCACGTGGTCTGCGTGCGCTGGGCCCGCGAGAGGTGGTGGTCAAGCTCGGGGAGGCGGGATGCCACGCGCTGTCGGCCGAGTCAACCGTCGACCAAGCCGCGTACTCCGTCAACGTCGTCGACACCGTGGGTGCGGGCGATGCGTTCGTCGCCGGGTATCTCGCTGAGCTTCTCGCAGGGTCGCCGCTTGAGACGCGCGCACGCACCGCGGTTCTCGCTGGCGCGATGGCCTGCACGAGTCCAGGGGACTGGGAGGGGGCGGCATCAGCTCGCGAGCTCGAGGAGCTTGCGACGCGCGGAGCCGACCCGGTGAAGCGCTGACCCCGCCCTGAGGAATGCGGCGCGCTCAGCGCGCGACGTGTCGCTCGGAGTCGCAACGGCCGTCGGCCTTCGACGACGTCCGATCGCGGATGTGCGCCGAGTCGTGCGCTCAGAGAGCGAGCGCGGCGCTCAGTGCGCGAGCCGTGCGGAGAACCTGAGCGCCGAGGTCTTCGATCCGTGGCTCCACCCGGTAGTTGGGTCCGGAAAGGGTGAGCGCGGCGATGGGTTCCCCGTCGCTGTCGACGATCGCCGCCGCGAGGCGGGTGACGTCGTCATGCCGATCGACGGCGGCCCACCCGCGTTCGACCGCCTCGGCGACGTCCGCTCGAAGCTGCTCGACATCGATCTCTTCACCGCGCGCATGGGCGTCGGCCTCGAGTTCGGCGATCAGGTGGTCGCGAGTCTCGACGTCGAGTTCCGCAAGGAGTGCGCGCCCCATTGCCGTCCGGTGCATCGCGAGACGTGAACCTACGGCGCTTCGCACCCGGATCGATCGGTCCGGCTGCTCTTGCGCGATGAACACGACGAAGTTCTCCTCGCGAATCGCAAGGTGCACCGTCTCCTCGCTCGAGTCGCGCAGCTCGGCGAGGAAGGGTCGGGCAACGTTGCTCAGCTCCTCCTGGTGGGATCGGTACTCCCGGGCAAGCCACAGACACCGGCTGCCGAGAACGAAGCGGCGGTCGGTGGCTCGTTGTTGGACATAGCCCATCTGGCGCAGCGTCGCGAGGAGTCGAGAGACCGTCCCCTTGTCGAGATTCGCGCGGGTCGCGATCTCGGTCACGCCGATCCCGTCGGGGTTGCTGGCGACGATCTCGAGCAACGTCACGCCGCGCACGAGGGTGCGAGACGGCGAAGCGGGTGCCGGCGTCTTCGCGGGCATGAGGACTCCTTGCGCTGGGGATTCTTGGACGATATTCGATGCCGACTTGACATTGGGCCAACGGGGCCGCATTCTGGTATCTCATTCTACACAACCGTGTTGCAAAAGATGCAACACCTCAATGACGAGGCGCAGATGACCAGAACCACCGAACGCGTGGCCCGCCGGGGCTCCGGTTCGCACCCCGTGCGCCGGGGACGCCTTGAACGTATCGACAGCCTGTACGGCTACGCGTTCATCGCCCCGGCGGTGCTCGGATTCATCGTGTTCGTCGCCGTCCCCATCGTGGGCGTCTTCGCGTTCAGTTTTCAGGACTACAACAGCCTGTCGGGGCGAACCAGCTTCGCGGGTTTCGACAACTACGCCGAGCTCGTCGCCTCGGGCACCTTTGCCCGGGTGCTTCAGAACACCGCGCTGTTCTCCGCGTTCGTCATTCCCGCGAACATCCTGATCGGCCTCGCGCTCGCCGTGCTCGTCAACCAGCGCATTCCCGGAATCGCGATCTTCCGCACGGCGTACTTCGTGCCCGTCGTGGTCTCGCTGGTCGCGTGGTCGTTGGTGTGGGAGGTGCTGCTGCAGGACTCCGGCGGACTCAACGGCTGGCTCGCGATGGTCGGCATCGATGGCCCGAACTGGCTGGCGAGCACCGAATGGGCGATGACGACGATCATCGGCGTGCAGGTCCTCAAGTCAGTCGGCGTGAGCATGATCCTCTTCCTCGCGGCGCTGCAGGACGTGCCGGTCGAGCTGATCGAAGCGAGTCGCATCGACGGCGCGCGGCGGTGGCAGTCGTTCCGACATGTCACGGCGCCGTTGATCGCGCCGACGACCGTGATGGTGGGGATCCTCGCGACGATCGGGTCGCTCAAGGCGTTCGCGCAGGTGTACCTGTTGACCGAAGGTGGACCTCAGCTATCGACGTCGATCCTCGGCTACTACATCTACGAGCAAGCGTTCCGCGCGTTCCAGGTCGGCTACGCGAGCACCGCGGCCGTGTTCTTGTTCGCCATCGTCCTCGCCCTCACCTTGTTGCAGTGGTGGACCAGAAAGCGCTGGGTCTTCAATGAGTCTTGATCTCGACTACGACACCGATGTGGACCCCGCGGCCCCGCCGCGCGAAGCACGACGGGGCTCCTCGCGGACTGGGCTCGCGCGCGTGGGCATGTTCGCGCTGATGGGACTGATCGCGATTCCGTTCGTGTTTCCCGTCTACTGGATGTTCTCGACGGCGCTGAAGACGTACGGCGGTGTCTTCGAAAGCCCGCCAGTGCTCTTCCCGGCGGAGCCGCAGTGGCACAACTTCCTCGCGCCGTTCTCACAAGGCCCGTTCCTGCAGCAGTTCATCAACTCGCTCTACATCGCGACTCTGACGACCGCAGGCGTGATCGCCGTTGCGTCTCTTGCAGGCTACGCATTCGCCCGCATTCAGTTCCGCGGTCGCAACGCGTTGTTCGTGATGCTGCTCAGTGCGCTTCTCGTCCCGCCGGAGGTCACGATCATCCCGTTGTTCCGGTTGATCTCCGCGTTCGGATGGGTCGACTCCCACCTCTCGCTGATCGTTCCGTCGATGTTCGGAGTACCCGCGGTGCTCGGCATCTTCCTGATGCGCCAGTTCTTCATCAGCTTGCCTGTGGAACTCGAGCAGGCGGGGCGAGTCGACGGCCTGGGTCGGTTCGGCATCTTCTGGCGAATCGCCATGCCGCTGGCGAAAGCGCCGGTGGCGGCGCTCGCCATCTTGACCTTCCTGAACAGCTGGAACGACTTCCTTGAGCCGCTCGTGTTCCTGCGCAGCCGCGAAATGCTGACCATCCCGATTGCCCTGCAATCGTTCACAGACCCGATCACGGGTGTCCCCATCTGGAACGTCCAGATGGCGGCCACGACCTTGAGCGTGCTCCCGGTGCTCGCGGTGTTCGTCATCGCGCAGCGTCAGTTCGTCCAGGGCATCGCCGGGACCGGCATCAAATAGCGCACCACCGCGTGAGCGACATGCTCACGCATTTCCCCCCAATGATGAGGAGAACCACACCATGACACAGCGAAACTGGCGGCTGGCGGCAATTGCCGCCACCTCGGCTGGAGCTCTCGCGCTCGCGGGATGCGCCGGAAGCGGCACCCCGACGTACGACGAGCCTGTCGACCTGACCATGACCGTCTGGACCGGTGACGAGACGATTCTCGCGACCTTCCAGGCTTTGGCCGACGAGTTCCGCGAGGAGAACCCGGAACTGGGTGAGCTCACGATCGAGACGATTCCTTTCGCTGAGTACAACTCTCAGCTCGCGATTCGGCTCAGCGGCGGCGACGCACCCGACCTCGGCTGGATCGTCGAGTCGGCGACCCCGGCGTGGGTCGACTCGGGAGCGCTCCACGACGTCAGCGTGCTCAAAGATGACGCCGACTGGGACTTCGACGACATCATCCCGAACCTGTACGCCGAACTGGAAGGCGACAACGGGGAGATCTACGGGTACCCATTCGCGGGCACGACCCACCCGGTCATGTACAACGTCGACGTCTTCGAAGAAGCGGGCGTGACGACTCCGGCGGAGCTCCTGGAGCGGGGCGAGTGGACCTGGGAGTCGCTGCGTCAGATCTCGAAGGAGATGGTGGACTCCGGTGTCGTGACCTACGGCTTCGACATCCCCCAGTGGAACTTCACCAGTTACGCGCTGTTCACCCCCTTCTTGAAGGGCTTCGGCGGCGTGGCGTACCCCGGCGGAGACACCTGCGGTTTCACCGATCCGGCGACGGTCGAGGCCTTCGAGTTCGTGCACGACATGATCTTCGAGGACGGCAGCTATCCGACTCCCGGAAACACGTCGAGCTTCCCGACCGGCGACACCGCGATGTTCCTCGGAGCTCCGAGCGCTCTCGCTCAGCTCGCGGACTCGACGTTCGCGTTCGACATGGTGCCGCAGCCCGAGGGCGACGTGCCCTTCAGCCCGTTCATCGGACAGGCGTCAATGGTCGTGTGGGAGGCGGGCGAGACGACCGAGCTCGCGACTCGCCTGTTCGCGCACTTCACGAGCAAGCACGGCTCTGAAGAGCTTCCGTATGTCGCGCCGCGGTTCTCGCTCGCGACCCCGGAGTTCATCCCGGCTCGCTACGCCGAAGAGTACCCGGGACTCTCGGAAGCATCGGCCCAGCGCTCGCTGATCGACACGCTCTCCGTTGCTCAGCAGATCCCCTACCCGGTCGAGTTCCCGCAGCTCGAAACGGCGACCAAGCCGGCGCTCGACGGCGTGTGGGTCGCTGACGCGGACATCGCGGCGCAGCTGGCTGCGGTGTGCGAGGTCGCCGACCCGATTCTCGCGGGCTGATCTCGGCATGAGCAACGGCGGCGGGGACGAACGACTTGGTTCGTCCCCGCCGTCGTTCGCGGCGGTCCCGCCGCCGCTCGTCGAGTGGGACTTCCGGGCTGGCTTCCGCGCCGTCGACGACAGCGGGCACGGTCTGCGGCTTCGTCCGCTGTCCGCTGTGGGGCCGCGATGGCGGGCGGACAGCGAAGTCGGCGGTGCGATGCACTTCGACGGGGTGACGGATGCTCTGACAATCCCCGCCGCCGAAACCGGAGCGCTTGACGTCTCCCGACGTGGCGACCAGGTGACCGTCGTCGCCTTGGTGCGTCGCAGCTCGCTCGCGACTGGATTCATCGCCGGCATGTGGCAAGAAGACGATAGTGATCCGCGACGGCAGTACGGTCTCTTCGTGAGCCTGCCCACCTACGGCGGTGCGCAGCAGGTATGCGGCCATGTCTCGGCGACCGGTGGGGCCAACCCTGGCATCCCGTTCAGTCGCGACTATGCCGCGAGCGAGCGTCAGGTTGCGCTGGGGCGCTGGAGTGTCGTCGCGTTCAGCTACGACGGCGCCGAGATCGTCGCCTATCTGGACGGCGAGGCCGACGCGCGCCCGCACTACCGCGAGCCGGGGCCGCCGCTGGGGGCAGGGCTCTCCTACGCGAAGAACCCGTACCGATTCCCCGACGGCCTCAACCGCCGTGTAACATCCGACTTCACGATCGGCGCGGTCCGGCTGTCTGCGGGGATGGGCAACAACTTCGCCGGTGACCTCGCGCGAGTTGCGGTCTGGGCCACCGCGCTCGACGCCGCGCAGCATCTCGCCCTGGCGCGCGCCTGGCACGACCGCGGTAACACCTCCGCACGCTCAGTAGACTGACCCTCATGCCTGCAGGCGCCTCCTTCTACATCGCGACGCCCATCTTCTATGTCAACGACGTGCCCCACATCGGTCACGCTTACACGGAGGTGGCCGCCGATGTTCTTGCGCGCTGGCACCGGCAGGCCGGTGACGACACCTGGCTGCTGACCGGCACCGACGAGCACGGCCAGAAGATCCTGCGCACCGCGGTCGCCAACGACACCACCCCGAAGGCGTGGGCCGACAAGCTGGTGGCGGAGGCGTGGCAGCCGCTGCTGTCGACGATCAACATCGCCAACGATGACTTCATTCGCACCACCGACGAGCGGCACGAGAAGGCCGTCGCGGTGTTCCTGCAGCAGCTCTACGACGACGGGCACATCTACGAGGGCTTCTACGAGGGCTTCTACTGCGTCGGCTGCGAGGAGTACAAGCAGCTCGACGATCTGATGGAGACCGAGTCGGGCGAGTTCGCCGGGCAGAAGCTGTGCAAGATCCACTCGCGCCCGGTGGAGATCCTGAAGGAGAAGAACTACTTCTTCCGGATGAGCGCCTTCGCCGACGATCTGATGAACCTGTACCAGTCGCAGCCGGACTTCATCCAGCCGGAGAGCGTGCGCAACGAGATCATGCAGTTCGTGCGCCAAGGGCTGTCGGATCTGTCGATCTCGCGTTCGAGCTTCGACTGGGGCATCAAGGTGCCGTGGGACGAGACGCACGTCGTCTACGTGTGGTTCGACGCGCTGCTGAACTACATCTCGGCGATCGGCTACGGCGTCGACGACGAGCAGTTCCGTCGGCGCTGGCCCGCCGTGCAGCTGGTCGGCAAGGACATCGCGCGATTCCACGCGGTCATCTGGCCCGCGATGCTGCTGGCCGCCGGGCTCCCGGTGCCGACGCGCGTATTCGGGCACGGCTGGCTGCTGGTCGGCGGCGAGAAGATGTCGAAGTCGAAGCTGACCGGCATCGCGCCGAGCCAGATCACCGACACCTTCGGCTCGGATGCGTTCCGCTACTACTTCATGAGCGCCATCACCTTCGGTCAGGACGGCTCGTTCTCGTGGGAGGACCTGTCGGCCCGGTACCACTCCGAGCTCGCCAACGGCTTCGGCAACCTCGCCTCGCGCGTGATCGCGATGCTCAGCAAGTACTTCGACGGCGTCGTGCCTGAGGCGGGACCGTCCGAGGAGCCCGACCTCGCCATCCAGCGCACGGTGGCGGCCGCCGCCCTCAACGCGGATGCCGCGATCGAGCGCCTCGCCATCAACGAGGCCATCGACGCCATCTGGACGATCGTCGACGAGCTCAACGGCTACATCACCGAGCAGGAGCCGTGGGTGCTCGCGAAGGATCCGGCGACGCGCGAGCGACTCGGCACGGTGCTCTACACCGCGGTCGAAGGCCTGCGCGCGCTCGCCGTGCTGCTGCACCCGGTGATCCCCGAGGCGACCGCGAAGCTGTGGGCGGCGCTCGGCGCGGAGCCGGCGCTCGGCGTGCTCCAGGATCAGCAGATCCGCGAGGCGGGAAGCTGGGGCCAGCTGCCGGCGGGAACGACCGTGTCGGCGCTGCAGGCGCTGTTCCCCCGCATCGAGGAGACCGCGGAGGTGGGCTCGGCGTGAGCGACTCCTTCCTCCGGGCGCGAGAGCACGCCGTCGCCGCGCGCGGCCGCGACTACCCGCCGCTGCCGGAGGCGCTCGTGGTTCCGGTCTACGACAACCACACGCACATGGAGATCGCCGACGGCGACGAGCCGCTCGACTACCGCGAGCAGCTCGACCGCGCCTCCAGCGTCGGCGTGCGCGGGGTCGTGCAGGTCGGCACGGATCTGGAGACCTCGCGCTGGAGCGCCGAGGTGGCAGCCCGCGAGCCGCGGGTGCTCGCTGCCGTCGCGATCCACCCGAATGAGGCGCCCGAGCTCGCCGAGCGCGGTGAGCTCGACGACCACCTCGCCGGCATCGCCGAACTGGCCGCGAAGCCGCGCGTGCGCGCGATCGGCGAGACGGGGCTGGACTACTTCCGCACCGAGAGCGACGAGGGCAAAGCCGCCCAGGTGCGCGCCTTCGAGGCGCACATCGAGATCGCCAAAGAGCGCGGTCTCGCGCTGCAGATCCACGACCGCGACGCGCACCTCGACATCGTGCGCGTGCTCGACCGGGTCGGCGCCCCCGACCGCGTCGTCTTCCACTGCTTCAGCGGCGACGCAGCGTTCGCCGAGCTGGTCGCGCGCCGCGGCTGGTACCTCTCGTTCGCCGGCACGGTCACGTTCAAGAACGCGCAGAACCTGCGCGACGCCCTCGCCGCCGTGCCGCGGGCGAACCTGCTCGTCGAGACCGACGCCCCGTATCTGACGCCGACGCCGTTCCGCGGTCGGCCGAACTCCGCCTACCTGATGCCGCACACCGTGCGGGCGATGGCCGCCCACCTGGGCACGGACGCCTCGATGCTCGCCGCGCAGATCAGCTCCAACACGGAGCTCGTCTACGGGCACTGGGACGACGAGCCCGTCGACGCGCCGCCCGGACCGTTCGCGCCGCCGACGACGCCGATCGACCTTCCCCACCTGGGTCCGCGGTGAGCCTGCTCGGTCCCGCCGAGATCCGCGACCTCGCGACGCTGCTGGACGTTCAACCCACCAAGAAGCTCGGCCAGAACTTCGTCGTCGACGCCAACACGGTGCGGCGCATCGTCCGTCTGGCGAAGATCGAGTCCGGCGACGAGGTGCTCGAGGTCGGTCCGGGGCTCGGCTCGCTGACCCTCGGCATCCTGGAGGCCGGCGCTCGGCTGACGGCGGTCGAGATCGACTCCCGGCTCGCCGCGCAGCTGCCGACGAC
>CEQQ01119266.1_pt1 | contig 19618 bp, 11 predicted proteins | sample 531041 | NCBI WGS metagenome assembly CEQQ01 (sample SAMEA2621222, study PRJEB7988) | marine metagenome | biome: marine biome (ENVO:00000447); feature: deep chlorophyll maximum layer (ENVO:xxxxxxxx); material: "saline water (ENVO:00002010), including plankton (ENVO:xxxxxxxx)" | depth 150 m | reverse complement strand
GTCGCTCCGCTGGTCCCCCTGTCCGGTCAAGCTCGATGTTAAGAACCCCAGTGGAAGGTAGATGTCTAGAACTGAGTACGTCTGAGCCGGGAAGACTTGGCATGTGTTCCCATTGATGACCCTCTACCGCAAACACTTGGTTCTGTTCACTAAATCCACTTAACACTCGGAAGCGGACAGGTTCCCCCGCATAAGTCTCAAAAACATTCGTATTAGGGTCACCAAAGACTTCGCTATTAAACAGTGTTCTTGAATGGTCTAACAACTCAGGGGGAATTTGGTCACCGTCTAAAGCGATCCCAAACTCCGCAAGTCGGAGATTTAGCGGTTCCAATCGGTAGTTGACAGCCACTAGCCGGTTTACTTCTTCGTCATATGGCATTACGAACAGTCCGATGTCTGGGTCGCTATCGTGGAACAAAGTAACGAACTCCCGGAAGTCCGGGTTGTCTGGGTGGGCTATGACAGCTGCGATTCCGCTCTCCACCGGTTCACCTGTGACAGGGTCCAGGTAGGTTGATCCGGCAGGTTCTACAATGAGTGCTCCATAAAGGCCCTTTCTGGGGTTACGGAAAAGGTTGCCGAAGTCACGAATAAGGATTGCTCCCAACTCACTTTCAACGTAATACCGGTAAGAAATGCTTTCCCCAGGTTCAGCTGTCTGTTTGGGGTTGAAGCCGACATTAATACCTAGGGACCCGAGAGGGTCAAGGGTCGGACTGTCCAAATGAAGGGAGGCTGAAGAGTCTTCTAAACGATTAGTAAATTGAATATTGATGCAATCTCCAGCGTTGGCGCGAACAACAAGGGGATCAGGTTTCTGAGCGCCCGATAAGACGGCTTCTATGTCTTTATCCAGTACATAGATGCGACCGTTACGGAGGATCATTCCGGCGGCACGATTGATGACTAATGATGTATCAATAGCTGAGATTTCGAAAAATCGGGTCGGAGCGTCTGTTGGGCATGGGTCACCAGGGTCAGCTGCTTCTGGGGGTAGGGCACCTGTGAAGGTAAGTTGTGGAAAACCTAGTGGGCAGCCATCGTGCTCACTTATGCCATGTTGTCCATCAGCTGGGCAGGCGTCAGGTGGTGTACGACCGGGTAGAGGTTGAAGGTCCTCTTGCAAAGTATTGTGTACCCTGAGAATCCCCCAACTGCCTTCCCTAAAGTGCCGTTCAGCACCGTTATAGTAGAGGTAGTCACCTGGGGATTGGGCGCCTCCACCAGCAGCTTCTACATAGGCGTTAAAACGTTCGGAGATACCGACACCAAATACGGTGGCGCTTGGTGAATCAGGTTGGAATCGCTCGAGTCGGAAACGGTGTCCTGTGATGTGGAACGGATGAACTTCTTCAGTGGCTGTTGTGAGCATTCGAAACATGAGTGGGTCCCCAGTGTAAGCACGGAGGACTGGTGTAAAAGGGTCGCCGTGAGTGACACTACTAAGTGCGAGGTCAGGGCGGCCACGCCCACGGTTCGTCTCAGCGAAAAGAGGCTCAGCTCGGAGGTTAAACGAGCTCCCCGTGAGCGGATTGTTGTCATTCATGAACAATACGTACTCGCGGAAGCTACCTTCAAGTCCCGGTAGGACTTTTCCTTCAACTCGGATATCTGCGATTGTGCCACTGCGAATTTCATTGCCTGTAACTGGATCGTGATAACTTGCGCCTCTCGGTTCAGCTATTAGCGCTCCAAACAGGCCATGTCCCCACCGTTTCAGTGCATCGACGTGGTCATGAAAGTAGATTGCGCCGTTCTGCCGCGCTACATACCACCGATAGCGAACAAACTCAACGCTTATCTGTTCTCCTGCTGCATGTGAGTTCTTGAGGGGCTGCTCGAAAGTAATCTGGTTACCATCAATTTTGGCAATGACCGCGGTCTCGAAGATTTCTGTTGATTGATCAATCCCAACAGCGACCGCTGAGCCAATGTGAAACCTGGATGCGTCGAGGACCGTTATTCCGTATGATCCGGAGGGAACTTCGTTAGTTAAAGGAGTGCTCATTCCTTTGTCAGTAAAGGGTCGAGGTGACTGTTCGTACGAAGCACCGCTAATAACACCGTCTGAAGCTTGTACATCAAATTGGACAAAGTGGATGTGGATATTAGTTTTAGATAGCTCGGCTGCTTCACCTGTCTCTTCAAGCTCATTGACTAGAATGATGTCTAGGCAATCACCTTGATTAGCGCGGAAAGCTAAAGGAGTTTTGTAGTTGGGATCCTCGCGAGCCTGCTGCTCATGTTCTTGTAGAACGAAGATCATGCCGTCAGGATCGGTTAGGTCTTTGGTTACTGGTATGGAAGTTTGGATTGCATGGATCTTGTAGAGGCGTTGTGGGCTACCGGTAGGGCAGAGGCTGGTAGGGCCGTTAGCGCCGGGTAATGCTGGTTCACCTCGGTCTTGCCCAGTTGGTTCTAGGAAAGGAGCCGGCCCGTGATGTGGTGCGAAGGGCGGGCGTTTACCTAAATGAGGCCTGAGGAATGGCCAGGCTAGCTGGGCGGTTTCTGGATCAAATAATAATGGAAGCCTCTCGCCCGGTACAAGAGCCGAAAAATTCGGCCAACGGTGTGACGTTTCAGGTTCGTTAAGGTACTCCGTCCCATCTCGACTCCAGTCCATCACTGCTGCATCAAGCAGGTTCAGGCTCCGGCCCGGAGGTGGCAGTTGAGTTTCGACAATTGTCGCAAGATTATCTTCATCAACCACAGATTGGTTACCAGCAAAGGTGACTGTCTTGCCGATCAGGTCGCTGGAAGTGACTGCTCCGTCCACGTGTCCCTTACGGTCGGGTAGTTCTACCACCACAGCTAGCTCGTCAGTTTTATTATCTTCAGATTGCAACGTGTTGTACACGCGCCAGAAATGCCACATTCCAGAAATGTAATGGGAGGCAACGTGGCAGTGGAATAAATAGTCACCGACTGCTTGTTGGCAACCACCACTACCACAAGCTATCTCAAGTTCATAAGTCTCTGATGGTCCAATGGTCTGAGCATCATTACCAGCGCTCGGCATGCTACCCTCAAAGATCTTTTTCAGGCCAGCGTCAATAGGTGTGTAATCGGTTGCTCCGTCTTTACCGACGTCTGCTTGGCGTTGCCACTGTATTCCACCTCCGTGAAGGTGTGGAACGTGGAAGGTTTCACTTCCTCCATGCACTAGGCGGAATTTGGTTGGATCGCCCAGGTAAGATTGAGGTACGGGCATAGCGGGGTCGCCAAAAGCATAGGAGCCATAAGCCTGTGACTCATCAGCGAAGCCGAAGATGTCTTCAGCTGTGCCTAGTCGGCGGAAAAACGATTCACTACGATAATTGATGGCTCGACCGTTGGGCTTATATGAGTGGGCTACCGGATCAATATTAGGATTTGGAATTCCATTTGCGTCGACTGCTGAGAACATCGCGTTACCGATCTCGTGATAGAACATTGCGAATTCGCGAAAGTCAGCTGAACCATCCCCAGGAGAGATTATTGCGTCCCAGGAGTTAAGACAGCTTTCGACTCCAGACTCTATGCGGCAAAGCGATCTCCCGGTACGAGGGTCTAGATAATCGGATCCAGCTGGTTCGACAACGAGGGCACCGAACAACCCATGGCTTACCAACCAGCGTTCCCGCGGTCCGTGTGTGTGCAGGTAATGGGTGTTCTCGGAATAGTAAGTGTCGTCTATATACCACTCGTAAGCAATAGTCTCTCCTGGGAGAGCAACAGATTCTGGGTTACTCGAAAGTGCAGGTTCACCACTTTTAGCTAAGGTCAGGTCTGCCCCGTGGATGTGGAAGCCAGCTGGCTGATCTAAGGTGTTAGTGAACAAAAATCGTACGCAATCCCCAATGTTAGCTCGAATGGTGAGAGGTTGAATTGGGTCATCACCAACTCCTAGGCTTAGGCCGTAGTGATTCTCTTTGCTTCCTGCAAGACCTTCCTGAATTCTAATTTTAGGGATCTGGTCACGCAGGGCGAACATGTAGGCTTGAGGATCACGGTCACCCCAGCGATTCAGCACCATCTCCAATTCAATGGCTGCCAGGTCATAAACCTTCACTGTAGCTTGAGAAGGGCATGCTTGGACATTGTTCAGAACAGCCAGGTGGGGACCACGATCCGAAACTAACATTGGTCCCTCGCTATTCTCGTGGCTGTGTGCTCCTAATGCGTCGTCGTTCAGTCGGTTGCTGGCCAGACGCACATGTGGCGCATTGTGCTTGTGGTAAATCCCCGGGAGCAAATCGTCAGCAAAGCGATGAATAGCTTGTTCGGGGCCACCACGAGCCATTAGTAGGAATGCGCCAATGGTTGCGCTAATAAAAAACGTGAAGCTGAACACCCGGATTATACGAGTCAACTATCTACCTCCGGGTTATGCAGTATTTGGGTCTGAGGCGATACATTGACCCTGCTGTTTACTGTATTCACGACGTTCGTACCTCCTTGAGAACGAGCCGTCTTCAGTATTGATAAAACATGTCGTGCACATTCAACCCGAACTTATTTCTGGTGACGCTCTAGGTCTCCGTTGCAGACTCTAATGTCTGCGCTAATGTACGGTAACCCTCGGGTCCTAAAAGGGACAGCATCATAGCACGCAAATCGGCTCCGAAATACCTATTGAGTAGGAAAGGAGGTTCCCATGAGACCATTGGCTAGTTTGTTAAAGGTCCGTTGATTGAGTATTTGGCTACCATTCTCCGTACGATCTTTAGGGCCTTTTTGAGAGCTTCAACCTTAGCTATTCCTTTACCAGCAATATCGAATGCTGTGCCGTGGGCTGGCGTGGTTATGGGAATTGGCAGGCCAGCGAGGATAGTTACGCCACGGTCGAAACCTAGCAATTTCATAGCAATTTGTCCCTGATCATGATACATAGTCACTACTGCATCGTATTCCTTGGATAGTGCTCGTACGAACACCGTATCAGCAGGCCAAGGTCCATCAACATTGATTCCTTGGGATTGTACCTCTTCTATTGCAGGGCGGATTACTTCTATTTCTTCGAAGCCAAACAATCCTCCCTCGCCAGCATGAGGATTAATGGCCGCAACAGCAATCTGCGGATGAGTATAGCCGGTTCCAACAAGCGTAGCGTGCATCAATTCGATTGAGGAGATAACTGTCTTTTTCGTAATGCTCGTAGTGACTTTTGCGAGGGGCACGTGTGACGTGACGCGGGAGGTCCACAGGTTGTCTAGGACGTTGACTTCGCCGCATGAACCTGTCCAACCAAGGAGATCAGCAAAAAGGTTCATGTCATCCCCGTGAATGTTGCCCCCTAGACTAAGGGACTCCTTATTTAAAGGCGCGAAGCAAAGGCCGTCTAGTTTCCCCCCCATAGCAAGATCGACAGCCAAGCCTAAGGTTTCCAACGTTGCCTTCCCTGCGTGAGCGGATACCTGTCCAGGTTTAAGTTCGGTCAGGTTTACATTGGGAACGTCAAGTAGAACTGGATGGCCGTCCAGTTCAATCTTCTCGATGTTCTGGATGACAGGAAGTTCGGTATTAGAACCCACAGTTTTCTCTCCAAAATCCTGATAAACCCGCCTATCACCGATAACGATAAGTTGGTAGAGTTGCTGATCAATACCGTCAGCAAGAAGGGTAGCTACTAGTTCAGGCCCAATGCCATTGGGGTCGCCTAGGAGAAGTCCAATACGAGGAATCATTCGATATAGATATGGTGACACGTTCTTACACTACTTATTCAAGGAAGCATCGGTAAGGCTTAGTTAACGATCGGAAGACCCAGTTATTCGTACTTAGGCTTCCCTGAGGTATTCTTGATCGGATTTGGCTGACTCAATTTCACAGTACCCGGGTCTGGTAGGCTTGAACAAAATCAATGACCAGGGGGATAGAGATGTCTGAAAAGCCTCCCAATTTTCTCGTTATTTGTACTGACCAGATGCGAGCTGATCACCTCGGTTGTGCCGATAATCCTGTGATTCGAACACCTAATATCGACAGATTGGCGGCGTCTAGTACCCAGCTCGATCGCGCCTACGTTAATTGTCCGCTCTGCCAGCCTAGTCGTGCCACCTTGTTCACAGGTATGACCCCCCGCGGTCACCAAGTTCGTACCAATGGCATACCTCTCGCACATGACATTCCGACGCTCACGACGTCGCTCTCAGATGCTGGATATAGGACCTCCTCTATTGGCAAGCTCCATTTCAGCAATTACTGGCTCGACGATAATGTTCTTCAGGTTGCCGAACCACAAAGTTTTCCGGAAGTGCAAGCTTTTTGGCAGGATGGCAAAATCCATGAAGTTCCAGTTCCGTACTACGGTTTTGACCAGGTTGATATTACCCTTGGTCACGGTGATAACGTAGAAGGCAACTACGGTCGCTGGTTACGCGAGTCTCACCCCGAAGCGTGGCGCCTTCTACAAGATAAGGGAGTCCTACCATCTGCTTCGGGTGCTGAGCAGAGCGGTACATTCCCTATACATGAGGATTTACATCACACAGCGTACGTTGCTGATAAAACGATAGACCAGATTCTTAAAACCGCCAGATCGTCACCATTTTTCTTATTTTGTTCCTTTCCTGACCCTCACCATCCGTACGTAGCGCCTCGCCCGTGGGACACTCTCTACGGTAATGACGAAGTAGTACCTCCTGTCTCGAGAGAGGATGAGTTGGACTCTTTAGCTCCTCATTTCCGCAAGATAATTGAGACAGATATTATGGTGAGCGGTAGGAGAGGTCCGACTGGTATTCCCCCGGAACATGTTCTCGAGGCCCTGGCTAGGACTTACGGAATGGTATCGCTTATTGACAAGCATGTTGGTCGGATTCTTGCTGCTCTGGATGAGAGTGGTCAGCGGGATAATACTGTTGTGGTGTTCCTTTCGGATCATGGTGATTTGATGGGTGACCATGGCCTTATGAACAAAGGTCCATGGCATTTCGAGGGTTTACTGCGGGTACCAATGATCTGGTCTTGGCCTGGTCATGTTCGTGTCCAAAGGACACAAGCTCTTGCGAGCCTACTGGACTTTGCACCGACCGTACTTGATTTAGCTGGGGTGGATACGCCTAATGGATTAGCTTCGGATGTAGTTGCGCCAGAGCGGCCGCCAGCTTGGCCAGGCAGATCACTGAAAGGCGTCCTTAAGGGTGATACTGAGATAGTCCAGGACTCTGTGGTTGTTGAGAATGACGAGGATTACCTTGGTCTTAGGCTAAGAACTTTGATCACTGACAAACTCAAGATTACGACCTATACGGGACATAGAGGGCCCGAACCTTACGGCGAACTCTTTGATTTAGAGACTGACCCTAGCGAATTGCATAACCTCTGGGAGGCACCCGAGGTAGCAGCTTTGCGAAGCGAATTGATCGAGCGTCTTCATTATCGCCTAACCGAGACGGACATCGCTGTACCACGACGACTGAGCCACGCTTGACCCCCTACAAGTCGAACCTAAAACAGGTGGTTTATTGATTACCCCATGTCGTTAATAGGCTCAACGCCTTATTATGGTTTCCATGTTCTGTCAGCACCTTAAATTCGACACACGTTAAAGGGTGCATTGAAGTTCGATCATTAATGGGGGGAAATCATGTCACAAGTTGATTCGGATTACACTTCGCTTGTTCCTAAATACACCTTTGCTGATTCACTTGAAGAACAGGAGCGTCAGCTTTCAGAGAATCCGTTGCTAAGACGGATGAACGAAGCTCGCAAGAAAATGGATAGTGATCCGCACCGACCCATTTATCATTACGTTAATCCGGAGAGCACACTTAACGATCCCAATGGATTGTGTTATTGGCAAGGTCGATGGCACCTTTTCTATCAAGCCTATCCCCCAGAAGACTCTCGCCAGCACTGGGGTCACGCCGTTAGCGATGATTTAGTTCACTGGCGTGATCTTCCCTACGCAATCTATCCAAATCCGGAACGAGCTTGTTTTTCAGGTTCGGCATTAGTTGAAAAAGATCGGGTTATCGCAATGTATCACGGTACTGATGTTGGCAACATGGTGGCTGTTTCTAATGATCCCTTACTGTTGAATTGGGAGAAGGTGACTGGAAAGGCGGTCATTCCTTACCCACCTGAATTAGAGAATGCTGCGTATTCGGTTTTCGACCCTTGTATATGGAAGAAAAATGAGTACTATTACTCCCTCTCGGGTGGAACGCTACCTAATGGGCCAGGTGGACGTGATGTAAGAGCCAACTGGTTGTTCCGCTCCAAGGATCTCGCTAATTGGGAATTCCTACATCCGTTTGTAGAGGATGATCATTACTCGATGGTGGGCGATGATGGTGCTTGTCCGTACTTCTGGCCAATTGGGGATCGCCACATGTTGTTGTTTTTCAGTCACACTAGTGGTGGTCAGTATTTACTTGGTGATTATGATACTGAGCGCGATAAGTTCGTGGTAACGAATCACGCTAAATGTAATTTTGGTGCTTCGATTCCTTCGGGTGTACATGCGCCCTCAGCAGCTCCTGATGGGAAAGGCGGCATCGTGGTGATTTTCAATATGAATAAGGGTCTGCCTGCTAATGGTTGGGACCAGATTATGACGTTGCCTAGGCGCCTTACATTAGCCGGAGGCGATGGCAGTGATGAAGTGAATATAGAACCAGCTGGCGATGTTGAATCCCTCCGTTCCGACCATCAGAGTATTAATCCAATGGTTTTGCCAGCTAATGAAGAGGTCGTGATCGAGAGTGTGAGGGGGAACGCAATTGAGCTTGAGGTGGAAATCGATCCTCAGGGCGCACCGGTTATCGAGTTGAATGTTCTTCGATCATCGGGCGGGGAGGAAGTTACTCGCATTGGGTTTTTTCATGAACGGGGCTTTCGTCGTGTAGATCGGAGATCGCCGAACTCTACGTCATCAGCAGTTTCGCGGAAATCAGCAGTGCGTGTTGAGAGCCTCATAACTATCGATTCCTCCCGATCCTCTAGCTTGCCAGATGTGACACCACGACCTCCAGAGACAGCACCTGTATACCTTAAAGAGGGAGAACCTTTGAGGTTGCGAGTGTTTGTTGATCGTAGTGTTGTTGAAGTATTCGTTAATGGCAAACAGTGTGTCGCGGTTCGTGTTTACCCTACTCGTGAGGATAGTGTTGGGGTGTCACTTCGCTCTCAAGGTCGGAATGCAGAGTTGAAAAGCTTGGATGCTTGGAAGATGCAGAACATTTACCAGGAAGGGTAGAAAAGTCCTTGGCAGATTAATAAACCGTCGCCAGTCCTTGCCGTCATTAAGCTTAATGCCAAGTTTACAAGTAGTTTTGGGTGGCGGTACATTTCAAATAGAAGTGTTGCCTAAGATTTAATGGAGGCAGTCGCGCAAAAAAACAATTGGATGGCTTTAGTATCGCCAAAATAGTTCTTTCTCAAGGCGGCGTCACAAGTGGCGAACGTGGTGCTGCTTACTGCACGTGGCAACAAGGGGTAATTCAATCAAACCAAGAGAGGCGAGTCTAATGGACGAAAAACAAAGTTGGCTATCCTCAAACGGTGTTTTTGACAAGGACAGTCTAATCAACGATGTAGCTATTCAGATTACCGATAGTAAGGTGACCCAAGTTATTGGTTTGGCGGATTTACCTGAAAATGCGAAACCTAAACACATCAATGGGGTGATTTCGCGGGGCTTTGTTGATCTTCAGGTAAATGGTGGCGGCGATGTTTTGCTAAATGCGACACCAGATGTTGCATCGATGAAAACAATCGCTAAGGCCCATCGCCAATTTGGAACCACTGCAATTTTACCTACCTTAATCACAGATGAGGTCACCGTTTTAGAACAAATGGTCGAGCCTGCGATTGAAGCAATGGGCAGTAACGGGATTTTTGGTGTTCATATCGAAGGACCACATATTGCATTGACTAGACGTGGAACACATAATCCAAAATACCTGCGCCCTTTTGATGAGGGTACTTTAAACAGCGTCCGTAAATTGCGGGAAAATGACGTGCCCGTAATGTTAACCTTGGCGCCTGACATAGTTGAAGATGACCATATTACTCAATTAGTAGATTTAGGGGTTGTCGTATCACTTGGGCATACTGATGCCACCGCTCAGCGCACGCACCAAGCCGTTAACGCAGGTGCCAGCTGTTTTACCCATCTTTTCAATGCAATGCCGCCGATGTATAACCGTGAGCCGGGCCCTGTTGGCGCTGCCCTAAATTCAGAGAGTTTTGCTGGATTGATCTGTGATGGCTATCATGTTGGCTTTGACATGATGATGCTGGCCTTGCGGGGACACAAAACACCAGATCGTGTGTTTATTGTGTCTGACTCTATGCCGACAGTTGGTGGTAAACCAACATTTGATTTGTATGGCAACCCTGTTAATCTAATTGACGGGCGGCTCATTAATTACGAGGGTACGTTTGCAGGAGCGCATATCACTCAGGCAACGGGTGTTGAACGCTTGGTTCATGTTTACGATCAATCTTTGGAACAAGCCTTGAAAATGGCGATTTCAATTCCGGCAAAGTTGATGGACTCAGACCATTTGGCATCGGTTGAAAATGCGGGTTTGAACGACCTTATTGTATTGGACGATGCTAAATTTGACGGTTTTTTAGGCAATAAGTTGACTTAATACCCAAAAAAATCGGCTGATAAATTAGTCTCCTACTTGCCATGCTGAGCGGAGCCGCGAAACCTTCACGTTGTTTACCAGGGCAGACCCGCCACTTGCAAACATGTAAACTCCGTGGTCGTCAGGACGAAGTACTACTCCAGCAGCTACGGCGATCGTTCCACCATCAGCGTACACTTCAAGCGAGACTCGATCCACGAGAATCCTAAGATTTATAGAATCCCGTGGGGGCATTTGGGCCATGTACTTTCCGATGAGTAAAGTTCCGAGACGCTTGTCGTACCAGACAGGGATCCCTCGAGCGACTATTCCCACAGCGCTTGCATTCCCAAGTTCAATTTCAACTTCAATATCGAGAAGTTCACCCCCGAGACCAGCTTCAACTTTTGATCCAGGTCCCAGCTCAATACCCTCACTTTGCCAAGTCTCCTGACGGAGCTTCTCGAGTTCTACTACTGGTGCCGCACTGAGAGAGACTCCATTGTCTTTATTGGTCAGTTGAAGCGTTTGCGGAATAGTCATTAACTGGCCGAAGGGCATTCCCGGTGTTGACTGTCGCATCCAAGAGATTTGGATTCTACGACCATCCTCAGCGGGAATATCGCTCCAAGTTTGCGCCGCGTAAGCAGACCCCCCGGCAAAGCGCGGTGACTCCGGCTGCAACATCTTAATTTCTTGTTCAGGAACGAAGGTGCGACCGTCAAAACTACCAACATAGTAGCTTGTGTTGGCGGCCCAAAATACCCACCGAATATCATTCTCATCGCCATCTACTGGAAGGGGAAACAGGTCGGGACATTCAGTTGTGCGGGGCAATTTCAGGTCACTCAAGTGTTCCCATTCGAGAAGGTTTTGAGACCCAAAAATGGCATAGTCATTTTTTGCCATGTATAGCGGCATTATCCAACGTTCAGTTTCTGGGTGCCAGATTATTTTAGGGTCTCGATTACCCCCAACGTGGTGTCCCAGAACAGGGTTACCATCGTATTTATCCCAGGTTCGACCCCGATCATTACTATAAGCAAGACACTGCGTGAAAGGTTCACCTTCGCTCATTGGTGAGTGCCCACCAGCAGCAGTGTAAATGGCCACAACCGCCGGGTCTTTACCCGTTTGCAGGCCCGCCGTGTTGTGGTGATCAACTACTGCAGATCCTGACCACATTGCACCCAGCTTGTCTGGGTAAAGGGCGATTGGTCGCTCTTGCCAATGCACAAGATCAGTACTTACAGCTGACCCCCAGTGCATGTTGCCCCAATCTGAACCGGCGGGATTGTGCTGGTAAAACAGGTGGTACTCACCATCGTAGTAAAACAGGCCGTTCGGATCGTTATTCCAACCTCTGCGGGAAGAGAAGTGAAACTGGGACCTGAGGGGTTCCTGATAAAGCTCAATTGGGTCAACCGGTTGATCAGTAAAACGGAGACCACTCAGAGAAATATCTGCAGTACCAGTGTGTTCGAACGTGAGTTCTGATCCCTGGAAGTCATCCAGATCAAGGAAAACTTCGTAATCGCTAGTGCCCTGGCCCAGACGGATGTCCAACTCTCGCAAAACAGTTGTACCCTGCCGGATACTTAACCATCCCGTTGTTTCTCCCCACTCTACAGGCATGATGAGGTAGCGTCCGTCGACCTTAATTGTTCTATTTGGCATTATTTCCTCCCGACGGCTAGGGCAACCAAAGGATGCCAGGTTTGTAGCGGCCGCCTAACCAATGTATATCGCCAAGCTTCTCTGTGCATCAGATTAACCTGAGTTCTGACCACACCATGTGAAACGTAATTCAGAAACAAGCACTTCCTGAACGGTCGCCCAACCACCCGAAGCTAAAAGTACGACCTGCATAAACGCTGAATCAATTAAACAAACAGTTCATGGGTCGTAATTTCATAACTGGAGCTGTGTTTGTATGTTTAATCCCTCGCTCAATACTCACCAGAGGCATTGAGAACTATCAATTGCATAAAGGTGTACCTGCATACGGGGTTTTTTCGAACCGGCAGGACGACTCAACAATTCGCGGATCGTCCTGCTCCCTCAGGATCGTAATGAGCTTATTTTCGAGACGAAGTCGTACTTTTTGATAGATAGGATCGTTAGCTACATTATTCATGTAATGAGGGTCGACTCGGAGGTCGTAAAGTTCTTCTCGGGGTCGCTTGCCAAAACCCAGTTGGAAAGCCTTCAGCACGTCAGGGTCATTGCGGTGATGAATCATCCAAGCCTTGGTGGGACTAGCGTCTAAGTCAGCGTAAGCAGCAAAAGTGTCGTTTGCAAGGGTATCAAAATCAGGTGTAAAGGCATTAGGGTTGTCTAGCCCGGCAGGATCACCTGCAGGCCAGCGAGTGGGCTCGAAGTTGATAACGTATAAGAAGTCCTGAGTTCGGATTGAGCGTTGTGGATAGGGCAGATTTCCCCTCCTGGCTGTAGCAACGTGTCTTTCCCGGCCGGTAATCACAAAGTCCCGTTTTTCGTCAACTTGGCCTTGCCCTGGGTTTTCCAAGATAGGCAACAAACTACGGGCAGTCATCGTAGGAGGGATCTTTACGCTGGCAGCATCCAGAAAAGTTGGTCCTAGATCCATGAGGTTCACGAAATCCTCTATGACTCTGCCTGGTCTGATGTGTCCTGGCCAGCGTGCCGCTAGTGCCACCTCACACCCTATGCTATAAAGATTGCATTTAGCTCGCGGAAAACCGGGAATACCGTGATCTCCGCTGACCACGATCAAGGTGTTGTCAAGCTCACCTATCTTTTCGAGTTGGTTAAGTAAAACCCCGAGGCCAGCATCGACAGCGAGACACTCGCCAAGATAATCGGAAATGTCCTCGCGTATGTCGTGAACGTCTGGTAAAAACGGGGGTAAGCGACCCTTTAGGTCATCGGGTTTTACATCCCAAAGAAGTTTCCCAGATCCTCTCTCCCAACTTCGATGGGTGTTAGTTGGCCCCCACCAATAGCAGAAGGGTGTATCTTCCGGTCGAGCTGCTAAAAAGGCGTCAAAATTAACTTTGGTTTCGTCAAGAAGAATCTGCTTAGCTCCCTCGATACCAAGGTCCTTCACCCGATTTGTAGCGACTTGGGAGAAGTCTCTATAAAGGTTGCCAGCCGTCTCGTAGCGGGTTCGTTCAGCACCATATGGAGCGTTCATAGTTTGGCCGGGTGACCACACTTTATATGTGTAACCAATGTGGTAACCAGCCTTTTCAAGGCACAATGGGTAGGTGGGAATGCTATCGTCCCACACTGCTCCCTGGAGAATAGCTCCAAGTCCAGTCTGCCAGAAGTATTGTCCTGCCAAGATCGAACTTCGGCAAGGTGTACAGCTCGGAGCTGGTACAAAAGCATTACGAAACAGTGCTCCTTCAGATGCAATCCGATCAAAATTTGGCGTATCGATCAACGCATTTAAGGATTTGTTTCCCTCGAATGCCTGATAGGCGCTAGCGTAACGTCCCCAGTCGTCAGCAAAAGCAAAAACAATGTTTGGCCTCATCAGACTATGGTACCTTTACCTAAATTTGACGCGCTCTTAATGGGAAGATTGCTGATCAACATACCTTTGAGCTAAAGGTAGAGCATATTAGGTCATTTTTCTTAAGACACCCAGCAGGTGGCTAATTACCTAGCGATATTTTGACGGTTTTCCCTTTTAAGACTGAATTTTTCTTGTAGTTACGACACACTAAACCGATTTAGTACTTCGCGATTTATTTCGATACCGAGACCCGGTTTGTCGAGAATGGGGATCATACCGTCCGCATCACGACCGAGGGCTCCAAAAATGAGATCAGATCGGAACGGGTGGTCTGACCGGTCGTATTCTAGGATAGGTTCGATTGGCTTCAGACTGAGTGGTGTTGGCGGTAGGCTAGCTATGAGTTGTAGGGTGGCTGCGAGGCAGACGCCTGATCCCCAAACGTGTGGAATCATAGTTGTATTCCACGCTTGGCAAAGAGCAGATATTTTCTTAAGTTCTGTGAAGCCGCCCGAGGAGCAGATATCGGGCTGGAGGTAGTCAAGGACGCCGCCGGAGATCCATCGTGCGCATGCGTGTTTGCCCAGAAGGTTCTCTCCAGCAGCTATCGAGACAAGACCCAATGATCGCAGAAGCCTGTATCCTTCCAAGTCTTCGGGTGCGAGGGGCTCCTCGAAAAAGTGAAGATCATAATCCACAATTCGTTCTAGGATTTTACGTGCAGTAGGCACGGCATAAGCACAGTTAGCGTCAACCATTAGGTTGACCCCTGGGAATGCTTCGCGGACAGCTTTAATGAAGGACACGTCTTCCTCGATACCAAAACCAACTTTGAGCTTCAAATAGTCGAAACCATCTTGGATATGCTTTTCTGCCTCTACGATTCCCTCTTGAGGATAGAGTCCCCCTTTCCGGCGATAGAAGGCCGTTACGTAGGGCCGGACTCGTTCACGAAAACGACCCCCGATTAACCTGCTTACTGGCTGACCCAGGATTTTCCCCCAAAGATCCCAAAGAGCAATGTCAACCCCGCTAAGTGCGTTCACCACAGCCCCACCCTGACCAAACGGTCTGGTGAGGTTATACAGCTCTTCCCAGATGACTTCTATATCACTTACATTTCTACCTTTTACTTTGGGTGCGTAGACGTTCTGAATTATTGAGGCTGCAATTTCTGGTTTTTGTAGGCCGTGGCATAATGACTCTCCCCAACCACTGTGACCGTCATTTGAGAGGATTTCTACTAAAACGCTATTACGATTAGTAACCCAGCCTTGTGAAAAGCCGAAAGGCTCAGAAAGGGGGGCAGTTATGACGTGCACGTTAACGGCGTTAATGGTGGTTGTCACGATGCCATTCTCCTTCTCAAAAAAGTTTAGTTCCAGGGTACCTTAGGTTAAGAGAACCAGTAGCACAATCGATGTCATTAATAATGCCAATAGCTGGTGTCAGTGTAATATCATGCTCGAGATTGGTACATGGGGGTTTGTGTTTTAAAAGGAGATGTAAGTAATGCGGAAGATGTTCTCTTTGATTAGCCTGTTCACTTTGTTATTTGTTGTTAATGTTCTGATTACAGGTGTTATGGCTCAAGGTGCCACTCTCGATTTGTTTGGCGATCCGACTTTTGGGGTAATAAAATTGGCGCCTGGTTTCACGCCAGATCCTTACAATATAGAGGCCTTGAGTGGTGGCCCACTTGATGCTTCTTTCTGGGTTGATTCGAACTGTACTGGCTTTATAGGCTCTGATCCGGATTTTCGGCTTAACTGGAGTGGTGACGGTAGCGATTTCCGTATTTTCTTTGTTGGTGATGGTGATGCAACTCTTGCAGTAAATGATCCGTATGGTGATTGGCACTGTAACGATGATTTTGATGATCGCAATCCTCTGATTAAATTCGACGGCGCTGCTTTTGGCCAATACGATATCTGGGTTGGAAGTTTTGATCCTGAGGTTAATCTTTTTGGAAATCTTTACGTTACTGAATTGGGGCTAAGTCCTGTCGATTTCGCTTTGCCGGAGGTAGAGCTGGTAGTTTCAGCACCCCCGAACTTTGGCGAGACTGCCTTGGCGGTTGATTTCACCCCCGATCCCTATAGGGTTCAGGTATTAAGTGGTGGTCCCATTGAGGTTGCTAGCGCTAACTTACCTAGTAACGAATACTGTGTTGGCTACACTACAGCTGAGCCTGACTTTCGTCTTGAATGGATCGAAGACGGTACTGATCTACTTCGCATCATGGTCGTGGCTGACGCTGACACTACATTAATTATCAATGACCCATACGGGGATTGGTATTGTGATGATGACACCTACGATTTCGATCCATTGATTGAGTTTAAAGCCCCAACATCAGGCCTTTACGACATCTGGGTGGGTAGTAACGATAGTGGAATTACGATTCCCGGAACCCTCTTAATTACCAAGTTGCGTTTTGATCCGCGCGAATTTTACTAGGACCCATCATTTTTACCTCAATCCTTACCAAAGACCCAGGTTTTATTATTAGAAAAAAGAAATAAATCTTCCGTGCAACACTGTTTCAAATAGTGGTCGACACATAAGGGGGTAGTTGAGGATGGAGTTGGTAGAACGTAGCATATCCGCTTCGCAAGAGGCTATGACCTGTGGTGAGTTCACTGCGGTGGAGCTGTGCCAAGCCTACTTGGACCGTATAGAACGGATGGATCGTTCTGGTCCCACGCTCCGATCAGTCATTGAGGTCAACCCCGAAGCCCTTAGCATTGCTTCTTCTCTCGACCTCGAGCGGGCGGAACTCGGCCCTCGTGGTCCCCTACACGGAATTCCGATTCTCATCAAAGATAATATTGATACGGGAGACCTTATGGCTACTACTGCCGGCTCTCTTGCGCTTGAGGGCCATATTTCCAGTAGTGATGCCTTTATTGTCTCGCGTTTACGCCAGGCAGGAGCCATTATTCTAGGGAAGACTAACTTGAGTGAGTGGGCTAATTTCCGCTCAACTCGTAGCTGTAGTGGCTGGAGTAGTCGAGGGGGTCAGGTGCGCAATCCCTACGCTCTCGATCGCAGTCCTTGTGGCTCTAGTTCTGGTTCAGGAGTTGCGGCTGCTGCCAGTCTAGCTGCTGCGGCAGTTGGTACTGAGACCGACGGCTCGATCGTATGTCCGTCTGGAGTTAACGGTCTTGTTGGCATCAAACCCACTATCGGGCTTGTTAGTAGATCAGGAATAATCCCAATTTCTTATTCTCAAGATACTGCTGGGCCTATGGCTCGCACTGTCGAAGACGCTGCTATCCTCCTAACTGCATTAGCTGGTCAAGATTCTTGCGATCCAATTACTGATAATTCATTTGGTAAAACTATCGATTTCACCAGCCAACTAGATATCAACGCTCTTCGCGGTACCAGGTTAGGTGTTTGTCGCAATTTTTTCGGTAATCACGAACGTGTTGACGAGATTATTGACACTGCTCTCAATCAGCTTAAGTCTCTTGGTGCGGAACTAGTTGATCCAATCGATCTGGGAAACATCGCGATGAGTACATCAGCCAAACATGAGCTCTTACTTTTTGAATTTAAAGCAGGTTTAAATGCGTATTTGGCTAAACACCCTAACGCCAAAGTGAGGAGCCTTCAAGAGGTCATAGCTTTTAATGAGACTCACGCTGATCAAGTCATGCCGTACTTCCGCCAAGAACTTCACGAGTTAGCTCAGGCTAAGGGTGATCTTGCTGAACATGCATATCTTGAGGCAAAAGCTGAGTGCTTGCGAGTATCGCGAACAGATGGAATCGATCTAGCGTTGCGGGAGCATCGGTTAGATGCCATAGTTGCACCAACCAACACTCCCGCGTGGACTGTAGACCTGATCAATGGTGACAGGAGCTTGGGTAGTTGCTCTTCACCAGCAGCTATGGCGGGTTACCCTCACATTACAGTTCCTGCTGGTTACGTCGAGGGTCTACCCGTAGGAATTTCCTTCTTCTCAACTGCATTTACAGAGGGGCAGCTTATAGGTTTTGCTTACGCCTTTGAACAGGCGACACGGGTCCGACGCATTCCGACGTACAAAACGGATGTCAACAAAATTGCAACTTAGGTTTCTTCCGAGCGAAATGACTCAAATGATGCCTGAGTTGCCGGAAAACTTTCCTAAACCGTTCTAGATCTTTCCTACGATACCGCCATCGACGTTGATCATTTCGCTGGTGATGAATCGCGACTCATCGGAAGCTAGAAACAGCACGAGATTAGCCACATCTTCAGGTAATCCAGGTCCCTCGAGAACCTGAGTCTTCTCAAACCACTTCTCGAAGACGTGATGCCCACCATCTGGATCATGAAGAGTTCCACGGGTAGCTCGTGACGTCAAAATCTGGCCGGGCCGCACGCAATTCACTCTGATATGGTGTTTGCCTCCAATCCCTGCTAGATAACGCGTAAGAGCTTCAACGCCTGCTTTCGAAGCCCAATAAGCCGGAGTAGTTGCGCCAAATTCTTCGTACATCAAGGTGTTGATTCCACGCTGTGCAGCAACTGACGACATGTTTATTACTGCTCCACCCCCAGCTTTAATGAGGTGTGGCCATACTGCTTGGCTCATGTTAAATGTTGACGTTAAATTTACACGAACAATGTGCTCAAAGTCCTCGAGCGGCTCGTTGGGAAATTGGCTAGGTGCGCCACGACCAGCATTATTAAAAAGAAAGTGTATAGCTCCATAAGTAACAGCTGCTTCTTGGACAGCCGTATTGACGGCACCTTCGTCTGTAACGTCACAACCAATAAATGTCGCATCTCCGCCATCACTACGGATTGCTGTTTCTACTGCCCGGCCCTTTTCCTCATTGCGCGCCATGAGGATGACTTTGGCTCCTTCTCGCGCGAACGCTCTAGCAGCACCCTCACCGATCCCACTGTTTCCCCCAGTGACAATACCTATTTTGTCCTCAAACCGATTCGTTGATTGTAATGATAGAACGTTAGTTAGTTGTGAATTACTGGGCATAGTGACTCCTTAAGTATGAATTGGACTCAATAGATGTAATCCAGTGTAGACGTTAATCACCTAATATTGTGTTGACCAAGTCAATCCTGGCCATGAAGATGCTCGAGTCTCCCGTTTTCCCTTGGATTAGGTTTGGCGTAAGGCTGAGTACTAAATTACTGGCATTCGTAATATGGTCCTATTAGAGCAGTGACCGGCAGTTTCCAAAGGAGTGATCGATGGTCAGCGAAATGGATGATTACCTATTTGATTTAAGAGGTTACATAGTTTTGAAACAGGCGGTTTCGGAAGAGGATGTGGCTCAACTAAACGCGTGTGTGGACAGGTTAATTGAGGATGAAGAGCAGAAACGTTTTGCTGGGTATGAACAATTTGGTCAGTTGTTATCAAATGTTGTTGAAGCAGGAGAACCTTTTGAGCGGTTAATTGACCATCCTTCTTGGTCCGAACACCTGCAAAGGTACATCGGCATTGATCAGCCGGTATTCAACACTAGTGGAGTAATCGTGCGCGCTCAAGGGCAAGCTTCGAAGCTTCATTCGGGAGCACACAAGC
>CEQQ01007494.1_pt1 | contig 19644 bp, 20 predicted proteins | sample 531041 | NCBI WGS metagenome assembly CEQQ01 (sample SAMEA2621222, study PRJEB7988) | marine metagenome | biome: marine biome (ENVO:00000447); feature: deep chlorophyll maximum layer (ENVO:xxxxxxxx); material: "saline water (ENVO:00002010), including plankton (ENVO:xxxxxxxx)" | depth 150 m | reverse complement strand
AACTTAATATGGAAATAGAAGTACTTTTTTTTGCATCATATCGAGAAAAAGCTGGAGTTAAATCGTGCTATTTTCAAATTTCTGCCGGATCAAATCTAAAAGGATTAATTTATAAAATTGTTCAAAAGTTCCCTAAACTTCATTCTGATCCATCAAAAATAGTTGCAGCCATCAATGAAGAATTTTCTGATCAAAGTCAAATTTTATACGAAGGCGACATTGTCGCATTAATTCCTCCTGTAAGCGGAGGTTCAAAATGATTAATAAAAAATTTCATGTGCAAATCTCAGAATCAAAATTAGATCAAAGTATTGCAAAAAAATTTGTGAAATCAAATTCACATGGTGCTTGTACTATATTTGAAGGTGTAACTAGAGATCATTCTGACAATAGAAAGGTCGAATTTTTAGAATACGAATGCTATGAACCAATGGCAATAAAAAAATTAGAACAAATTTGTGCTGAAATCATCGAAAAATGGGGCGTTAAAATTTCCATTTTGCACAGAATCGGAAAACTTGAAATCGGAGAAGTGAGTTTAATTGTAGCAACTGGATCTCCTCACAGAAAAGAAGGAATTCAAGCATGTGAATATTCCGTAGATCGCATTAAAGAAATAGTCCCTATATGGAAAAAGGAATTTTTTGAAGGTGGAAGCATCTGGATTGAAGATGAAAATGGTTTCAGGCCATTCTCTTAAAATTTAATTGCTTAACTTGATTAGAATAGTAAAATTTCAATATAATTAACCCCTTCCAAAAATATGGAGGGATCGCATAGAGGTCTAGTGCGGCCGCCTGCTAAGCGGTTAAGGCGTGAAAACGCTTTCATGGGTTCGAATCCCATTCCCTCCGCCATAGAGAAAAAATGAAAACATATAATATTTGGACAACTGGATGCCAGATGAACAAGGCTGATTCTGATCGGTTAGAAAGTGCATTGAAAAACTTAGGACTTTCTTATATTGATTCTAAAAATGAAGCTGATCTTGTGGTATTAAACACATGTGTTGTAAGGCAAAATGCTGAGGATAAAGCCGTAGGAACTTTAACAAGTTTAAAGCCATCTAAAATGAAAAACCCTGAAAAAGTGATAGCGCTTATGGGATGTATGGTAGGACCAAAGACTGACAATTTACAAAAACAATTTCCCTATGTTGATGTTTTTATGCAGCCTCAACAGTTTGACCCATTGATTAATTTCTTATCACAAAACAAAGGAATTGACACTGAAGGTTGCTTAGCAAATGTTACAGCTGCCCCATCAATTGCAACATTCATCCCAATAATTCACGGTTGTGACAAATTTTGCTCTTTTTGCATTATCCCATACCGAAGGGGAAGGGAAACTAGTAGAACCATTGAAGATATAGTAAATGAAACTAAGATGTTGGTTCAAAGAGGCGTAAAAGAAATTACTCTATTGGGACAAAATGTTGACTCATACGGGCATGATCTAGCCGGATCTAGAAATCTAGCAGATTTATTTTATGAGTTAAATGAAATTAATGAAATTGAAAGAATTAGATTTTTAACATCTCACCCCAACGATATGGATGATTCAATCATTGAATCAATTAATGACTTAGATAAAGTATGTGAAAATATAAATTTGCCTTTTCAAGCGGGAAACAACGAAGTGTTACAAACTATGAGACGGGGATATACAAACGAAGAATACCGATCTCTTATAGACAAAATCCGTAATAAAATTCCCAATGTAAGCCTCACTACAGATCTTATAGTTGGATTCTGCGGAGAAACAGATGAACAATTTCAAGATTCATTGAATTTAATTAAAGATATTAAATTTGATAAAGTTCACTCTGCAGCTTATTCCACAAGAACAGGAACTATAGCTGATAGAAAAATGGTCGACGACGTACCTCCCGAAGTCAAAAAAGATAGGTTAATTCAAATCAATGAATCACAAGAAAAAATTGTAACTAAGATCAATGAAAATTTATTAAACCAAACCTTTGATGTCTTAATAGAAGGTAAAAAAGAAGATAAATGGTTTGGTAGAAATAGAAATGACAAACTAGTATTTTTAGATGATACAGATGTTTCAGCCGGTGAAACAATTAACGTTAGAATCAATAAAACTAGTCCTTGGTATCTAAATGGAGCTAAAATATAAGTAAGTAAGGAAAAAGAAAATGGTATCAAAAACTAAAAAACCTTCGATTCCTATCACTGAAATAGAGCAATCAGCATTTTGCCAAACTGATGAAGATTTAGCTTCAAAGACATTACAAGAAGAATTTGAAATAGGTGTCCAATGGCAAAAATTACCTATCAGTTATATGAGAACTTCACCCGAACAATTATCTAACAACATTCAAAAAGCGAAAAAAACTTTAGGACAAAAACTTGTCATATTAGGCCATCATTACCAAAGAAATGAAGTCATTCAATTTGCAGATTTTAGAGGTGACTCATTTAAACTTTCACAATTTGCTGCTGAACAAAAAGAGGCTGAGTTTATAGTTTTTTGTGGAGTTCATTTTATGGCAGAAACAGCTGACATATTAAGTACTCCCCAACAAAAAGTGATTCTTCCAAACATGACTGCAGGATGCTCTATGTCTGATATGGCTCAAAAAGACGATGTTTTAGATTGCTGGGAAGATATTAATGACGTTATTAGTAATAAATCTTCTTTAATTCCCATGACTTACATGAATTCTGCTGCTGCAATCAAATCTCTATGTGGAGAAAATAATGGAATCGTATGTACATCCTCCAACGCTGATGCAGCATTTGATTGGGCATTTGAAAGAGGAGACAAAATCTTATTTTTACCTGACCAACACCTTGGGAGAAATACAGCCTATAAAAAAGGAATTAAACTTAACGAAATGATAGTTTGGAATCCATTCAAACCTTTAGGAGGACACACAGAAGAAGTTCTAGAAAAAGCAAAAATCATTTTGTGGCAAGGTCACTGTTCTGTGCATACTAGATTTACTGTAGACCAAATTCGTCAAGCTCGAGAAACTCATAAAGATATCAACGTCATAGTGCATCCTGAATGTACATTTGATGTTGTTAATGAAGCAGATTTATGCGGTTCCACGGAATTCATCAAGAAAGCGATAGTTGATTCTCCTGCTGGAACTAAATGGGCTGTGGGGACTGAAATCAGCATGGTAAATCGATTAGCTGAAGAGAATCCTGATAAAACAATATTCTGTCTTGATTCTGTTGTTTGTCCTTGTTCCACAATGTATAGAATTCATCCAGCATATTTATCTTGGGTTTTGGATGGTTTACTTGAAGGTGTAGTAGTAAATCAAATACAAGTTGACCAAAAAACTCGGGAATTTTCCAGAATTGCTCTTGAAAGAATGTTATCAGTAGTCTAAAAATGAAATTTAATCCAAATATAGAATCATTAATTGACTTAGCGATTCAAGAAGATTATATTTCAGGAGATGCTACATCTGAATCAATTATAGACTCTAAAGCTACTGGAATAGGAACAATTGTTTCAGACGAAATTGGAATATTAGCAGGATTTGAAATTGCTGCAAAAGTATTTCTAAAAATTGATCCTTCATTGATAATTTCACAATTTATTTCAGATGGATCCAAATTGATTAACGGAAGTGAAATAGCTTCAATTTCAGGAAATTTATCCTCTATATTAATCGCTGAAAGAACAGCACTGAACTTTTTACGAAAACTAAGCGGAGTAGCCACTCATACAGCTAAATTTGTCGAATTAATCTCACATACCAATGCCAAAATTGTTGATACCAGAAAAACGACTCCCGGATACAGAAATCTAGAAAAATATGCTGTCAGAATGGGAGGCGGTCATAACCACAGACAAAACTTATCTGACGGTATTCTAATCAAAGACAATCATATTAAAATATTAGAAGGTGACGGTTTAAATATTTCTGATGTGATTCTCAAAGCAAAAGCTAATTCATCGCATACGATTAAAACAGAAATAGAAGTTGAAAATCTAGATGACTTAATCTCTGCCATGAATGCTGGAGCAGACATTATTATGCTAGACAATATGCCAGTTGAGATGATGAAAAAAGCTGTAGAATTATGTGAAGGAAAAGTCATCACTGAAGCTTCAGGTGGAGTCAACTTATCTTCAGTTAAAGCGATAGCTGAAACAGGAGTGAATTTAATCTCAGTTGGAGCAATTACTCATTCATCTCCAAATTTAGATCTTAGTCTTGATGTTGAATAATTATTTTTTTGAATCAACAATTACTGTGACAGGTCCATCATTCACCAAAGACACTTTCATATTTGTTTGAAATTGACCTGTCTTAATATCCAAACCAGTCGAATGAAATTCATCAACTAATTTACAATATAAACCTCTAGCCTCAACAGGATTCATAGCATCCTGAAAACTAGGCCTTCTTCCCTTTTTCGTAGATGCCATTAATGTAAATTGACTAACCAAAAGCACAGAACCTGAAACGTTTATTATAGATTCATCAAAATGGCCATTCTCATTTGAAAATATTCTCAAATTTGATACTTTGTCTACAATATAATGAATATCATCTTCCGAATCAGCGGATGAAATCCCAATCAAAACTACAAGCCCTTTATTTATTGAAGCTAATACAGAGTCGTTTGAATTAACTGATGCTGATAAAACTCTTTGAACTAGAGCAATCATATTTATTCTTTAGTAGATGACGACTTAGTCTCTGAAGATTTAGTATCTGAAGATGTAGCATCTGAGGATTTAGTTTGTGGAGCTGTTGATTCTGGTGATCCAGTAGATTGAGAAGTGTTTTTTGTGGAATCTATTTGTTTTCCTGAAGAACTCCCTTTCTGTCCATAATCATTTACATACCAACCGCTACCTTTGAACACAATAGGAACTGCTGAGAATAATCTCCTAGCATTTGAATTACAGGATTCTATGGGACAAGGCTGTTCAATAGAATCACTAAACTTTAGCCTCAATTCAAAATCTAATCCACATTGATCACATTTATAATCATATGTAGGCATTTACAATAATCTCCCCAAAAAACAAACTATTTAAAATTAATCTATAACCAATTTAATCTAGCATTCGATATTTAGTATGTCAATTTACTGTCAATCTAATTCATTTAATAAGGTGTTTTTCCAAACATGAGAAAATTCATTGATATCCAAATCAATGAATTCCGATAATTTAAATCTACCTGACGTAACCTTACCTAATTCTAAAAATGGTAATCCATATCGACTGCAAATTTCCGTAATTTCATTCGATCTAGATGGATTAAATGAAATGACTACTCTAGATTGTTTTTCTGCAAATAAAGCAGAATCCCATCTTTCTTTCAATTTAAAATTTGCAACAAAACCTTTGTTACCTAAAATCGCTGATTCTGCAATAGCAATAGCCAAACCTCCATCAGAACAATCATGACATGAATTTAATAGATCTGATGCAATTAAATCTCTACAAGCTTTTTGGAGAATCATCTCTAAATTGATATTTATTTCAGGAGCCCCTTCAATCTTATTGTGAATTAATTCTAAAAATTCACTGCCCGCAAAATATTTTAGGCTCAAATCAACTTGATCGACTCCCAACAAAAAAACTAAATCATCTGGATTTTTAAAAGCAGACTCACAATGCTTTTCTACATTTTGTAGTAATCCAACAGCACCAATAACAGGAGTTGGAAATATAGATGAAACTTGGGTTTCATTATATAAACTTACATTCCCACTTATTACTGGAGCATTAAATTCTATTGACATATCCGCAATTCCAGAAACAGCTTTCTCTAACTGAAAATATACTTCAGGTTTTTGAGGATTCCCAAAATTCAAACAATTAGTTATAGCAATCGGGTTAGCACCAGTACACGAAATGTTTCTAAATGCTTCAGCAACTGCAATCTGAGCTCCAACATAAGGATCTAAATAAGTTAATCTAGCGTTTCCATCTGTAGAGGCAGCTAATGCTTTAGTTGTCCCTTTAATCCTTATTAATGAAGCATCACCACCAGGGGAGATTACAGTATTAGTTTGAACTTGATGGTCATATTGCCTATAAACATATTCTCTACTAGCAATATTTGGGCTACTTAAAATTTTCAAAAATATCTCAAGTTGAGATTCAATCGGTAAAGGAATATTTTCCAAACTAGTTTCTCGAGCTTTTGTAATTTCAAAAGATTCAATTGCATCTACAGTATACAGAGGAGGATCAGTCAAAATGTTTATAGGAACATCTGCAATTAATTTACCATTTTCTAAAATAGTGGCAAATTCTCGTTTAGTCACTTTCCCAATCACATCATGATTAATTTCCCATTTTTCAAAAATACCGCAAACATCATCTAAGTTTTGAGGAGAAACAGAAAACAACATACGCTCTTGAGTCTCAGAAAGCATCACTTCATATGCTTGCATGCCTGATTCTCTACGTGGAATCAGACTAACATCGATCTCAAACCCCATTTGCCCATTTGCAGCACACTCCACAGATGCACTAGTTAAACCAGCTGCGCCTAAATCTTGTAATCCATCTACCTTACCAGTTGCTACAACTTCCAAACATGATTCAATTAAAATTTTTTCTAAAAATGGGTTCCCCACTTGAACTGTTGGCCTCAGTTCTTGATCAGCATCAAAAGTATTTGATGCCAAACCTGAAGCTCCATGAATTCCATCTTTTCCAGTACCTGAACCAACTAATAAAAGTAAATTACCAGCCGGACCTGAAGATGATTTAATTAAATCTTGTATTTTCAAAACACCTATACACATTGCATTAACTAAAGGATTACCTGTATAGGAATCTGAAAAATATATTTCACCACCTATGTTAGGTATCCCTAAACAGTTCCCATAATTTGAAATACCAGATACTACTCCATCCAATAAATATTTATTTCTATCAACATTAATGGGACCAAATCTTAATGAATTCAGTAAAGCTACAGGCTTAGCACCCATTGCAAAAATGTCTCTAACAATTCCCCCAACACCTGTAGCTGCCCCTTCATATGGCTCTATAGCCGAAGGATGATTATGCGATTCAATTTTAAAAACTATTGCGTCACCATCTCCAATATCAACAACCCCTGCATTTTCTTCTCCTGCACTTACTAACAATTTAGGATGATCAGATTGAAATTTTTTTAACAAAGGTTTCGAATGCTGGTAACCACAATGCTCACTCCATAAAGATCCAAAAAGTCCTAATTCAATATAATTTGGTTCTCTACCTAACCTTTCAACTAATAAATCATACTCATACTGAGTCAATGATAAGTTTCTTAAAGTTTGTTCATCAAAATTCATGTTTAAGTTTAATTTCCATTTCCAAATAAAATAAATATTATTCCCGTAATGACTAAAATAGTGCCTAAAATTGTTCTCAAAGAAATAGTTTCAATTCCTTTTAGAAATATAAAAGCCAAACCAATAGTTATCAATGGATAAATAGAAATAATTGGAGTAACTACTACTACTGGAGCAGATGCTAAACTAAGGAAATAAAACATCACTCCACAAGAAGAACACAAACCTGCGATGATAATTGTCGTCCAATTTTTGATTGGTGTTTGAGCAATATCTTTTACAGCCTTTGGAGCCATAACTAAAAAAGTGACTATTAAACCAAAAAATAAAGAGAAACTTGAAATTACTAATGGAGACGCAATATCCTCAGTAAGCTGTTTCCCAATTACTGCAGCCAAACTGTACATAAAAGCAGATACCACGGCATAAAGTAGACCAATATTCTTAATTCTATTCATTTTTTTCACTACTTAATGAAACTATCACTACGCCAGATACAATGAATACAGTACCCAAAACAAGCCAAATATTTATTGATTCTCCCAAAAAAATCACAGCCAAAATAGCTGCAAAAAAAGGCGAACATGCGACTAAAGAAGAGGATCTTGCTGCTCCCATTCTATTAATTGCTAGATACTGTAAAGATCTACCTCCAGTAAAAGTAATAAATCCAACAATAGCGAACCATAAATATGAAATAGGAGGAAGGGTAATAATTTCGTCGAAATGCATCATTAATGCTACACTCAAACTAAATAAAGCAGAAACTAGCAATGACATTATAGTCGCCCCTGAATATGGGATTTTTTGTAACGACAATTTAATGAACACAGCACTTCCAGCAAACCCTGAAGCTGCACATATAGCTAACAATATTCCGGTAATCAAAAAGACACAGAATCAGAAAAGTTATCTAAAATTGATCCAAAAATTTTCAAACCGTCACTCCCTCCCAAAATAGGATCACATACTCTTTCGGGATGCGGCATCATACCTAGTACGTTTCCATTTTGATTAATTATTCCTGCGATATTCATTACAGACCCATTAGGATTATTGATATCTGAAACATCCCCCGTAAATGAACTATACTTAAAGATAATTTGATTATTATTTTCTAATTTGTCGAGGGTATCATTATCAGCAAAGTAATTTCCTTCACCATGTGAAATTGGAACTTGAATAACTTGACCTAAATCACACCTATTTGTAAAACAAGAATCAGTATTTTGAACCAATAAATTAGTCATTTCACACCTGAATTTCAAATCTTTATTTCTTATTAAAACTCCAGGTAAAATTCCAGCCTCACAAAGAATTTGAAATCCGTTGCATATCCCAATGACTGTCTTTCCTTTTTCTGAAAACTCTTTAATCGACTCCATTACTGGTGAAAATTTGGCTATTGCACCACACCTAAGATAATCACCATAAGAAAACCCTCCAGGTAAAATTATGCAATCGAATTTAGATAAATCAGTGTCCTTATGCCAAATATAATCTACATCTTGTTCTAAATAATCCTTGATAACGTGGAAACAATCTACATCACTCCAAGTACCAGGGAAAACCACTACTCCAAACTTCAAGTGATACCCTGTAACTTAGAAGTTACTATAGAATTCACAAGTTTCCCATCAGCTTTACCTTTTACTTGGGGCATCAATTTGCCCATCACTTTACCCATGTCTGAAGGATTAGTTGCATTTACTTCATTAATCACTTTTTCAATTAACTTTTCTATTTCATGTTCCGACATTTGTTCGGGCAAAAATTGAGAAATAAAATCTAATTCAGCTTTTTCATTTTGAACTAGATCTTGTCTATCAGCTTTTTCATAAGCTTCAATACTATCTTTTCGTTGTTGAGCTTGCTTAGAAAATACTAAAATAATTCCGTCATCATTTAATTCGGATTGTGAATCTATTTCTGCATTCTTAATAGCTGACATCAAAGTTCTAATGACAGTTCTTTTAATTGGATCTTTGTTTCGCATTGCTTCTTTAAGTTCTATACTAAGTTTTTCTTTGATAGTCATATATTTTCTCTAGTGATTTTTTACGAGTATAGGTTTGTAAAATTTCATCGTCAAGCATTAATAGACTGTTTAATCATATGATCTGCCTGCTTTAGTAAATTTATAGTTTTCTCACGTCCTAAAATTTCTAAAGATTCAAATAATGGGGGTGAAACTTTTTGCCCAGAAGTAGCCATTCTGATAGTACCTAAAAACATTCCAGGCTTCACTTCCAATTCATCTATCAAATCTCTTAGATGATTTTCAATGGAGTCAGAATCAAATTTTTGCAATCCATTAAAAGAATTTAACGTTTTTTCTATAAACAAATTAGTAAGATGAATATCAGATTTTTTCTGAATTAGATCATCCACAGTATAAGAAATTTGATTTTTATACAAAAAAGCTACCCATTCTTCAGCTTCTCTTAATGTTTTTAATCTTTCAGAAATCAAAGGAACGATAATTTCTAAATCTTTTTGTGAAGGAGTAAAATCAAATGATTCTGGGGGAAATTCTACCCAAAAATCATAAAGGATTTTGGCCAATTGAGAAGGAGTTTTTCTTTTTATATACTGACCATTCATCCAATTCAACTTATTTTTATCAAATACTGATCCTGAAGGACTAAGTTCAGTAATATTAAATTTTTGTATCAAATCATCAATTGAAATTAATTCTTGTTCTCCATCAATTGACCATCCCAATAAACATAAAAAATTAATCATTGCTTCAGGTAAATAACCTTCTTTTTTAAATTCTAAAACTGATGTTGCTCCATGCCTTTTACTCAATTTAGTCTTATCAGGAGCTAGAATCGTAGGAATATGGGCGAAATCTGGTATGTCCCAATCAAAAGCTTGATGAATTTGTATATGCCTAGGCAAACTAGATAACCACTCTTCTCCACGAACAATTAATGAAATTTCCATCAAATGATCATCAATTACTGATGCAAAATGATAAGTTGGAAATCCATCAGATTTAATTATTACAAAATCTTCAATCAATCTATTTTCAAAAGTAATTTGATTTCTAACCAAATCGTTTAATGTCGATTCTCCGTTTTGGGGCATTTTAAATCTAACAACACAACCATCTGAAACCTGATAAGTTGAATAATTTTCTTGTTTTTGTCTACAAAACCCATCATATCCAACTATTTCAGACTTTGATTCTCGTTGTTGTTTTCTAACTTCCTCCAATCTTTCGGGGGTACAGAAACATTTGTATGCTTTGTCATTGGATATTAAAAAATTCACGTGTTCTAAATATATATCCAATCTCTCAGACTGGACATATGGCCCGTATTGGCCTTCCTTCCCTAATCCTTCGTCCCATTCTAATCCTAGCCACATTAATGATGATTTCTGTAAATCTATAGCACCCTCTACTTTACGATCCTGATCAGTATCTTCAACCCTAACTATAAAATCTCCATTAAATTTTTTAGCTATGATCCAATCAAAAAGAGCAGTACGAATATTGCCGACATGTGGTTCACCAGTAGGACTTGGAGCATATCTAACTCTAACTCGTTTATCAGAATTCAAATTATTTCTCATTATTTAAAATTACTAGAAAATACTATCATTCTTTATCTATATGATTTAAAAAAAAGGTCAAATCTTCTGCTAAGCCTGCTGTAAATTCGACGAATTTAAAGCTTGACGGATGTACAAACGAGATTTTTTGTGCGTGAAGAAATTGCCTATTCAAATTTGGAACAGATCCATTATATAAACTATCTCCAGCAACAGGATTTCCCAAAGAATTCATATGAACTCTTATCTGATGTGTTCTACCAGTCAATGGTTTTACTTCAACATAATCAAAATTCTCAAATCGTTTCAACACATTAAACTTTGTAGAAGATTCACGCCCATTTTCGACTACTGCCATTCTTTGGCGATGATAAGGGTCTCGTGCGATCGGGGCATCTATCATAGCTTTGAATGATGGCAAATTTCCTTTAACAAGGCAAAGATATGTTTTTTGTACTTCACGATTTTTTAATTGATTGGACAAATGTGACAAGGCTTTATCATTTTTGGCGACTACAATTACCCCTGAAGTATCTTTATCTAAACGATGGACTATACCTGGTCGAATATTTCTAATACCTTTTAAATCTTGGCATGCATATAAAACTCCATTCGCTAAAGTTTGATCGGGGTGCCCAGGGCCAGGGTGTACAGGTAATCCAGGTTGTTTGTTTATAACAATTAAATCCTCATCTTCAAATATAATATCTAAAGGGATTTCTTGAGGCACTAATTCTATTTCCGAGTTTTGAGCAGAAGAAACAAAAACAACCTCACCGCATTTTAGCTTATATGATGCTTTTTGTAAGACACCATCGACGGAAATAAGACCATCAGAAATTAATTTTCCAGCCATACTACGTGAAATTTCATCAACATTTTCTGCCACAAAAGAATCAAGTCGTAAATCGGAATCATCTTCAACTAATATTTCAACTTCAATCAATATCTATATCCTTGTCTTTTGATACAGAATACCAACCTAATTTTTCACCGAACATTAATGTGAAAATCAGTATCACAATCCCAATACTTATAGCAGAATCTGCAATATTAAAAGCTGGCCACCATCCGACACTTATAAAATCAACAACTCCACCATCGCGAATCCTATCAATCAAATTACCAAAAGCACCACCAATAATTAAACCCAGAGATATTCGCATCCAAATCACATCAAAGGAATTTTTGTAAAAAAAGTAAAGTACAAAGCCTATTCCGATTAATGATCCTATAGTTAATAAAAGTGTGTAATCAGAAAACAGTCCAAATGCTGAGCCTGTATTTACTCCATGAACTATTCGAAATACACCTTCATCTGGCCAAGAAGAGTATCTAGGGACAAATTCCTTAATTAACGATTTTGTCACTTGATCACAAATAATCACAGATAATGAAATTATATAAAACAATAAATCTTTATACCAAATCATTTTTCACCTATATCTTGAGGCATCAATCTGTTAGGTGGCTTTGCAAAAAACATAATTACTCCTCCAATCAACGTAATGATTGAAAGAATAAAAAATGGCAAAAAATAACTTCCTGTAGTGTCATACCACCAAGCTGTCACAACAGGTGAAATCGCCATCAACACCCCATTTGGCAACATTGACCAACCAGTAATACTAGCAAAAGCTTTTCGTCCAAAGTATTCACCTCTGATAGCTGACATAATAGGAACTCTTCCACCAAAAGATATCCCATAAATAAATGCAAATACAAAAGCCATCCAAAGAGTATTAGCATAAGCAAGTACTAAAGTAGAAATCCCTTGCAAAAACATAAATACAATCAACAAGTTTTTCTTTGACATCCTATCCCCTAACCATCCCGAAATAAAAATTGCTGGAAAAGCAAAAATAGCATATCCAGATTCAACAAAACTAGCCCAATATAAAGCTACTGATTCTTCTCTACCTAAATCAATCATCATATCTGTGATTCTAGGAGTTAGATGAACTCCCATGGTGGCTAGTGCCATTGTTGATGAGACATGGGAAGCAGTTATCACCCAAAAAACTGGTGCACACAAAGCTTGTTTTAATGTGAAATCAAATTGTTTAGGTGAATTTTGATTATCTACATCTCCACTTAATTTATCTTCAAGTGATTCTTCACCGTCAGGAAGTAACCCAACCTCTTCAGGAGTATTTCTTGTTAATAGATAACTTGGGATACCTACCAAAATTATTATCACTCCCATTGCAACAAGAGTGAAACGAAATTGCCAATCGATTGCATAGGCATATAATGGTAAAAAAATGCCTGCCAAATGAATACCGGACATGGCTATTGCCATAGCCATGGTTCTATTTCTAATAAACCAGTTATTTAATACAGATGCTACAGCTAACCATCCACCTAAACCAGCGCCTAACGTGATGACCATAAAAACTATATAAAATTGCCACACATTTTGAATTCTAGAAAAAGCAAAAAAACCTACTCCCATGATTATCATTCCAATGAGAATCATTCGTTTAGCCCCAATTTTATCAATCAAAAACCCTTCAATAGGGCCTAATGCAGCACCTTCTGCTCTACTCAAAACATTTCCAATAGAAATTTCAGTACGTGACCAAGAAAAATTCTTTTGAAGAACAACAACTAAAACGCCAATTCCTCTGAAAACCGCCAAGGCATTCAAAGTCAAAATCACTAACCCTACAATTACCATATACCAACCATAAAATAATGTTTTTTTAGGGGTTACCATATTTTGGGATTTTATTTCTTTTTTCTGCCGATTTAACATTCTATAAATCCTACCAAAAGTTTCTTAAAATGTTACGTTGTTTCGTATAAAATAAATTTATATTTCAGGAGATCACATTGAATCAATCTAATTATTGTTTTACATGCTCTATTTGTGAATTTAGTACTTCTCCTTCTAGCCAGGTCATAATTTGTAAAAAATGTAAGTCTCCATTAGATGTAAAATATGCATCTTTGGATAAATCAAAAACAGTAGTTAACTCTATAGATATTCCCCTTCCAATAACCTCTGAAGATTTAATTTCATTAGGAGAGGGAAACACGCCAACTATCTCATTAAATAATCTATCCGACAATCTAGATGTCAGACTATCTACAAAATTAGAGTATTTTAACCCCACGGGCTCATTCAAAGACAGAGGAACATCTATAATGATTTCGTGTCTTAAAAAAGCAGGCATAAAAGAAATTTCTGAAGATTCTTCAGGTAATGCAGGGGCATCAATTGCTGCTTATGCTTCAAAGGCTAAAATCAAAAGTCATATTTTTGCTCCATCTTCTGCTCCTAATGCCAAAATCAATCAGATCAAAGTTTACGGAGCTAAAACATATTTAATCTCTGGCCCCCGTGATAGTGCCACAAAAGAAGCTGAAATATTTTCAAAAACTCATGGAATCACGTACGCGTCACATAACTTGAGTCCTTATTTTATAGAAGGAACAAAAATTTTTGCATACGAGATATATAGAGACCTATATAATTCTCACGATTTTCCTGAACACATCGTGATTCCTACAGGAAACGGATCACTTTTTTTGGGAGCTATAAAAAGTTTTCTTGAGCTGCATTCCTCGAACAAAATTAACCAAATCCCTAAAATTCATGTAGTGCAGACTGAATCAATCCAACCAATATATGCCCTTTTCAACAGAACTCACTGGAGCCCTTCAAATCAGTCAAAAACTATAGCTGGTGGAATTGCTGTTTCTAGTCCTCCTAGAGTAAAGCAAATAGTAAAAGCGCTACATGAAAATAACGGATCATGTGAAATAGTTTCAGAAAAAGAAATCATTGAATGGCAATTACATTTAGCAAACCAAGAAGGTTTATACATTGAACCAACTTCAGCTGCTGCTTTTGCCGGAATATCAAAGTTAATGGAATCTAAAGTAATTAAAAAAGGATCATCAGTATTAATCCCTTCAACAGGATTTGGGTTGAAAGACATTTCACCAATCTAGATTATCAATGTTCAAATGCAGCTTTTAGCCCTGGAATAGATCCTTCTAAAGTTGAATCTTCGAGACAATAAGAAATCCTAAAATGACCTGAAAATCCAAAACCTCTACCTGGAACAGCTAATACATTCTGCTCTTTTAAGGTCTCTATAAACTCAACATCATTTTTATTTGGTGATTTTGGAAACATATAGAATGCCCCATGAGGCAGAACTGTTTCATAACCAATTGAAGAAAGCTCTCTAAACATAAAATCTCTTTTTTCTTGATATTTAAGAATATCAATGGTGATTGATTGTAAATTAACTATCAAATACTGTATTAAAGCTGGGGCATTAACAAACCCTAACGTTCTATTACAAAACACTAACCCGTCTATGAGAATATCTTGATTTAAATCATCAGGATTCACAGCTATATATCCAATTCTTTCACCAGGCAAAGCTAAATCTTTAGAATGAGAAGTCGCTACTATAGATCTAGGATGGAATTGAAAAATATGAGGATATTCTAGTCCATCAAACACTATTTTTCTGTAGGGTTCATCGCTCACAAAAAATATTTCAGAATCAAACTGTTTTTCTTTTTCAGAAATAATCTTAGCTATCTTTTCTAGAATTTCTTTAGAATACATGACGCCAGTAGGATTATTAGGTGAATTAATCAAAACTATTTTTGTTTTTTCATTAATAGCATCATATAAAGATTCAAAATCAGGGAGAAAATTTTCATCAGGTTGTACAACACGACAAGCTCCACCATGATTATCAGCATAAAATTGATATTCAACAAAAAATGGTGCAAAAATTACTACCTCATCTCCTTGATTAAGCAATGTTTTCATCACTACATTTAATGCTCCCCCAGCTCCACAAGTCATGACTATATGATTTGACGAAAAATTTAAATTCGTTTCTTTTTTTAATTCATTTGCAATTGCTTGACGAGTCACTTCTAGGCCTGCATTAGGCATATACCTATGCATTCCCTTAATAGGATTAGAGGCAATATACTTCAATTCATCAAAAAATTCCTCGGGAGGCTCCATTACTGGATTACCTAAAGATAAATCAAAGACATTTTCTTCCCCAAATTGTTTTTTAAGAGCAATCCCTTCTTCAAACATTTTACGGATCCAAGATCCTTTATCCATGAAATCGATGATTTTGTTAGAAATAGGCATATTTCACAATTTTCCTATAAATTTTCTTTCCCAACAGTATTATTAATTTGTTGGATAAGATTTTTAATTCCTTGCTTTTCAATTCTTCCCGGAATCATACCAATAATATATCCATATCGATCAAAAATTATATATGACGGAAAAGACCTTACCCTCAAAGCTGATGATATATCAGAATTTTGATTGTCCACTAAAGTAGGTAAAACCCAATTTTCATTAATCAACCATTCGTGTGGAGGAAAGTTAGACCTATCATTTTTAATGGAAGTGACTAACGACATAAATCTAACATCATCTATTATTATCTCACCCTGTTCATCAGAATAATCAGAAAAAAATGTTGCTATTTCCCTAACTTCATTTCTACAGTGAGGACACCAATGAGCCAATACTATTAATACTGTGGGGAATTTACTCTCCCCTAAAACAATTTGAGATCCATCTAGTGAATCTGTTTGAATAAAATTTTGGGAAATTTCCACCTCAATATTATTATAAAAATTTTCGTCAACTGTTTTATGTACCTGAGGAATATCTAATGATTTAGGAGAAATAAATACGGGAGACAAAGTGATGGAAATCACTGATAGCATTACTATTAAAAGAACAAAATAATTGTTTAATTTCATGTTTTTTTCCAAAATTCTTGACTCAATTACTTGGGTACATGACAATTATCTACTAGAGTGTAATAAATATCACTATAAATAGGGCCCGTAGCTCAGTGGTTAGAGCGGTCGGCTCATAACCGATTGGTCGCAGGTTCGATCCCTGCCGGGCCCACCAAAGTAAGGATTAAAATGAAGACCCAAATATTTTTTTACTCTGTGATAGCAACCATTGTGCTTGCAGGATTAGGTAATTCATTTTTACATAATCTTCATGCAAATCAACATGAAGATATCTCTTACTCAGGATCAATCAACGAATTCAATCTGGCTGTAAAAGTTCTCCCAAATACTCCTGTAGTAGGGCCAATTCAATTTCAAATTTTACCCACCCATATCTCTGACAATTCCCCAGTTGAACAGGCAATTATAGAGGTGTTGGTTAGAAAAGACGAAGAAGCGTATATGTCACGAGCAGTTAATACTCCAAAATCACCTGATACATACATTGCAAATTTAACTTTATATCAATCAGGAACATGGGAAAGCGAAATTAGAATTTCAACTGAACCAGAAATAGAACACAGTGTGTTTTTCCCCATAGAAGTTCAAGGAAGCAATATACACAATGAAGATTTTATAGCTAGTTCTTCAGCAGGAATATTCTTTATGTTTATTTTTGGAATTATAGTAATTTTTACTGTATTTTTAAGTTTTAGGTATAAAAATAAACCTCAGTAAATCAGTCCAAATCATTAACTGATTCAACTATATTTATTCCATTTTCAGTTCTATAAATCACAATTACAGATTCACCAAGCAACATGTGTTCCCTCATATGAGATGGAGAAAATTTCCCTAAGTCTCCCTGTACAATAAAGATGAATTTACTATCATTTTGATCTATCAATTCGAAAGATTTTAGCTGTTTTAATGACAAACTTTCCACATCAACTACATATCCTGATACCTCATTCATTATCTTATTTTCATTTTCAGAATCGCATGCAAACGATGAATACATTACTAATAATGTTGTAATAAAGAAAAATTTTGGAAAAAATCGAATTTTAAAATTATTCACAATAACTCCTCTAGCGCCGGATCAAAATTAGAATAAATTTTGATTGAATCACTGCGGGATCAGTTTTATTATAAATTGTCCATTAGAACAAATTTTTTGGACAAATAAAAAACTAGGATATATATGGCAGTAAAAATCATATCAAAGCCTATAATCATTTTAACAATTTTAACTTTAATATTTTTTTCTGTTGCATCAGTTCATGCTAATCAGAATTCTGATTCTAATGAAAATTCGATAATTTTATTTCTGCTAGATATTAATGCAATTAAAGGAGATTTAGAAAACCAAAATCTCCTTAATTCATTGATAAGTATTTCATCAGTTGTTAACCATAATCACAAAATGTATTTTTCTGTTTTAGATTCATCTAGCTCTGAAATTGCTCCTCAGGGACCTTATTTAGTCAACAATAATTTTGAAAACATGTATGAAGATATAGAAAAACTTATCACTACTCATGAATATCAAAAAACTATAAGCCTAGATATTAACGAAAGCTTATTAAACTCCTATAATTTCCTTCAATCACAATTTGCAGAAAATGATTCAAAAATCATTTTTATTGGAGGAAGCCAAGTTCCTTTACTTATGTCAAATGCAAATTCTGAAGACGTATTAAAAGAATTTGTAGATCCGGTAGCCGATCTTTACAGTAATAAAAAATGGAAAATTCTTGGTATTTCTTTAAAAGATGCCGATGAAAGTATTTTGATATTACTAAACAGATACTCTAAAAAAACATTCTCAGAGAATTTAAAATTTTCACTACCAAATATTTTGAATGAGTTTTCAATAGCAATTTCAAAAGACTTTTGGAGTTCTGGAGAAATCATTGATCATGACAATTTGGAGATATCTAACAAACAAATTTATAATTCTGAAATTTTAATTTCTCCCGGGACTAGTCTAATCAATCTGTTTTTTTATAAAAACAAAACAGGTGGATCTTTCAGATTAAAAAATCCATCAGGAATGCAATCCACTGCTGGAGATCGTAGCGAATCATCAATAATAGAGACTCCATACTCAATAATATGGCAAATAAAAAATCCAATACCAGGAAAATGGAATGTGGAGATCAATAATTACGAAGGACAAATCCAATCTTTTTTACAGCCTTCATATGAATATCAACTTGAACTACTTAATTTAAATAGTAAAAATGCAATCAACCAACCACTATCTTTAATAACTTTTATTACGGATCAAAATGATGTAATGGTTAATTTAGATAATGATATTTCTATTCAAGTATCCATAATTGATCCTAGTGGAATAGAAACTTTATATCAGATGAATGATGATGGGCTTAAAGCAGATGCAGTCAAGGACGACGGATACTACTCATTGGAAATTCCTAAAATTAATACATTAGGTACACACAAGATGTCACTTCAAATGAAATGGCAAGGATTCGAATCTGCTAGTTTAATTTCAAATCATGAATTTGAATCTATTTTTTTTCCATATATGAATTTTGAAGAATTAAATGTTTCAAACCTAAATATAGGAAATCAATCTAATTTAGGAACTCTTTATGTATCTATTGGTGATACTCCTTATCCAGTAGCTAAAAAATCAATTAACACGACAATTTTGACAGATTCCAATCAAATTTCAGACTCATACACTTTAATTCCTAGGAGAAGCACTACTGACGGAAAGTCTGCAATGTATGACGTAATCTATACTCCTCAAGAAGTCGGTAAAACTCTAATAACATTCAACATGAATATTGATTATGCGGGAAGGCTTTATGAAGTTCCTGCACAAAGCATTCAAATTCAAATTGTAAAAATTCCTACGACATTTTCAATCATGCAAATATCTGGAATAGTTTTGTTGTCTTTGCTTGTGATTATAGGAATAATTGTTCTGTTAGCTATTATCTACAGGAGTTTTCAAACGGCCCCATATGGCCACTTAAATGATGAAAATGGGAACTTAATC
>CEQQ01127204.1_pt1 | contig 20023 bp, 16 predicted proteins | sample 531041 | NCBI WGS metagenome assembly CEQQ01 (sample SAMEA2621222, study PRJEB7988) | marine metagenome | biome: marine biome (ENVO:00000447); feature: deep chlorophyll maximum layer (ENVO:xxxxxxxx); material: "saline water (ENVO:00002010), including plankton (ENVO:xxxxxxxx)" | depth 150 m | reverse complement strand
AGGGGTTAATGACCAACGGCGTAATCGGGCTCATTGCTGACGTCGGCCTACTGTTAGGGTTAACAATTTTCATGTTCAGCATCAATTGGCAACTGGCCATTGTCACTCTTGCCGTCATGCCATTGTTGTTCTTAGTGCTCAACTGGTTACGCTCCCGCATCCGTGATGCTCACCGAGTAGTTCGGCTTAGAGTCTCGCGATCAACAGCGTATCTAGCCGAAAACCTTAACGGTATGAGCACCGTACAACTCTTTAACCGAGAAGAACGGAACAAGCAAAGATTTGATCATCTCAATCTTGACCTTATCGATGCCCGTGTTGAGATGATTCACTGGTACAGCCTCTTCTGGCCAGCGGTACAGGTCACCGGTGGCATAGCTACTGCTCTTATCTTGTATTTCGGTGCGTTCAACATTATTGGGCCAGGTTTAACTGACACCGTCACGCTCGGAGTGTTAATAGCTTTTATTCAATACAGTGTCATGTTCTTCCGGCCACTCCAAGATCTGTCAGACAAATACAACATTGTGCAGGCAGCCATGGCATCTTCCGAACGTATTTTCGACTTGCTAGATACGCCCGAGCTCATCACTAACCGACCTGATCCCAGTTCTTTTTCCTCTTCATTTCAAGGTGAAGTAACCTTCGAAAACGTGTGGTTCGCGTACCAAGATGATGACTGGGTTGTTAAAGATCTTTCCCTAAATATCGCTCCTGGCGAATCAGTAGCCTTCGTGGGCCACACTGGTGCTGGTAAGACGACGATAATTAGTCTAGTCTCACGCTTTTACGACGTGCAGCAAGGGTCCGTCAAGATCGATAAGAAAGACGTGCGGGATTACGACCAAATTGATCTAAGGCACCACATTGGTATCGTACTGCAGGATCCATTCCTATTTAGCGGAACTATACGAAGTAATATCACTCTGAATGATGACACTATCTCGGAAGAACAAGTCATCGAGGCTGCAAAATTTGTCAACGCTCATGGTTTCATTAGTCGACTACCTGAAGGTTATAAAACCATCGTCCGTGAGAGAGGTGCTGGGTTTTCGACGGGTGAAAAGCAACTTATTGCCTTTGCTCGTGCTTTAGTACAAAATCCTGACATACTTCTTGTACTTGACGAGGCGACTGCGAATATCGATACGGAGACCGAGGAGCTAATCCAAGACGCCTTGAAAAAGCTCATGCAGGGACGAACATCTATCGTCATTGCACACCGGCTTTCCACTATCCAAGATGTAGACCGGATCATGGTCATGAGTAACGGTGAGTTAATAGAAGAGGGTAACCATTTCGAACTACTACAACAGGACGGTCACTATAGAAAACTCTACGAATTGCAATACCAAGAAAAGAACTAGTCGGGAGAATTTTACACAAGATCCGTACTATAAACACTACCAGCTTACTGAAAGCTTGTTACCCATCTTATGACTGACAAGAGTGGTCTGCACTAGCGGCTAGAAATTATTGATTCAACATAACCCGGTATTTGAGTTTAACCTCGCCACCAGGCTCTAACGGGACCAGTAAAGTCCATCTTACGGCAGTGTAATCTTCAGCTTTGATCAAAATCTTCTCTTCATCTTGGGACAAAATCACCGGAGGATCGTGGAAACCATCGCACGTATCACAGGTAAATTGCGTTTGGATTTGCTCGGACGAAACCGTAGCAGAATTATCTACGAAGGTTGTCCGGTTTGGCACAGGTCCCGTTATCCCGACTAGACCGGCTGGAAGAGTAGACCCACAAACGTGCTTGGCAACCACACGATACTCAATCACTTGACCAGGCCTAGCCTTGTCTGTCTCTTCAAAAAGCTCTTCAATCCCAGATTCTGTAGTAACCTCGCTAACGATAAAACTCTTAAAACTTACTGCGACAGGGGACGCTTCCTCTAGGCATGCCACGATTTCTTGAGCATTCGCAAAAGCAGCAAAAACCAGAAAAAAAACAAAATGAAAAGGTTTCATTACCTCTGACCATACCAATCCCACATGTAAAGCGTTTAAGTATCGTCTTAATTTTCGACGTCCTTAGATTTAGGGCTATCCAGATCCTAGTGCCCTGATAGTTCGTTTTCGGTTGAGATAAATGTTTTACAAACAAACGGTTTCTTTAAGGCCTCAAGCTTGAATAGAAGCCTCAGAAGCTCCATCTTGCTAGTTGTAATCTCCTGAAGAATACTAACAACAGTGCGAATAAAAGGGTCCCATTATTTATTAGACTACGTGCAATTTAAGCAAACCAGTGATACTCATTGATCTCAACACGTAGCCTACACGGTAGCGATCTTGAATTTAGCTAATAATAATTCTCCCCTACCCATAGAAGTCCCGTCTACCAAATTGACCTAAGAATTATTAAGATCAAGATCAGCAATAGCAAGAGCAGTATGGCAATCGTCCTTATCCACGCTCGGACTGGACTACGGGATTCGTTGTTTCTCGCTGCCTGAAACGTATTTGTGGAACCTGAAAGGTCCCCCGTAGGACTGGAGGCTACAACTGTCGCTAAAGACTGTACCCCGGCTTTACGAAGCACCTCAACGATCTCATCCGCATTTTCCCTACTAATAGGTCGTGTGATGGACCCAAACTCTTCTGAAAGTAGTTGCTCCAGTTGTGCAGTGGGAATCCCTAGTTCAGAAGATACGCGTGCAGAGACACTGGCAAGCTCTGCTCCTGTAACCGGTACCTGAACTTTCACTATGTATAGTTTGTCCTCAAAAGGTTCTAGAGACATTTCTTAGCCTTGACACCCCCAAAACCATAATGCAATCTGATGTCACGATACAGCGTGAATGACTTGGCACTGGCACAAACTTTTGTGCTAGACTCTCGTGGCAATTTGTGGGGCCGTGGCGCAGTTGGGAGCGCGCCTGAATCGCACTCAGGAGGTCAGGGGTTCGAATCCCCTCGGCTCCACCAAAAATAAGTACCAGAGGAGATAGGCGCCTCACTATTAATACGGCGCCTCTACCCCTAAACAAGATAATCGCTTTCCAGTCTTAAGGGGACTTGGGTGTCATTTTTAATGGTATTCAGTCCCACTACCGCCGCCTGGAGATACTCACCAGCTAACCCTGATGCAAACCATCTTACGCGCGTTTAATCTGAATATTACTACCACTATCTGGCGAAGAAGTTGCTACCTAAAATATCACCATAGGCCAACTGGTCACGAAAATCCCACACCAAAAAAGTGTTCTACGAGGGGATAGGTACTTTAAAAACGTTAAAGTTAGTAATACTAGAAGCGTCTACAGAACGCTTTGCCTGATAGCCCGAGAGGAAACATCATGACTAGTGAGAAACCCCCTAACATCTTATTTGTATTCTCAGATCAACAACGCTACAGCGCACTTGGGGCTAATGGAAATAACGTAGTTCAAACCCCCACAATCGACCAGCTTGCGACTGAAGGGATGGTTTGTGACCGAATGTTCTCAAACCATCCTCTATGCTCACCTTATCGCGCAATGCTACTCACAGGGCGGTACGGTTGGCAAAATCATGTGATTGACAACGAATATCTTCCAAGACGAGACATCCCAACACTCCCAGCCACTCTGCGTGAATACGGTTATGGAACGGCTCACGTCGGTACTTTCCACTTAGGTGAAGGACCCTATCAGAAGGAAGATCGCTACGGAATTGAATATCTTGCGGCGCCTGATCTACACAGGAAAGGGGGTTACTTTGATCCTGCCTACTTCGAAAACGAAATAGGCCCGACAGAGAGAAAGGGTTGGGGGCCAAAGATCGAAACTGACCTTGCGATCAATTTCATGGAGCGGCACCTTGATAAACGTCCCGATGATCCCTTCGCTCTTTTCCTTTCCTGGCGACCTCCTCACTGGCCTTACGGACAGTATCCAGATGAGCACCGCCTCTATAATCCCCAAGACATGGATGTACCGGGAAACGTACCTCCTCAAATGGTGGATTTTGCCCGCAAGGAAATAGCTGACTACTACGGGTGTTGCACAGGCCTAGATGCCCAAATGGCCCGCTTGTTGGTGACTTTAGATCAACTTGGCATAGCGGATACAACTATTGTGTGTTACACATCTGACCACGGTGATCACTTATCTAGCCATGGTTACGGCAAGCCTTTTGATACGTGGCTTCATCCTTCAATGCGCGCTTCTAAAGCTACGCCTTATGAAGAATCAGCCCACGTACCGTTCGTACTTCGTTGGCCTGGCCAAACCCCGGCAGGGACACGGAGTACCTCATTTATGGGAACAATAGATTTAATGCCTACCCTGCTAGGCGCCTGCAACATACCCCTGCCAGACGGCTTGCAAGGTCGCGACGTATCAGATGTATGGCGGGGTAAACCCGCACCAGTTGACACTGAACTGACCCCAGGTGGTTCTGATTCAGTTTATTTGCAGAATATGGCGAACGGTTGGCCTGACCGGACGGAATGGGTAGGACCCTGGCGAGCTGTCCGTACGGAACGTTGGAGTTACACCCGATGGCTCGATAATCGTCGTGGGCCGTGGCTTTTCGACCTAGCGAATGATCCCTTAGAAATGATTAATCTTGCAGAAGACCCCAAGCCGTGGGAGCAGCGTCCTTCGGATCCCACCGTATATAAAGAAGCGCTCGAAGAGATGGAATTTCGGCTTCACCGTTGGATGGAGGGAACTAGCGATCCTTTCGAATACGGTCGCCGGGGGCCAAGAGGATTTCTTGATTTAGGCCAGAGGTTTGCGAATCCTGAAAGGTATTCTGCCTGGGGAGTCTCTTAAGGCGCGTTTCGGTTCCTTAGCCTTTACGCGCTTGAGGAGCCCTCTGTCTCTTTGTCCTAAGCTACTTTGAAGGCCGTCTTTCTTGAGGATCTCCCCTATCGACAAGTCGTTGCAAGAGATCACGCATCTCACCGAGAAGCTGGATGTCTTTCGGTGGAGCTACTGGCGAGGCGGGGTCTTCCTCCTCTTTTTTACGCCACTCCTCAAGAAAAGTTAGTGTCCTTACGACCATAAACATAGCGAAAGCGATTATGAAGAAATTGACTACCGTATTCAGGAAAACGCCGTAACGCAATACTGGCATACCAGCATCAATCGCAGCTTGTAAGGTCTCATACTGCGCGGCATCCTTGAGAACGATAGCTAGTTGGCTAAAGTCGACACCTCCCAAAAGGAGGCCTATCGGCGGCATTATCATATCTTTAACTAGGGACTTAGTAATAGCGCCGAACGCCGTCCCGATTACTACTGCAACGGCAAGGTCAATTACGCTTCCTCTCGCAATGAAGGACCTAAATTCCTTGACGAGACCTCTCATATTCCACCTCCTGTGCAGCGACCTTCCGCCACTACACGCCAAATTGCCACACGGTTTGGGGTAAAAGTAGCTGCAAACATGTACCACCGCTGTGCATCTGGCCCCAGAAGTCATCCTAACTCAATCTTGAGAGAACCCTTTCAGAAAATGGCTGACTAGCCAACCGCACTCCTCAGGCCTCTAGATCCCCGGACGGCTGTACTCCGACAACCTTTATTGTTACTCATTACTGTTAATACGTAGTACCCTGGAACCATGGATAACACTAACGCTGGTCCTCTTGTTACTACCTTCTCGATCGTGGGTTATGACCCTGATGTTCCAGCTTGGGGGGTAGCGATTGCCTCTCGTTTTCTTGCTGTAGGTGCCCAAACCTGCTGGACCTCGCCTGACGCTGGTGTGGTGGTAGTTCAGGCTCATCTCAATGCAGACAATGGAACTGAAGGCCTCCGTCTCTTACGCGAGGGTTCAAGTGCCCCAACTACTATCGAACGTTTAATGGATGCTGATCCGCACCAGGATCTCCGCCAAATCGCCATGATCGATCGAAGTGGCACCCCGGCTACTTTCACTGGTAACGCCTGTACGGAATGGGCTGGAGGAGCTCTCGGTAAGCATTGTGCTGCCCAGGGAAACATGCTTTTCTCTGGGGATGGTTGCGCAGCCATGGTTGACAATTTTGAAAAGTCAACGGGTAATCTGACCCGCCGATTAGTGAATGCCCTAACAATTGGGGATTCTGTATCGGGGGATGCCAGGGGCCGACAATCAGCTGCGTTAAAGGTAGTACGACCTCCATGGGATAGTCCTTTCGACGTCTTCACTGAACCAACCATTGATTTGCGAGTGGATGACCATCGTGAGCCATTCCAAGAATTAGCTAGGCTTCTTGATCTGCATGAGTTGCTCTACCACCCAACTACACCGAATGAGCATCTTGAGCAGACAACCACATCGATAAGTAAAGTCCAGGATGCACTAGCAAGCTTAGGTATTTACAATGAATCCGTCACCGGCATCCTAGATGATGCTACCGTCGCTGCTCTGAACCAACTGAAGGCTACTCACAATCTTAGAAATCGCATGACTCCTGATTCCTGGATTGACCAGCGTGTACTTACTTACCTCGAAGATCTTGCTGCGACTTCTGACTAAATTATGACGAATATTGGCGGAAAGGTCCTCAATTCAGACCGCATGCAAAAACCCCGAAATTGAACTATAGGCCTGCCGATGCTATACAAACTTCTGCGCAATGATCCTCTGTGTTTCTAGGGCACAATTAAGAGCCTTACCAGGCAGCTTCTTGCGCACTAATCAACCAGTAAGTTACTCTGCGCAAAGCCCTGGCTTGAATAGCCGGTCCTGACTAAGGGCAAAGGAGAGAAAGTGTCTAACGAAGTTCCAGAACGCACCCCCTTCAAAGCCGAGATTCAAAAGGTTCTTGACATTCTTATTCACTCTCTTTACACAGAGCGTGAGATATTTTTGCGTGAGCTCCTATCTAACGCTTCCGATGCTATTCATCGCTTCAAATTAGAAAGCCTCACCCATAAACAAGTTGTGTCGCCAGAACTGGAACAAGCTATTTGGATCGAACCAGATTCGGAAGCGGGGACACTCACAATTCGTGATAGTGGATTAGGCATGACTCAAGTAGAGATGGAACAGAACTTAGGAACTATTGCTCACTCTGGTGCTAGTCGTTTCCTTGAAGCCATGAAGGAGCTTAACCAGGGTAAAGGTACTGGGGGCAATGAGGTAATTGGTCAGTTCGGTGTTGGTTTTTACAGCGCCTTCATGGTGGCTGACGAAGTCGAAGTGACCTCTCGTTCATTCCGACTTGATGAAGAAGGAGCGAAGTGGCATTCAGATGGCGACGGAGGGTATCAACTAACAACTGCCGATATCGACAGCCGAGGCACAGAAATAGTGTTGAAACTCAAGGAAGACGCTAAGGAATTTCTGGAACCCACACGGTTACGTCAGATAGTCCGAGCTCACTCAAACTATCTTGCCTTTCCTATTTACCTACCGAAAGTCGGGGATGATGAAGATGATTCCTCTGATAAGTGGGATCAGGCTAACGAGCGTGTTGCACCTTGGCGCGAAAGACCCGGATCTATCGAGAGCGAGAAACTTACTACTTTCTATCAGCAACTCACGTTCGACAGTGGTGAACCACTTAAATCTGTTCATCTTAGTGCCGAAGCGCCAATACAGTTCCATGCTCTCCTATTCATTCCCTCCAAACGCAACCATAGGTTGATGCAGAGCCAAGAAGATTGGGGTTTGAGGCTCTATGCCCGGAATGTATTGATTGAAGAAGGAAGCAAAGCACTCCTACCCCCATACCTTAGGTTTATCGAGGGAGTTGTCGATTCCGAAGACCTACCTCTTAACGTTTCACGCGAAATGGTTCAGGCTTCACCAATTTTAGCCCGCATTCAATCAACCCTAGTTTCACGCATAGCAAGAGAGTTAACCACACTGGCAGAAGAGGACGAAAAAGGCTTTGGTACCTTCTGGGATGAATTTGGTGTTTTCCTTAAAGAAGCAGTAGCTACGGACCCAACGAACAAAGATAAGTTCGTGGAGCTCCTCCGGTTCCCCTCTACCCAGGGCGAAACAACAACTTCGCTGGCTGAGTACACAAACCGGATGGGAGAAGATCAAGACGCCATATATTATGCCCTTGGTGACAACCTCGAAGTTCTACGCCGTAGTGCGCACTTAGAACCGTTCGAAGCACAGGACTTCGAAGTGTTACTTTTCACTGACACAGTCGACAGTTTCCTAGCCATGAGCTTACCCGACTACCAGGAAAAACCTCTGAAGAGTGTTGATGATCCCGAGCTGACTCTGACTAAGACGGATGAGGAATCAGAAGAAGATTCGAAAGAGCCAGAAGCCCCTAAAGACGACGCCTTCGCAAGGCTAATAGAAAAAGCCACTGCGGCATTAGAAGGCCGAGTGCAGGAGGTACGGGAAAGCAAGCTGCTGGTGTCACGCCCAGCCCGCCTGGTGAACGCTGGGGGATTGCCCAGTAGCTTCGAAAGAGCGCAACGCATGATGGACCAGAATTTCACGGTAGCCCCGAAGATTCTTGAGCTAAACCGTTCTAGTGGTCTTATTCAAGAACTATCGGCACGCCTCGAAACTAATAGTGACGACAACCTAGTACCACTTATGCTCGAGCAGCTCCTTGATGCTGAACTATTAGTTGAAGACCTACTACCAGACCCAGCAGCAATGGCTGAACGAATGAGAGAACTAATGGCGAAAAGCCTCCAATTTCAAGCAAGTGATGACGGTAGCGAACCTGCCATAAAAGATGAAGCAGCGCCGGAAACGAACAAATCTGATGAAACTGAAGAGTAGATAATGAGTCGCAGTTAATTATTTAGGCAATCCCAGGGCTCTGGGATTGCCTAAATAATTTGATAATCAAGGAACAGATAAGCTCTTTAGTTTTTGGAAGAAGTCCCTGAGTATAGGATCGCGTGACACGAAACTAGCACTACGGATCAAGTGTCGTTGGCGGTCTACACTCCATGTCACCTGGTCGGTAACTATTGGACTCTGGACAAGTTCTGATGACACCCATGATTCATTTAATAGGTATGCGATTGGGGCCATATCCCACAGTACTCTCGAGTATCCCATGTGATCATCTCGAGTCTCTCTAAATCGGGAAGCTAGGAAGGCTCCTATTTCACCAAAGGGCTCTACATACCGTTCTATCTCCGTTAATGTCGTGGTGAGATGAGTTGTAACACCAAAACAGGGTACTAATACCAGTGGCACTTCACTATCAAACACGGTCCTAGCAGCTGGTACATCTTGATATAGATTGAACTCTTTGGTGTGGGGCCAATTGAGAGCGTGTCCACCGAGCCACACAACGACAATGTGATTAGCAATTCGGGGTTCTAACAATAAAGCCGAAGCAATGTTGGTAATTGCCCCAATCGCTACAACATATAGAGGATCGTCCTCTGGGCTGCCTAGTGCTCGATCAATAAGATCACGAACAGCCTCGCTATCACATGGCTCTGAATTTGGCCCAAGGTAATCGTTAGAACCCCGGTAAACAAAATTCTCAGGGGAACGACCCAGCCGCTCAAGGAGGCGCAGTATCTCGTCGTAACTCAATTCCATCCCATGTCCAGGACCGTCTGAGCGTTCATTAAAGAATGGGGCCGCGTATATAGCCTCAACTTCAAGCTTGTCAGGTGATAAAAGGGCGTGCACCAAGGCAAACTGGTCATCAATCTCGTTGTAGGTATCGGTATCTAGCACCATTCTAATGCGCCCTGTAGGTACTTGAAGGCGCTGTAAACGGAGGGCCTCAGGAATTTTGGGGACAGAGCTCAGTGATTGTGGGGGCGGTGGCTTGTATGTCACTTCACACCTCTCATGACACCATAGTACCTTCCGGTAACCCTAGTTTACGTTTAGATGCCAGACAAACGTAATTATCATCTACTATCTTCACCGAGCTTCAGCGCTTTACGGACCGTTCCAAATAACCATACAAACTGTGATAAAAAGCGGTAATCTGTATTTGTAACGAGGGGGTCCTACATGAAAATTATAGCGGGAACCAAAGAAGGCGTATTCTTACTCGATAAAGGCAGCACTCGACAAACACTGGCGGCTACGGACGTGTGGGATTTGGTTGAAACTAACGGGTATTTGTTTGCCAGCACCGGCAAGGGGTTATTCCGTTCAAATGATGCTGGGGAATCTTGGCAACTAGCTGGCTTGGATAACCTGGAGGTTTGGCAGACAAGATCCGCAAGTGATGGTGTCTTGTACGCTTGTACGCAGCCTCCAGCTCTTTACCGCAGCACGGATAGTGGTGAGACGTGGCTTGAGGTGGAGTCGTTTGCACAAGTACCAGAAGCCGCTGACTGGTGCCTTCCTACTACGCCAGTAACGCCTGGTAGGGCCAGGGCTCTTGTTATAGATCGGAACGATCCTAGCCGAATCTGGGTTGGTATCGAGGTGGGTGGAATCATGCACACTTCTGACGCAGGGAAAACCTGGAGTCTTGTTGTGCCTGGTGATAATCCTGACGTACACATGATGTATGCGGATCCAAAATCGTCTGACGTAATTTATACCTCTGCAGGCTTCGGTCGTTTTGATGGCGTCGCTGAATTAGTAGAGGGTAATGCTGGTGTATATCGTTCTGAGGATGGGGGCAAAACTTGGCATTTTGCTTGGCGAGGAGTTACGCCCTTGTATGCCCGACCAATGTGCATTGATCTGCGGCCTCCCTTTGGACTTACTGTTGCGACAGCTCCAGGAGCTGGGTCGCACTACTCTCAAGAAGGTGGGGCTAAAGCTATGCTTTTCCGTTCCTATGACGGTGGCGAGTCATGGATCTCCCTTTGTGACGATGATCACTCTCCTTCCAGCGCCAACATCCATGGGCTAACGCCCGACCCGGAGCACCCTGGTGGTGTACTAATTGGTACGGACACGGGTGAAGTTTGGGCTATCACCCCAGAGGCGGAGTGGTCGCTCTTGGGTTCGGGAATGCCGTCGGTACTATCAGTTGCCGTAGGGTGAGTACAACTCTATACGAACTAAATTTACGGGCTACCGTCTACGATTACGAATGTAAGTAATCACGCCAAAAAAGCTGATGTAAAGCACTAGAAACATCAGCAGGATGAGCAAAAAAGGAATTTTTCCGCCAGCCTCCTCAACTAGGATGACGATCGTGTAGCCAAAAGCGACGGTTAGAGCTGCAGAAAACCAACCGTCTTGTGTATTACGACGTTTCATCTCTCTTAGATCATACTAGTTTTCGATAGTAGTAACGACTTTCAATCTGCGCTAGCGCCCGTCGTTGTAATGATCACTGAGTCGGTGTCGCATAAGATTCCGTCGCACACTGTTAAGGTAGCTTCATAAATTCCTGCTACTTCTGGTCTAAATCTATAAGCTACAGTTTCTGAAAGGTAATCCTGAGTTCCATCCGGCCGCCTCAAGGTCCAGCTATACGTCAGGGTGTGTCCATCAGGATCATAGGAACCCTTGCCATCAAGGTAAATACCATTAGGCATTATTACGATCTGTGCAGGACCAGCCTCGGCGACAGGTCGTTCGTTCGGCCCGAACGCATCAGCTTGCTTAACGCTTTTTTCTGGAATCAATCTCGCTCCTTTCGGTTTGCTAGTAACTTTGACCCATTCACCCGGGTAACAACCTTTGAAATCCTTGATCTCCAAAGCAACTGTGTAGGTACCTACAACATCAGCAACAAACTTAGTTTCGGCACTATTAGGGTTTATCAACTCAGCGTTACTGCCATTAGGCTTCAGTACGAGGTCCCACTGATAATTAAGGGTATCCCCATCTGGATCTACGCGACCACTATTATATTTTTCGCCATTACCAATGAGGAGAACGGTCGTACCAACCTCAACCACCTGGTCATGACCAGCACACCTAGCTTCCGAGAAGCGCTCCGGCATACCGCGGATGATTACAAACGCTATGACCGTAAACAAGCTTAAGCAGATGAGCATAAGCGCTGGAATAAAATTACTATTAAGGAACTTAGGCAGTAGTTTGTTCAACAGGCTTTCATGATCACGGTCAACAAGCAATTTGTCAACGGCCTCAACGCACGTTCTTTTGTTGAATACCCTCCCCAATTAAAGTTGTGATTCCCTTGCCATAGGTCGTTCGTCAATATAACTGTGAAGCCGTTCTGGTAGAGACTGTATTTCCTGTAGGCCTGACAGAATAATTGGGTAAACGACAGTAATTTAGGTTTCGTTAGCGTTCCGTTGTAATTAGTTGATGCTTCTTTGGCTATCGAAACAACGTTTTCCATTTTAGGTCGCTAGAGCTGTACAATGCTACACATGGCTGACCAACCAAATATAGTTTTATTTTTAACGGACCAATTGCGAGCTGACGCGCTCGGATGTTACGGAAATACCATCTGTCCCACACCTAATCTTGATCGCTTTGCTGCTAACGGAATGCTTTTCGACAATGCGTTCACTACGTCACCTGCCTGCTCGCCTTCACGCGCATCCCTCATGACTGGGAATTACTCACATAATCACGGTGTCCTTTTAAACACCCATATTGATCCTGCGTTCTCACGGGGTTTAGACCCCCAAACAGAGACGTTTGCTGATGTACTCAAAGGAGCTGGATACCGAACTGATTACATTGGTAAATGGCACGTTCATGAAACACTCCCCCCGACTGAATACGGATTCGACCGTTACGAAGATCGGTGGGGTAGTCGTGGTGATAGAGTCCCAGGGTCAGAAATAGCTATCGATTTCCCTGGTGGATCAGTACCTGTCGCAGCCACCGCTACCACTGACGCACAGAAGCTTTTCCCAGCTGAGGCTGTAACGCGTGGCCTGGAAATGATTAATGATCGTGCCGTAGAAGCCAACCCATTTTTCCTTAGAATTGACGTGGTTGAACCGCATTTCGAATGCACGCCTCCGGAACCGTTCGCTTCTCTGGTAGATCCAAAATCAATTCCTCCATGGCCTAATTTCGAGGAAACATTCGAAGGCAAACCAATGAGTCACCTGCGTAAACACCAAGAATGGCACCTCGAAGAATACGACTGGGAATGGTGGTCGAAAGTGGTGGCCAAGTACTACGGTGTTATTTCTTACGTCGATGCGTGCTTCGGAAAGCTAATGGAGGGCCTGGAGGAAAGCGGCCTAAGTGACAATACTATTGTGGTTTTCTCAACCGACCATGGCGACGCGATGGGTTCACACAAGCACTTCGAAAAAGCTGGAACGCTCTACGATGAGGTGTATCGCGTACCGCTAATCATGGGGGGACCGAAACGCTGGGTTCAACCAGGAAAACGGAAAGAGTTCGTCCGACTGCTTGACTTAGCACCTACCTTTGCCGAATGGGCAGAAACTGAATTTTCCTCACCAATAGATGGCCTCTCAGCTGCACCTCTTGCTGCTGGTAAGACGCCCGAAGCGTGGCCTGACTCTGTATACGCGGAGTACCATGGAGAAGTCTGGGGATACAACAGTCAGCGTATGGTGCGAACTGAAAACTGGAAATACGGTTTCGAGCCTAATGGCCTTGATGAACTTTACGATCTTAAGAATGACCCTCACGAAATGATTAATCTCATTGATGAGGCCGAACACTCAGGCACAGTCACTGAGATGAGGGGTCGTCTTCATGGCTGGATCGACGCTACGGCTGACCATTTCACGTGGCCTTGGGTCAAAATGAATTTACCTGACCCGATAATGCCTAAAGGAATTACGACGCCCAGAAAGCAGGGCATTGAAAGTGAGTCGCAAAGGAACTACGCGAACTCAATCCGACAAAATAAAGATTAAGAACCTTGGTTTCCCGCCATAAAAACCTGTTTACACAACACTAGTTGAGAACGTAACCATCGTGATTCTCCCCAATCAAAGTGGACCTGGTAACTCTGCCTTTAAGAATGGGTACTTGTTCCCAAATGGTGCGTAACCATTTGCACTGCGGTAATCTGCCTCATAGGTGACTTGGTCTTTACAAAATCCAGGAGGGACCGATCGGAACTACTTAGAAAATAATCAGGGGTATTGAATAAATGATTACAAAAAACGTGGTTGGCAAACTCAAGGCTGAGGAATTAACGTCCCGGCAGGTGGTAAGCGATTCGCTTGAGCATATCGCCACTCACAACACCAAGGGTCAGAAAATTAATGCCTTGCTAAATGTTGACGCTCGGGCGCTGGAGTTAGCTGCAGCGCTCGATGAGGAGCGCACTCTACAAGGTGCTCGTACTGGTCTTCACGGTGTACCCGTGGTGGTTAAGGACACGATAGAAGTTGCAGGTATGCCGTACACTCTTGGCCATCCGATCCTAGCTGATTTTGACCCCAAGCGGGACGCTCAAGTCATACAGCGATTACGAAATGCTGGGGCAATAATTCTTGGGAAGACAAACCTCACTGACATCCTAGGACCACTTGGTGACGCAGAAAGCACCATAGGGGGGAAATGCCTTAATCCTTACAACTCAAACTATAGCCCGGGGGGTTCAAGTGGTGGCTCTGCTGCCGCGGTCGCCGCTGGATTCGCACCCCTTGCTCTTGGAGTTGATACGGGGGGTTCGGTACTTATCCCTGCTGCTGACTGTGGTTTAGTCGGAATGGTAGCCACTCATGGATTAGTAGGGCGCTCGGGAGGCCTAGCTGATTCTGCATCCCTAACAAGAATCGGACCAATTGCTACAAGCGTCGCAGATGCCGCTACTCTACTCAGCGTAATGAGCGGTTGGGATCCTCTTGACGCTACAACGATCGGAGCCATCGGCCGAATTGAGGGTGGTAACTTCGAAGATCGTCTGGAAGAACGGAATGTTGCATCCTTCCGCTTGGGTGTCCTGCGGGATCTTTTTTTACCAGGAAACGACCGGCAAGAAGGCGCGCAAGTAGTTGAAATGGCCCTTGCTGCTCTTAAAGAAACCGGTGTAGCTTTAGTGGATCCGACGTACTCAGGAATCAATCTTACTGAACTAGTAAAAAGAGAGCACAGTGCCACTAACTATCATGAGTATTGGCATGCTCGAGATGCTATTTTTGCAACGTGGCCCGAGCATGCTCCTTTTCACAGTGTTGAGGAACTAATTGATCTTGTGGGGAAAGATAACCTCAAAGGTACCCAGTTCCTTGATCTCACTCACCCTGATTCGAGCAAGGAATACCTTAATCACCTAACAACGCAGAACATGATGCGTGAAGCGCTGATGAGTTTGATTGACGAGCTAGAGCTTGATGCTCTTGTTTACCCCTTTAGTCTTCGTGGTCCTAGAAAATGGGATGATCGTAGTCTTCTTGGAATGGAGGAAACCGCTCTTGCTGCTCATACGCGCCTCCCGGCAATCGTAGTACCAGCAGGGTACCTACCAGGTGACAGGCCGATAGGCTTAGGTTTCCTCGGGAAACCATTCAGCGATCTGACTCTCCTCCAAATAGCTCACTTTTTTGAGAATCAGTACCCTGTCCGCCGAGAACCGAATTCCTATTGGTGATCAGAACCTGAAAGGCTTTAAATCAAGATCTAAAGCGAGTGGTAATTGCTTCTAATCAACGGGACGGCGCTTACCAATTCCTTCACGTCTAGCTATCTGAGCTAGGAGGTGTGCGGGTTGGGGCTTATCTGGATTCTTCACGCCACTGGGAGTGTCGTTCCAAGGTCGGCGTAACGCTAAACTCCGGTCTTCTAATGGAAGATCAACACGGACGTTGCCTCGTCGGTGTGATTCTCGAATAGCAAGGCTGATCTCAAGAAGGTGACGTCCCATGTCTCCAGAGCAGTTTGGTGTCTTACCCGTTTCTATGCAAACGATTGCGTCTTTGACTTGACCAACACCAGCGCTCCATATTTTTTGAGGCCGTGGGAACACGTGCCGCACTGGGGTCGGACGGGCTCCCGGGACAATTTCTCCCATGGTCCATAGTTCAAACTCGTACCCTTCGTTACCATTGCGAATCGAAATTGTACCTTTCTCACCAATGGCATCCAGAGTCCATGTTGATGCCCCACTGGGTAGCATCCGGCAGAAACCTCGAGCGCCATTCTCGAAAGCAAGATAAGCGTTCCCCGCAAGATCACCTTCACCTGCGGCTTTCTCGTCGCTCTCAGCTTCACCCACTAACCATGAGACGCGTTCATTACCGCCCGCCAGGACACACATAGCTCCGAGCCAATGAACACCCATGTGAGCTAGTGGTCCGGAACCATGAGCGGTAATCTGCAACATTTTTCCGAGTACTCCTTCGTCAATCATGGCGCGAGCCCGCCGATAGTACACGTCTGAAGCTCTCATGGCGTTAAGCATCAGGATTACTCCTACCTCATCACACGCTTTTACTAGCTCGTCTGCTTCTTCGAGCGATTCGGTCATGGGTTTTTCCACCCAAATGCACTTCACGCTAGTTTTTCCCTCTCGCACCATCTGGACGATATCGAGAGCTATTTTGGCTCTCGGGCCAACGTGTGTACAGACGCTAACCATGTCAGGCTTTGCGTTTATCAGCATTTCCCTGTAATCCTCGTAAAGCTTAGATTCAGAAAGACCCCATCGTTCACCGAAAGTCTTCCTCTGCTCAGGGAACGTGTCGGCCGCGCCGACGACTTCTACTTCGGGAACTTCGCAATAACTACCCATATGACTGAAGGGTTCTAACCAACCACTCCCTACTACTTCATCATCAATGGTGTCTGCAATCCTACCCAGTCCAATTACCGCAGCTTTGTACCGCTTGTTATCCATGGTTGCTCTCCTCCTCTTGAGATAGTCCTGTGTTCCCTAAGTACTCAACCTTTGTGTACTAGCTAGTTCATGGCAATAACCGCCGTTGGATTCCTTCAGTTCGTCCGACCAGTCACGCCACATGTTGGGTTGTGGTGGGTCTAAACGGGTTTGATCCAAGTCATTTCGAGCGAAATCTCCCAGGACAGCTTGGCGTATGACTCCCGAGTAATTGTGGCTTGCCATGTGAGCTAAACGGTGGTGCCATAACACTACGTCACCGGCTTTACCCCAACATTCGACGGGTTCCGTATCTTTTTCTATACGCGCAAGTTCAGCATGGTATTCGGGTGGGTTAGTTATTCCTCGTAAGCTGGGTAAATGCTCGTAACTTGGCACCCGAGCCTGGTCGTATTGCATCCAGAAAGTCGGGTACAACCTCTTGTGGGATTTAGGCCACACCTTGAAAGCACCTCCGTCGGGGGGTACGTCGTGAATTAGGCCAACAGCTCCGAAATGAAACGGGTGCGCATCAGTGTGCGCTTCATCTGGTTCCCTGGCTTGGTCGCCGTATGGAAGGGTGCAGTAAATACCTCTAACTCCTGGTAGTTCCCCAACTACAGGTTGCCTTACTTTGTTTTTGCCGAGTAGTTGTTCAGCTACAGCGCAGAGTTTAGGGGAGTAAATGAGCTGGATGAATTTGGGGTCCGTGCGGATCGAGCGTAACTGCCACTTGAAGCCTTCACGCCGATGCTCAAGATCTTTATTTATGTCGGCCGTTGAGAATGGACCCACGTGAGTTTGGGGTTCATGGCGTCTTAATGAACAGTCGGTTGGTAATGCTTCCCAAAGGCGATCTCGCGCCCAAGTGCAGAGGTCAACATCGAGTGCTCCTGGGAGCAATAAGTAACCATTGTCCTTGAAAAAAGCAATCTGCTCGGAGGTGAGGGGTTTTTCCGACTGGTTGTTGTTAATCAACATAGGTCGCCCCCTTCGGTTACGTTTTTACTTGATTAGCTTGCCACCAATTGTACGGTATTTCCTCGTCCATATCTCGGAAGAGATTCATTAGTTTTTCAACGCGTTCCGGATGCGCAGCATACACATCGTGTGACTCCCCAACGTCGTTTGTCATGTCGTAAAGTAACGGGCGATCTAAGTGCGATTCAGCCTTTGAGAACATTGTTGGAGCGGAGTGCATATGCAGTTTGAATTCTCGATCTCTTACTGCCCATAAATTCTGGTCTCGCCAACCATCGAAGAAGAAGAATGCTTCTCGTTCGCTGCGTTTCCCTTCCTTAATGGTGGGCAGAATATCGATCGAATCCATGATGACGTCAGTTGGAAGTTCTTGGCCTGTTAATGACGCGAAGGTAGCGAAGAAATCAATGTGGGCTGCTAAGTCATCCACTCTTCCTGAGGGTATGGTTCCGGGCCAGGAAATTACGCATGGTACTCGACCTCCTCCATCCCAGCATGTGCCTTTTTCACCTCGGAGTGGCCCTGCGCTTCCTCCTAATTCGTGATAGCTTTTCCAAGGACCATTATCGCTCGTAAAAACAATGAGAGTGTTCTCGAGTATTCCTTGTTGTTTGAGGTTACGAACAATTTCTCCGATGGACCAGTCGATCTCTTCAACCACGTCACCATAAATTCCTCCGCGACTCTTTCCGCGGAATTCTTCAGAAGGCCAGAGTGGTACGTGAGGCATGTTGTGCGCTAGGTAAATGAAGAACGATTCATCCGAGTGGGCATTTATGAACTCGTTAGTCTCTCGGGTGTAACGTTGCGTGAATTGAGTCTGCCGGGCGGGACGTTCGACAAGGTCGCGCTGTCGGTAGATTGGTACATCGAAGGTATCTGCCTCTCCGGCAACGTAATTTGCGTGTTGGAAGCTTTTGTAATTCTCGTACTCGAAATCACCAATTGGAAAATGGTCGTTACTTGAGGGAGTACCGTAGTAGTAATCAAAACCGCGATCGTTTGGGTGCAAGCCTTCTTCCATACCCAAGTGCCATTTGCCGATCAGGGCAGTGTGATAATCAGCTCTTTTAAGCATGTCGGCCATTGTGTCGACTTCACGGAAGTCAGGACGACCGGGGTACCGGCCGGTCATGAGTCCAGCGCGACTTGGGTGGCATATGGGGCTTGAAGCGTAACAATTAGTCCAACGTTGACCTTCATTAGCTAGGGCATCAAGTTCGGGAGTATCGATTGTTGGACTGCCGTAGCACGACAGGTCACCGTAACCAAGGTCATCGCAGAGGACGAAAATAATGTTGGGGGGTCGATCAGTTGGCATTAGTGTTCCCTTTCTTAATGGCTGGGTTGTCTCCACGTACCACCATGGGGGCTATACGTTTGTTACGCCTTACTTTTTCAGCCATGAAAGCCTCGCTAGCTTGCACTTCCTTGTTAGCTTTGTAAGTTCCGGGCGTCCGAGCGTAACGAAAGTCGATGCTAATTCGGACGGAATTACTTTTGTTAATTTTACTGCCGTGGAAAGTCATGTTTGTGAACATCATGATGTCACCAACGTTCATTGGTACTGGCACGGGTTCACCTCGTGCTTCTACATCCTCGAATGAACGCATTCGTCCGTTTTCGTCCCGAGCGCTATCGATTAAATCCCAACGGTGACTCCCGGGTATTACGTATAGGCAGCTGTTAACCTCATTGACGTTTACTAGGGGAAGCCAGACTGTAACTATGTGCGCATGTCGTGTTTCTTGCCCGTAGTATTGACTATCTTGATGAAACCTGAATGGTGTTTTGTCGCTATTAGGTAGGTTAATGCGAAGCATGTGATCACCGTTGCAGGTGATGTGAGGACCCAACTGTGACTCGAGTGCATTAAGGATCCCTGGGTGTTCCATTAAGGTTTTTAATTCTGGCCCGATTGGTGGTAATTGCCATTCTTGGAGGCTACCGAGTTCCTTACTATCATGTATAGCTGCTAGGCGGTCTTGAAATGGTAGGTCTTCGTAGAGATTACTGATTTTGCCGGCAGCCATGAGAGCGCGGGCGTAAGTATCAACTTTTTCACGAATTAAGTTCAGGAAGGGTTCCATTTCAACTTGTGGGATCGCTTGACGAACAACGGTGTAACCATCGTTCTGGTAATCACCCAAAGTTTCTTTGAGCATGAGGTCCCCCCTTAGATTAATACCTTTATTGTACGGCACCTTAAGGGCAACCTGGTTCTTACGCGCATTAATGATCCGATTATGTTTTTGGTGGGTTAGACTCTACCGATTTAATATGGTCAATTGATATTGAAGCACAAGAGGGCTGGAGCTACATCCGCGAACATATTACTGAAGATTTGGTTAGCTGGACTTCAGTATCTGACCCCGGTGACGAGTGGTACTTGGAGGATAATGGAAACAAGGGCATATAACAATGCATTCGTATCAGCGTGCATTTCACTTTTTATAC
>CEQQ01024756.1_pt1 | contig 20105 bp, 14 predicted proteins | sample 531041 | NCBI WGS metagenome assembly CEQQ01 (sample SAMEA2621222, study PRJEB7988) | marine metagenome | biome: marine biome (ENVO:00000447); feature: deep chlorophyll maximum layer (ENVO:xxxxxxxx); material: "saline water (ENVO:00002010), including plankton (ENVO:xxxxxxxx)" | depth 150 m | reverse complement strand
TGGGAAATGCATGTACAGGGTACACCGGCGAGAATTCTAGATAGCGTTATTCCTCATGAAGTCACTCACACAGTGTTTGCATCTCACTTTCGCCAACCATTACCCCGATGGGCTGACGAAGGAGCGTGCACGACGACCGAACATCTGACTGAACGTCAAAAACAGCATGTTCTACTTCACAAGTATTTATCCAGCGGTCGTGGCATCCCGTTTAACCGGATGTTTCGCCTCAGCCAATATCCAACGGACATCCTGCCCTTATATGCACAAGGATATTCCGTAGCGCGCTTCCTGATTGCTCAAGGAGGTAAGCAGATGTTCATCCGCTTTCTGGAGACCGGGATCAAATCCAAAAACTGGGATAATGCGGTAACAAAACACTACGGCTTCAGCGATTTATCGGATCTGCAGCTGAAATGGAATGACTGGGTAAGACGTGGAAGTCCTAAAATACAGCTCCCATCAGCCAAAACACAATTGGTGTCCAACAAGTTAACAAGCAAGTTAACAAGCAAGCCAACACGCGCACTCGTCCCAATCGGTTTTCGCAAAGAAAACGACTAGCCAGGTGGCCAGGACAATCCGCGACCTCCAAGCAGGTGAAAATGCAGGTGATCGACGGTTTGCCCGCCTTCTTTACCACAGTTCACGATTACTCGATATCCATTTTCAAGCCCTTCACCCGCTGCGATCTGCTTTATCACCAGATAGATATGACCGACCAGTTGTTCGTCTTCATCGCTGAGATGATCTATGGAAGGGATTTCCTTTCGCGGAATTACTAGAATATGCACCGGTGCTTGCGGTGAAATATCCCGAAACGCCAGGCATTGCTCGTCTTCATATACGATATCTGCCGGAATTTCGCCGTCGATAATTCGTTTGAAAATCGTCTTTTCAGTCATTGGAGTCGTCTTGCGGTTCAGAATTGGATAGTGCTAGTGTCTGCAAATCAATGGCATCGGTGGGATTGAGGTCAATGATTCTGCCATGTACTGGCGATAACCATGTCGCTGATTCGTTGATGAGGCCGCCATCGATCACATCATCAACTGATTCTCCGGTAGCATCATGAACCTGGCCATCTAGAATTCGCTGGTTTAGTAATGTGATCAGTTCGCCATCGGCAACGGATAACGTTTCACCGGAATTGGGGCAGCGAAGGATCGACAGAATATGTTCATCAACAAGTGGCATGAAGTAGATCTTACGCCGAGGATGTCCTTAAGAAAAGTATTTGATAGCGCGCAAAAAAAGGGGCTCCCATGTCGGGAGCCCCAGAGATTCTGGAGATGTTCTGGTAAACGAGAGAGTCGAGAGTCTACTGAGCAATCTCCATGTCATTACTGCTGGATTGACGACGACTCTTGGGAGCGGACATTGCCCACTCTTTGGTCATTTGTTGAAACACATCGGGTGACTCATAACGAACTGCCTCAGCGCCATCTAACAGAGGACCAACCAAACCCCGCAGTATGGGAAGTCCACGCATGCTCAGATCTGTGTTGTAATCGTCAACACCGACCTGGCTATAGTCGCTTATCAGTTTCTTTTCGCTTGAGTAATCTTGCATTCGCAAGCTACCGTCGCGTCCTCGGGTCACAATTCGATATTTACGTTTCATGATGTCAATCCAAAAACCTTGTTCTATGAGGCTCAGCCTCGTACAAGATGCAGAACGATCGATGCAAAAAGATGTCAGACCATTGGCCTGTTCCTTGTTGCGGCAGGTTTACTATCGACGCTGCAGTTCACAAAAAAACAGAATTTAGTTATTTGGCTTTACGTTACGACCATTTGCGAGAATCCGAAAAGCAATTGCCAACGGCGCGAACGGTACAGACGGACCTAATTGGGTAGCAAAGTAATATCTGGTCCGGTTATGACGTTCCGGTTATGACGACCGCACCGGACTTCGTATGCAGTCCGGTCAGAGCGGTTAGCACGGTCTGTCGTCTTGTTAAAAAGCACAGCTGAGATTATTAATAGAAGCACCGGAGGGTAGGCGAATTGGCTAGCAACCTGATTCGAAATCAGGCGCCCGTCTAACGGGTTGCGGGTTCGAGTCCCGTGCCCTCCGCTTCTTTAGGTCAATTACGTGTCAGCTCGATCCTTTGCACTGACCCTCGACCATATGCTTAATTGGCGCCATGCAATGAGTGGCTCACCAGATCGCATATTCGTTACAACCGTTCGCCGTTTTTTGCGCATTGCTGAGGTTGTATATCACAACAGCCTGAGTTCCATCCATCCGTGTTTATACTGAAAAAATGGCTGGAATCCGTGATATTCTCTACTTGCCGATCATGTACAGGATCTGGCAATTTCCATTTGCCCACCAAAAAATGAAACCGGTTCGCAAGGATCAATCCTTAGCTGAAGCGGTCAAAGTATTGGATGTGGGCTGCGGTCCCGGTACGAATGCAAAGTACTTCACTCACGTGGACTATCTCGGACTGGATATCAATGAACGGTACATCAGCAACGCCAGACAGCGGTATCCCGGCGAGTTCCTTCAATGCGATGTGTGTACGTATCAACCGGAAGACGGGCAGGCATTCGATTACATTTTTTTAAATAGTTTTCTTCATCACATTGATGATGAAAACACCTGCAAAATCCTTAATTGTCTTCATGGATTACTAACACCCAACGGCAGCATTCATATTCTCGATTTGGTTCTTCCTGAAAATCGATGCATCGCGCAGTGGCTAGCAAAGAAGGACCGTGGCGACTTCGCAAGACCCATTAAGCGATGGCGAGAAATATTCTCAGATGTGTTTTCCACAATCCACTGTGAGCCATTTGCGGTAAGAGGACTTGGAATCAAGCTGTGGAGCATGGTGTACTTCAAGGGAGCACAACGTGCTGCGGGAGTTGCTGTATGAGTAGCATTGAAAAGATCTCCATCGCCATTCCGGTTTTTAATGAAGAAACTGTCTTACCGGAGCTCATCCAGCGAATCACCGAAGTGATCGATATATTGCCAAACGGTCCACATGAAGTCGTTTTGGTAGATGACGGGTCCACTGACCAAACACTCGCGATACTTACTGACGCTGCCAAACATGACGACCGAATAAAGGTGATAAAACTATCACGGAATTTTGGGCAACAACCAGCGTATGCGGCCGCACTGGATTACGTTACCGGTGACGCTGTGGTTCTGATGGACGGTGATCTCCAGGATCCGCCGGAACAGATTCCGAGAATGCTCGAAAAGCTCAACGAAGGGTTTGATGTTGTTTACGCCATTCGCGTCAAACGCAAAGAGAATTTCCTGAAACGTACGTGCTATCGGCTGTACTACCGTTTGTTGAAATGGCTCAGCCGTACTCCGTTACCAACAGATAGTGGAGATTTTTCAATAATTCGCAAACCGGTCATTGATGTATTGAGGCAATCTTCAGATCGCCATCGGTATTTGCGTGGCATTCGAAGCTGGGTTGGTTTCAAGCAAGTTGGCCTTGAGATTGAACGGGATGCTCGTGCAGCCGGGACACCCAAATACAATCTTCGTGGGCTACTGAAGCTGGCGATGGACGGAGTTTTCTCCTTTTCATTGCTTCCACTACGCTTCGCTGCATACCTAGGCGGGCTGACAATCTTATTCGCTATCGGGTTTTCAATTTACGCGGTCTTAGTGAAATACTATGGAGACGCCGGAGACGCTCCTACAGGGTTTACGGCAGTCTATATCCTGCTTTCGTTCTTCGCTGGAGTGCAATTGCTATTTCTCGGGATCCTTGGCGAGTACATCGGCCGGATCTTTGAAGAAGTTAAGGGTCGCCCTCCGTATATCGTGCAACAAGTAATAACGAGCTCTGATTCGTGGACTCAGAATACGCAATCAACTACAGACAGCTCTACGACCGGCACTGGTGGTGGCGAAGCCGCGAACGCTTCATCTTAAACACCCTCAGACGTTGGCATGAGCAAAGTGATCTAAGTACCCAATCCAGAGAAATCCTGGATGTTGGGTGTGGTGACGCTCTGTTCTTTCCCAAACTCAAGCAATTTGGAAATGTGTCTGGCGTCGAACCCGATACAAACTTAATTGATCCAGGCAATCCAGACTGCCCCGCCATCTATACCGGGAATATCGACGAGACTTTTGAACCTGGTAAGAAATTCGATTGGGTGATACTGCTTGATGTACTTGAGCACATTGAACAACCAGCAGAGGTATTACTTCATATCTGCAAGCATCTGAATCCAGGTGCACGACTGCTGATAACCGTACCTGCGTTTAATCTCCTCTGGACGAGGCATGACGAATATAACCATCACTTTACGCGGTACAACAAAAAGACATTTGCACGCATGGCGAATGGATCGGGTCTTAGCATCGAAAAGATGAAATACTTTTTTCACTGGATGTTTCCGGCCAAGATGCTTGTTCGCGCCAAGGAAGCCGTTCTCCGCGGCGACCCGAAGCCCGCTGAAGTACCACACTCCATCATAAATACATGCTGTTTTGCACTCTCCAGGATCGAACAGGCTCTTATTACACCACTACCAATTCCATTTGGCAGTTCCTTGATGATCTCCGCCACAGTGAATCACGCGACGGAAAAATAAGTGCACTCAAGTAAATACAAATCGCTCAAACTCGCACTGCCGCTGATTTGCGTCATGGTCATTAGCGGCAGTTATCTGTATGGAAAGCTAGCGTATGAGTGGATTCCGCACGATGAAGGACTGCTCGGCCAGTCAGCTCATCGAGTATTAAACGGTGAATTACCCCACCATGATTTTCAGGAAGCATACACCGGTGGGCTGTCTTATTTGCACGCCGCATCAATGTCAGCATTTGGTGTTTCGCTGTACTCCATCCGTCTTTGCTTGTTTATCACAGCCCTACTAACAATTCCGGCATGGTATTTAATAGCTGCACGTTTTCTTACTCCGATTGCAGCAGCGACGACGTCGCTTGTTTGTCTGACCTGGAGTTTTCCAAACTACCTTGCTGCACTACCGACGTGGTACACACTTGCACTCGCGAGTTGGACGCTATTTGCACTACTAAAATACGGTGATAGCCTGGCATGGAAATGGCTCGCGATTGCGGGGCTGCTGTGCGGAATCAGTATCTGCATAAAGATTGTCGGTCTATATCCACTTGCCGCCACCTTGCTGTGCATTATCTTTCGACAACTGAATTACCAAGATGAGCAGGAGGGCACGGCAGTCGATGCAAGCAAATCGACAAAACTGCTTGTGGCTGCCATGGGTCTGGCACTGGTTGGGCTTGTCGCCTTATTGATCAAGCATCACCTGGGTATCAATGAGTGCCTGATGCTTGTCCTACCGGTAGCCATCACTAGTATTTTACTCATCCATGAAGAAGGCACGTCAGCTGTCGACCTGCGTGTTTTTACAGTTCGATGCGTAAAACCATTATTAATAACCTTGGGTTGTACAGCTGTTCCCATCCTTGTCTTTCTCATACCGTATTTAACGCATCGTGCTGTTGGGGACTTCATCCACGGAGTTTTGATATTACCTCAACAAAGACTTTGGCATGCGGAAATGGCGTTGCCGCCAATCTTTTACATACTTCCTTGTGCTCTTTCACTGTTCTGTTTCTACAAGAGCAATAGAAACTCTAACCTCGATGACCGACTGCTCGCCGCAGGCTTGGGAATCGTCGGTTCGTTGTTGTTTCTCATTGCGTACTTCATTTTTCCCGGTACTGACTTTGCAAATAGCGTATACGTTTGGACATTTCATTCGATTCGTATGATCGTTCCAGCCTTGTGCGGTCTTCTTGCATTTCAGGTAATCAAACACGGTAAGACGAGCAACCAGCGGTACATTTTGTTCGTTGGATGTGCAATGACCAGTTTGACTTCTCTCGTCCAATACCCGTATTCATTTGGAATCTACTTTTGCTACATCGCCCCGATTGTTCTCATCACCGCAAACGTCTTATTACATGCAGAGTCTGGCACCACTTCCCGGCCGAGTCCTAACAAGACGTGGTGGGCCACACAAACACTGCTACTGGTGTTTGGCGTGCTGTGGCTAAATACGAGTCACATTCGTGGCTTCGGCGTAGAACATATACCTACGCCGCTCGCCAGATATACGCAAAGCGACGAGATCCCAAGGCTCGGGCTCGCTGTCCACCCAACAGATATCGCCGAGTACAAATTCGTTAGGACGCTCATCAATTCATTAACCGCTGACAACGACTCAATTCTGGCATTCCCTGATTGTCCGGAAGTATATTTCCTATCAGAGAAAAGCAATCCTACGGTGGTAATATATGACTTCTTTGCCACCGCTGAGATGACAGTTGACGAAACAGAAGACTACTACATTGGATTATTAGACGAGCATCAACCTGCTGTCGTCGTCCTAAACAGGGTTCCGGAGTTTTCCAGTAGGGTGCCAGTGCTAATACCACGAATACTCTCTTCGCGCTACAACAAGTCAGCAAGCTCACCTGGGCGCCAACCTAGATTCACCGTTTACTTCCATGATCCTGAATTTTGATCGTCGGATGAGTCGAGCAAAGGTCTTTCGGAACAGGTGGTGACGGCTTCCGATTTAGCCATCGGCCAAAACGTGACCGAAACGATAATTGGTGATTTAAATCTACTAGCAATGCACCTACGCTCTGGTAGCGTGCATCCGGCAAGTACGCCAGACATCTGGAGATGATTGATGAGATACCATTAGAGGTATGCCTTCGCAAAAGATTGATCACCCTTTCGCTGGATAGTTGTTGCTGCACGAGGACTCGCGCATGTTCGAAGGAATCAGCCATGACATCGGTGCATTCAAATGGGCGATGTCCCATGATCATTTCAAACAGCATCACCCCAAACGAGTAAACATCACTCTTTTCCGACAGCGATCGCGTTTTGCCATGCTTGAGCACCAATGACTTGAGTTGTTCCGGTGCCATATAGTGGAGAGTACCACCAACATGAGAGTGTTTGGTGAGTCTGTCGGACGCCAGGTTAAAGTCCATTAATATAGGGCGGTCATATTGGTCAATCAGGATGTTATGGGGCTTGAGATCCAGATGTAGCACATGGCGGGAGTGAGCGTGTTGAAGCGCCTGTGCAATCTCAATGGCAAATCTCAAAGTCGTCGGCATCGAAAGCGGTCCAACTCTACGAATGGTACTCCCGAGTGTATCGGTTCCAAGAAACGGCATGCAGATAGCAGATCGCCCATCTGGAATATCAAAGACACTGTGGACTGGCATAATACCAACGTGATCTAACTGCCCGAGAATACGTGCTTCACGATCACCGAGTGACGTCACTTTGAGCACGACGCGTCGCATGCCAAGTCGCAGCTCCAACGCTTCATATACGACCGCAAAGCTACCGCGGCCAATTTGTCGTACGATTTCAAACCCCGGAATCAGTGCACTTTCCACGACACAATCCGGCTGCAGATTTTCTGAAATCATGCAGTGAACATCAATTCGTCGATAAAGCGATTCTTGAAACACCGAGGAAAAGAGATCACAAAACTGGCTCGTGTCTATGGACTCACCCGCCTCAGTTCGTAGGCAGTACTCCTCATAAGCCAAGTCGATCACAGTCGACTTATCATCGCGTAGCCAATCAAACTCGGTAATACATTGTTTAGCATCCGGTCTGATACCGGATCGCCAACTGCTTATCAGATTTGCAACGAGACCTTGCCTCTGGCTTGGAGTGCTCTCGGCACTCATATCTAGTTCCATGACATCAAATGCCTGTCGATCAGATCTGCCCCTGTTTGATCTTGCTGGTATTCTGACAAAGTTTGAGATTCTGGCGAGTGATTTGTGAGGTCGAATTCACAAAGGTGACATCACCTGACAGGCCATGGATTGAAGTAGATTCTCAGGATGATGTTGGAGAATTAAGGATTTGATACGACTGCTTCGCTAGTCTGAAATCCTATGCGCGTGGCCACTGCTCTCACCTGCCCTACTGCCTTAAACGATCCGTTATAGAGCCGAGCTGGCATATTCGGCTGAGTTATTTGAATCGATGCGCCCGGCGTTGCACACTTCACAGTTACTGTGTCACCCTCACGGACTATTTCAGGCTTAGCCGTTCGCTGCATTTGATTCCCAGGTCGCATGTTCTCCATCATGATGGGTTCAGGTACAAGTCCAAGGTCGCCAATTTCATCCTGCCATGCGATCGTTTCATTTCGCATTTTGGTTAGTACGTCTTTGTATTTAGCCTTAGCAGCAAGATTAACCGTCTCATGTGGGTCATGCACTATGTCGTACAATTCCTCAACCGGCTTGGACTTGCGCATAAAAGTTACCTCAGCACCCTTGAGCGTGCCTTCAATATCCATCCGTCTTAGTTCACGGAGCGTCGGCATTTTGTCCATATAACTGATGTGTTGTGCATAAGGTTTTTGAGGTTCGTAATTCCTTATGTATTTAAACCGATGATCTCTACATCCTCGCATTAGCTCGTAAGCTTCATCCATACGGTCACGGTGAAAGTAGATGTACTCCGGTGCAGGGTCTTTTTGTTCACCAACGATGACCCGGCCATGCATGTAATCAGGTCTTTCGATGCCTGCCAGTGCAAGTGTCGTCGCTGTTAAATCTTCGGTATTCACCAATTCATCATTCACCGTTGATGGTTTAATCTGTCCCGGCCATCGAACGATAAATGGAATGTGCGTACCTGAATCATAGATCCATCGTTTTCCCCGGGGTAACCCACGCCCGTGATCACTCCAAAAGATCACAATCGTGTTATCACTCAGGCCATCTTCATCAAGTCGCTTGAGCACTTGACCAACTTGTTTATCCATTGCTGAGATGTTGTCCTGATAAAATGCCCAGTCCATGCGCGTCGCAGGAGTGTTGGGATAAATCGGGGGTAAGAACTTCCCAGCGCGATTTGGGTCATGATGTTGCGACGAATCCAGTTGAGCGAGTACCTGTTTGTGCACTTCATGGCTATGCCGTATCTGGCTCTCATGTGAAATCGTTAGATTAATAATGCTGAAGAAAGGCTGACCTGGCGTGCGGTCTCTCCAATCCTGATGATTGCCACCCTGTCGATCCCAGGCCGTAACGGGTGAATCGAATTGATAATCCGTCTTAGACTTATTTGTGCAGAAGTATCCGGCTTCCCTTAGATATTCACTAAAACAACGCACTCCATCCGGTGTCACAATCCGTGACCTCATGTGTTGTGATCCGATAGAAATCGGATACATTCCGGTGATGATTCCGGAACGTACCACTGCACAAACGCCTGCAGGCGTAAAGGCCTGTGAGAATCTCATACCTTGTTCTGCAAGTCTGTCCAGATTCGGTGTTGATGCATATTCATCTCCGTAGCAGCCCAGATTTGGGCTAATGTCCTCGCAACTGATCCAGAGGATATTTAGGCGCTTGTTATCGCCAGCGAGTTCCGGACGTGGTACAGATTTAGCGTTTAACCATGTACGGTACCTACCGCCCATTTTCGGGCGTTCAGCAGGCTCTGGCTTATATGGATTGGACTCAACCATTCTAAGGGCATTAATTACCGCACCCTTTACGTGGTAGTCATTGTTTTGTTGCGCAGCTTTTAAAGCAGCCAATGCATGCTGACTGGCAGCCGGACCAATGCGCTGGTACATCTCTGCCGCACTACACGCTGCACCCCGCTCTTTCGAAGCTAATGCGGAATTTAAAACAGCTGCGTATTTTTCTTTGACACCGTCAATTCGACACAACGCATATGCGGCAGCTACCTGAACCGATGCATGTTCGTGGCCAAGCAACTTTGTGAGTTTCCCTGCCACAGTGTCAGACTTCACTCTCGAATCTCCGATATGGCTAGCTGCGTGATAAACGACGCTGACATCATCATGATCCAGCATTTGGTTAAACACATCGCCGGCTGATTCACCGAAGATTCCCAAGGTCTTGGCAGCTCTCAAACGCGTCGTTTGATTTTCTGATTGCAAATCGGCAGACCACTGCTTTAGTGACTTGCCGGCAACTGTCTCAGCAGCATCTACAACACTGACAATGGAAAGCAAAACGAACAAACAAGCAACAAAGCCAAAAGCACGCATTAACAAAACACTTTCAATAGAAAACCACGAACACAAATGAGCACAAAGTACGAATGCGGCACACCGGCGTAGCTATGAACCGTAAAACACTTCCAAAAGCTTACACTTCAATATCGGCTTTTACCTGAACCTGTAAAGCACCAAGCATCCGTGTAATCTGTTCTTCTTTTTTTCCGACGAACAGTACATTGTCCAGAATGAACACGCGAGCCTCGTTACTCGGATGAATAATCAGGCGACCGCTGCGAAGCAACATGAATTCAAACACGTCATTTATCTCTTTGTCGATTCTCACGTGCGGAGCTGAGAAACGCTTTACATTTCTCGGAAATCCCTGCACATGCAGAATCTCATTTGGATGAACTTCCCAGTAGTCCAAAAAACGACTGCTTCGAATAGCAATCCAAATCAATAAAAGGATGCTCGAGAACACCCAATAAAACGTGGCATTAGCAATCGGCTCCAAGTCCTCGAGCCACCCGGTAAGGAATGGCAGGATATCTGGATTGGCACTTGCGAGTATGGCTAAGCCAATGACCGCTAGCACGATGATGAGAATCAGAATGAGTGAATTAGCTCTGGGGAAATCAAATGCCATTACGATCATGTTGATAAGGAACATACCCAAGAACAAGATCGATACAGTAATAGCTCCATCGCGAGGGACGAGAGATGGAGCGTCTTCAGAAACTGCGTATGCATCACCCGAAACCGTCATCCAAATGGCTGCAATTACGGAGACGATAAACGTTGGGTATAGAAAAATGACTTTCGGGTAGGTTACCAACCTTACACGATCGAGAATTCGCTCGCGTTCAAGATCACTTAAAGGTTCTTTAACCTCTGAGTTCTCGGGAGCAGCGGCTTCAGCTTCCTCGGTAATTTCAGCCGAGGTATCGTGTTCTGAATTCATGACTAAAACCTAGTTCAATCTAGTGCAATCCCAACTCCATCCGCACTCTGGAAACTGGACCGCCTAAACGGCCTGTATGCTTATATACTGATTTTACGGTCTCGTGCTGTGATTTCCCATTGGTCCACCACTTCGCCGTTCTCTATCACGTAAACGGATTTATGCAAAGCAGACGTCGGGCAGACATGTGCTGGAATCGCGAGGATTTCATCGCCCGGAGTAAATCCTGCATGCCCGTCAGTCTTGATCACCAAGTGTTCTTCATTTTGAAGCACCGCATCGGCATCACTGATTTCAGGTATCACAACACGACTACCTGCCGGAGGATCAGAGGCGCACGCTTTGTATCCGAGATCGAATGTTACCCTGCCGTTACTTGGACAACTGATTACTCGCGAAAGTATCCGCATCGCTGGAATGTACTTCAAGTCCGGGAACATTCGTCCATAGTTTGAATCAAAGAAGATATTTGTGCCTGGACTGGTTTCAACAACCGGATCACCAAGTGACGCATAAATTGGAAACGACCCTGTCCCGCCCGCGACTACACGCGGTACTGTCAGCCCAAGTGCTTCAACGTCACTCTTCAAAGCATTGGCCTGTTGCCAACATTCATGAACGGCGTCTGTTCTCTCCTGCAAATCTGTTTGGTGATTTTGCCCGTCGTACAGGTGTATGCCACCCGGAATAATTCCCGGTAAGTCACCCATTAATTGATACAACTCAACAGCACCGCCGCCGTATTCAATTCCCGTACGATGCTGCCCGGTATCCAGATCAATCAGGACTTCTATATCCTCACCAGCTGCCACTGCCGCTTCTGAAAGTTGTTGCAGGGGCACAGCATGGTCTGCCGTTACGATAAATGTCACATCAGGATAAGCACGTCTGAATTGAATTGCTCGGTCAACATTGGGGCCAACCAGGTTGTATGCAAGACAGATGTCCTTTACACCACATTCAGCCAGCATTTCAGCTTCAGCAAAAGTGGCACATTTGTGTTTTGTGATTCCACGACCAAGAAGAATCTTGATCACTTCCGGCATCTTGTGAGTTTTACAATGTGGTCGTAATCGATTTACGTCGCCCGCCTGACGCGTCATTTCATCTAAGTTAGACTCCATGATCTCTCGAAAAAGTACGAGTCCAGGAGAAATGATCCCGGATGTGTCTGAAATGCTGAGTGAAAATTCTTCTGTCATGGTTGCAATCCAAATCTAATCGGTTTCTACGTACACCCGTATGATATCAACTTTGAAGCAGCAAGCTGACCTACTGCACGAGCACATCTGCAAGTTCAGCAGCCACGATCGCCGAACCTCTAGCATTTAAGTGCGTGTCGTAAATGAGATTAAAGGGAATCTCCCCGTCCCTGGCAGAATCTATTAACGCTGCAGTGGTATCAATAAAGGTCACATTATTTTTCTGACACTCACGGTTAACCCATTGCGGCAAATCAGATGGCATCCACGCCTTCAGCAAAGGATTAACATCAACATCAAATCGTAGTCCAAGTGGGTAAAGTACTCGATGTTTACACGGTAAGTACACGAGCCACGGTTCAAGGCCCTGGCTCTGACACATCTGGGCCCAGTCGCTTATAGCCGTTTGCATCATGACACCGGCTCCGCCAAGCTGAATTTCATTGAGCGGCATGTAGTTAATACCAACTCTCGCAGTATCGCCACTGGGTAATTGCACTTCAGCGTTGTCACGAGTGATCGCTATTTTTTCGACTGGTGAGTCTGTTATTCGATCAAGAATAAACCCAACAAGAGATGTTTGTATCAGGTTATCTCCGAAGAAGTCATTTAGCGACAATTCTCCCAGGTCAATGTTGGCTTTACGACGCACTTCGCTAATGGTCTCTTCAATATCGTTACCCTCGAAAAATGCCAGAACTGCAATTTTGGTTGTATCAGACTTACCAAAAGACGAGAGGTACTGGATCTGCGTTCTTGTACCTGTATAGGATGCTCCTAAATTCTTTACTCGTTTCCCAACGGTACTAGCTAGAATCGACGTGAATAGCTGATCGTCAGATAAGTTTCCCAACTCAGTGAATGAATCTCCTACAACCACGATTTCCCAGTCATCAAGCGTACTAGGATTCCTAAACCCATCTGAGTCATAGTTAAGGGCCACCGTTGCTTCATCTTGATAATCGCTCGAGTCGATTCCTAATACATCCATCTGAGACCGAATTACCTGACCAGTCCAGAACGTATTGGCCGGACGCTTAAAGAAATACTTGGCAAAGGGCTCAGTAGGGATGCGGTAAAACGGAGGGATCGTCTCCAAGCGTGCCGACGTCTGATTAAAGTCATATCCAATGACACGAAAACAGACTTCCGCGATGCCAACGCAACATAAAAACGCCACGAAGCCGAATAACAATCGTTTATGTACTGGCAACTTTAGAGATGTGTCGGCTATGTGTGATTTATCGTTAGTCATGTTCTCACGCGGCAATGCAAAACGCGAAGGTTTTATAATCGCTATCCTATAGCACCATGACAACACCAATCCTCGTATAGTCACGTTCCTAAATGTGGATTAGGATGCACGCATTCTTGAGATCATCATATTCCATTCTCTCCTTGCAATATTGATTTACACCACGATAGTCAATTGAACGTATCATCTGAGCAAACATCGAACCTGAATGCGAAGGAACTCGAGTCGCCCAGAATGTCAGTGGCAGCCATTATGCTGACACTACTCACCTGTGTACTGTGGGCAGGAAATGCAGTCGCAGCCAAGTTCAGCGTCGATACTATTCCACCCATCACGGTGTCCGGTATTCGATTTTCTATGGCCGTCGTTGTAATGTTGATCTGGTGTCGTTTTGAAAGGTGCACATTACGCATTTCGAAAGAACAAATTCCGTTGATACTCATCGGCGGTTTTTTGCTGTTCAGCCAAATAGCGCTATTCACAATCGGCGTGGCTGAATCGAACTCTTCTCACACTACCCTTTTAATCAATACATTCATTTTCTGGGTAGTACTGTCAGATCACTACGTTTCTCGACTCCATAGACTTAATGCATCACGAATGATCGGAATTGGTTTAGCTGCGGGTGGAGCGATTCTAGTTATCCTTACAAAGCCGGAACCGGCAGGAGAAACACCATCGGTTGACGAAGCTACCTTGCTCGGCGACATATTGTTGATGGCCAGCGGATTCGTGCTGGCTGTGAAAATCCTGTTTACCAAATACGCTTTAAACAAGATGGACACGGGGCCGTTCATGGCATGGCATGAATTGATTGGTGTTGTGTTCTTTTTTGTCGTGGCAGCATTTACTGAGGATATACAGGCTGAGCAATTCACAACATCGGCAGTGTTGGGGCTCGTTTACCAGGGAGTACTCGTGGCAGGCGTTTGCTTTGCGATACAAGCGGTATTACTTAAGACATATGCCGCTAGCCAAATATCCATGTTCTCATTTCTCACACCCGTTTTCGGGATCGCCTTTACTGCAATGTTCCGAAATGACGAAATGAGTTCATGGCTGTTCGTGGCATTGGCCATGATTGCGAGTGGTCTCTTCTTCACCAACCGCGATTAGCAAACGTTCTATGAATAGACAGACAGGAGGTTATTCTTCCTCGTCAGAGCCGCGAATATCATCGGAATCTTCAAGTTCACCGAGTAGTTGTTGATAAGAGGTCAGGCATTTTTCTACGGCACTTTTAAGTTCGGAAACACCTTCCTGATTTGCCTGGCTTACATCCATCAGAGGCTTTAACCAACCTCGCATAATGTCAAACTGGTTTTCCATTACATCGAGTATGGATCGCGGAACCTTGTGCATTACAGCAACACGCTGCACAGGCTGATTTGTGTCGACTGGCACACTGCCGGTTGTGTAGGCTCGTAATTCCTCTGCTAACAACCGAAGTGCCTCTGCTGTTTCTCCACCACTTTCGGGTGCCACTTCGGATTGATCTGACATTTTGGAGATACCACCGGAAATCGTATCTTTGATATCCTGCAAGCCGCTGCTAAAGTCCTGTAATTGAAGCAGGAGGGCAGCCGTTTGGTCATCGGAACCGATTCCTTTTAGCTTGACCGCCTGGACAAATGCTTTCTTTATGTCATCCCAGCGTTGTTGCTCTGTTTCGGAAAGGAGATTCATCATTTCCTTGATTTTGAGCATGTTAGACTCTGTGTCAGACGTAAGCGTCTGAGAGTCATTTTCGTAATTACTGAGGATTAGCGTTTCGAGTTCCTTGTCATTCATAATCGGCACGACTTTTTCAGCGATGCGATTCATATTTCGGTAGGAACCCTGAAGCTTAAATGGTGGCTCTGTACGGTACTCATCCGCTTGCGAAGCACTACGGATGTACTCGCGATTAACTGTGAGGATGAGATCTCGCACTGTCATAAGTTTTTTCATGGTGTCGACCATTTCATTCACTTCGACAGCAGAGTAGCTTCCTTCAAGTTCAATACCTTCACGGCTGCCTGTTTGAGCAATCTTGATGACTCCATGCACATCTTTCTGACTGCGACTGGCAAGCGGGTTAAGCGCTGGATTACTTGTTAGGCAGTTTTCGAGATAGCTGAGTTTAAATACTTCTGCGCTATCACCAATGATTTCACCGAGGTTATAGATATCTGCACGGTTGGCAAGCATATCTGGAATCTGGAACTTCTCTCCACTTTCCGTATATGGGTTTCCAGCCATTACAACGCAAACTTTACGTCCACGCAGATCATATGTTTTTGTCTTACCTTTATATACACCTTCAATTTTTCGCTGAGCATCACACAACGAAATGAACTTCTGCAGGAATTCCGGATGACAGTGCTGGATGTCGTCGAGATAAATCATGACGTTATCACCCATTTCCAACGCTAGATTTAGCTTTTCAACTTCTTCTCTTGCCCCTGCATTAGGCGCTTCTTCCGGATCTAACGAAGTGACAGCGTGACCGATGGCCGGGCCATTAATCTTCATGAAGATAATACCCAGACGATTGGCGACGTATTCCATCAAAGTCGTCTTACCATAACCTGGTGGCGAGATGAGCAACAACAAACCCATTAAGTCTGTTCGTTTGTCTTCACCAACAACGCCCATTTGCTTGGCTAGGTTGTCACCAATAAGCGGTAAATAGGTTTCGTCAATCAGGCGGTTACGCACAAATGAAGTCATGACTCGTGGTGTAAACTCCTCGAGACGCATCTCATCGCGTGCAACATCTACAACAGACTTTTTAATGTCGATATAGTCCCGGTATCGAGGGATAACTTTGGATTCGTATTGATTGAGCTTCGTTACGAAATCGTTGAAGTTCAGTTTGTAAACGCCGCTGTCGATTGTTGAGTGCGATCCAATCATGCCCTCAATCGATTTATCAACCGTTCCATCAATTACGTGCTTACGATCCGGTTGTCCGGCCATCAGGATAACAGCCAGTTCAGCGATATAATCCTCTGCACGTTCATGCTGTGGATGTGCAGCCAGAAATGCTTCGATCCAGTCGCAAATGAGCACGAATTGGCTAAAGGGATCACCTTTGACACCATTTAGCGATTCCTGAAATTTCCCAACAAAGCTATTTTGTTTCAGATGGCGTTCAAACGCATCGAACAAGTCGATAGCCTGACGTGCAATTATAAAGAAGTCGTTCGTTGTCAGTTCTTCGTATAGGTAGTTTGAGACCTGCGATGCAAATTTCGAATCTATAACGCCCGTCGTCTCAACGAACTCGTCTACGAGTGGTTGGAGTTCTGCTACATATTGTGCTTGTTCCTTTACATCCGGAAACAGTTGCCCAATAGTACCCACACCTTTGAGGCGTGCTGTCATCAGATTTCGCTGTTTCGGATCACAGAAGTGATTCCAAAATAATCGGGCGGCCGCACGGGCTCTAGCGTCATACCTGAGTAACCCGATCGTTGCATCCATCTCGATTAGGCCAAGCAGGATCTTCTCGGCATCGAGATCATGTACACCTTTTGCATAGGCTTCCGTATAGCGCGGCCCCATGAATTGCTGTAGTGCGGACAGGCGTTCATCTTCACCAAGCCGTGCATAGTCTGACTTCGACATCTCAGCGGACTCAGATAGATGTTCGAACATTTTTGATGCAAGATACTCTGCTCGGTAAACGTCGCGATTCTCTGATATGACCTCCTGGTCCCAAACATCCCGCGTTGATTCAAGCGTCTCATCGACAAGTCGTTCAAAGAAATTCGTACCTGTTAGATGCAGATACATATCGTCGTTACGCATCACCGTGGTGAGGTCCAATGCCTGAACATTTACCGAGAAGTGGTGTTTTCCAAACTTAATGACATTTTCACCATCAACAAACAACTCTTTTCGGTCCTTGAGTTGCCGAACTGCATCTTCGCGAATGGACTTAAGACGACTTTGAACGTCATCAACTTTGACTGTATCTTCCAAATCCCTAAGCTGGTCGACTAAATCACGAATCTTCTCGATCATCAAGTCTGATGCAAAGTACGCATTGATGTCGTTTACTGATTCAAGGCTATCAATCCGGGACTTAATACCGCCAAGGATTCTATCCGCTGCTCTCATTAGTGCTTCTGCACGTTTATTGCGTGCTTCAATCAACGACAGCTTTCGAGTTTCAAATGCGTTGTAGATTTCCTCACGTTTATCTGTCAGTTGGACAACAAATTCATCAAACTCAGCAAAGCGGCCTTCCAGCTCTTCAAGCTGAATCATCACCTTGGTCAGGAATTCTTCGCACTTGTCCGGCGTATCGCAGATATCCAGATAATTCACGACTGCTTGATTGAGCAGTTTCATTTGCGAATTAAACTCCGCAACACCTTCGACGCTCATCAAGTCTTTGATCTTTGTCTTCAGCGTGGCACGAGCGGTATTTACGCGGCCAAAAATACCAGAGATATTGTCGATGATCTGGGTGCGATGCGTGGCATCTTCGATATTCAGATTGCTGACAATATCGACCAACATTTCCAACTCGCTGGCACCGCTGGCAATATCTTCTTCGAGATCCCGTGCGTCTGTGACTTTCTTAAGATCATCGATGGACGCTGTTTGTTCCTGGATACGGTTTTCATAAGGCGCCAGAGCATCATCTCGTAACAGAAACTCAACACAACGTGTCGCCAGGCGGTCACTTGCTTCGGAGATCTCTTCCCCGAGTCGCTCCACCAATTCCATGTCGATGTAGCGTAGTTCTTTTAGTGAAATTATTTCACCGCGAACTGTGCGCATTTCTGCCAGTGACTTAACGAAGTCATCAATGTTATCAAACCGTTTGTTCTTGGCTTCACGCAGCACTTCCGACGATCGCTGTTCTACTTCGGCAGATTGCTTTACGGTGTTTTGCTTAACGCGGACAACTTTTTCGAATTCATCTATTGCGGATTCCGCAGCGATGCGGATTTCTGCTAGCGGCGCCGAGAGATTAGCACATTGCTCGTCAGATGCCCAAAAGTAGCTGTCAACAATGTCACCGGACTTCTTGACCAGATCGACATAGAGATCTGCATACGTGTCGTCCTTCTCAATCAGACCGATGACCTCATAACATTCAGCCATTCCGCGAACGATTTCTTTGTTTCCGATCTTAAACAGGAAAGAGTCGGATTGAGATTCCGGACCAAGACCGTCTTCAACGTACGGGGTTTGCCAGATCTGTAGCGTGTGATGTTTTTGTGCATCAGGTTCTGCCCTGAAGCAGATCATTTCACCGGCTGGGAAAAATGCAGCACCATGACAAATTACAGGGGTGTCTACTTCCTGATTAATCAGGTTATATCTCAACTGAACGTATACACCGGATTCAGGATTGTAGAACACATACAGGAAATCTTCGCCGTTTGATGCTTCAAGTCTCCTGTCAAACAGCATTCCCTGTAAATCGGTGTCAAATGTCTTATGTTCTCCTGTGACCAGAGAGTAGCCATTGGAAAAAATGACACCGTGATCATCCGGTAACAAGACGCAACTTGTTTCCAACGAATCAACTCGATAGACCGATTGTACCTTCTCATTGAAGATAAAGTAGCGATATACATTTTCCTGGTATGGTCGAATCTTGAGTAATACCAGGCTGCCAACGATCGCATAGTAGATCTCTGAATCATCAAGCGTTTGATCGGCATGCTGAACAGGTTCTGAATACAACCCGACGCCATCCGATGTGTTGTTTTCAACCTTGATCGTCAAATCCCCACCAATAGTTTCCACGAAGACATGATCTTCGATCGATACATGGGGATGTTCACCTTCTACAAACAGATCACGTGATACACGCTTCCAGCTGAAATCGTGTTGATCAGGGAATCGAACCTCGTGATCACTTCGGTTGTCGATGTAAATCAGCGAGTCATCTTCGATTCGCCACTTGAGACTTTTCAGCTCTGTGACACTCTTCCCGACCTGGAAGGCCATATAAAGGAAGGGTCCGATTACGAAGAACTTGGCAAACTCTGCGTTCTTGTAGTATTTGTAGATCTCTTCAAAGTCGCGCTGAAACTGCGGATCCTGTGAGAATTCTGACTCGATCGCTTGGAAGTGCTCACCGTTGAATTTGTACGTGGCAAATACATCGTTCGGATGAGTTGTTGCTTTGAGCCCAAAATGGATGTTGTACCCAAAGATGAAGTGGTCGCCGATGGCGATCATATCGCGGGGCGTACAATTATGCTCCGTGGTTACCCGGTCGGTGCCCTTTAAAGTCGTTTCGATTGCCCCGAACACATCTTTTCGGGAAGCATTTAGCTTACCGAGTCGGTCACGCAGATCAGATGCGTGATTAGCCAGCCGATTTCGAATGATTTCGTACGTTCCGCTCTCCAATTGCTGGGATTGCGGTTCGCCATCCGGCTGTTGTTCAGGTGTTTGGTCGAGATCTGCTTGTGACATCGAGACCGTTCTTTCACCGACATGTTTGAGACAATAACCAGCCCGAGTTACTACACAAGCTGGTAACCATGCCTCAGCCTGGTGGTTTACACATCAGGCTGAGGCGATTGGTTACAAATTCAATTAGACATCCGAGCTTTCATCAGTAGCCGGCTTAGTTGGAGCCGATGCAGCTGTGACCGTTCGGATAACAGACGAAGCCTTGTTATCAGCTACACCAGATGTGTGCGCTAATCCAAGCATTCGTTGC
>CEQQ01016432.1_pt1 | contig 20222 bp, 14 predicted proteins | sample 531041 | NCBI WGS metagenome assembly CEQQ01 (sample SAMEA2621222, study PRJEB7988) | marine metagenome | biome: marine biome (ENVO:00000447); feature: deep chlorophyll maximum layer (ENVO:xxxxxxxx); material: "saline water (ENVO:00002010), including plankton (ENVO:xxxxxxxx)" | depth 150 m | reverse complement strand
GATAGATCCGTCCCAAACATCGCGATCGAGAATCCAATCATCGGTTTGCTCCTGGGCAGTTGAATAAGCCAAATCTCCACCGCTTTCGATCTCCCTCGGTGATTCGCTCTTATTTACCTGAGGTTGCTGACGCCTGTTAAAGGCAGATCTCTCCTGCATACTTTTACCGATGGCTCGCCATCCGTCGGCGTGAAGCGGTGTCACCTGTTCCTGTGCAATGGACGTGCTAGTGCATAATAAAACGGCACATAGTAGGACAGCGCGCACAGATTGTATCATCTGAAAAAGATGCGCGCGTACGTTCGAACAAATTGAAGGAGATATCCCGTTCATAGAGCGGTAAGACTAGCTGCAAAAAGCGAGTTGCAACAAGAGCAATTACTCGACGATGGCCTGTCGGAAGCAATCGGTCAGCATGCGCGTAATGTGACCAGGGGATCCGCCACCAATTGTGTTCCCATCAACCTTAACCACAGGCACGACTTCGGCAGCGCTTCCGGTTAAGAAACATTCATCAGCCGCATAGACTTCGTCCAACATCATCGTGCATTCGACGACCTCAACACCTGCAGATTCAGCAAGTTCCATGACTGATCGCCGTGTGATACCGTCCAGCACACCAGCTTCAATCGGAGGCGTCAGCAATTTGCCATCCCGCACGATGAAGATATTATCGCCCGTGCACTCTGCCACTTCACCATTATGATTGAGCATGAGTGTCTCGACGCAACCCGCCTCCAACCCCTCAATTTTGGCGAGAATATTGTTTAGGTAGTTTAGCGACTTAATCGTTGGATCCAGAGCCTGTGGATGATTGCGAATGGTCTTAGCCGTTATGATTTCCAGTCCGTTTTCATAGAACTCGTCTGGGTAAAGTGCGATGAAATCCGTGATGATAATTACCTGCGGTACATCGCACCGATTCGGATCCAGTCCCAACGTCCCAACACCTCGAGTGACTACCAGACGAATGTAACCATCCTGTATTTCATTCGCCGCGAGCGTAGCATTTACAGCGTCTTCCATCTCTTCCTTTGAAATCGGTATCGTCAGCTGGATTTTCGCTGCCGACTGCCAAAGGCGTTCTAGATGTTCTTTATGTCGGAACACTTTTCCCGCATAACTACGCATGCCTTCAAACACGCCGTCGCCATAGAGCAATCCGTGATCGTAGACGCTGATCTTTGCGTCTTCTTTATCGAATAGCGTACCGTTGATGTAAACTTTCAGCGTCATATGCCAGTCATCGAGAGAAAGAGAAGGGCCAATTAATCAGCCCCGTAGGCTACACACTCGTAACCAAGCCCTCGGCAAGTCGTACCGTGCGATCGGTCATCTCGGCAATCGCGAGATCGTGCGTAACCATGACTATAGTGAGGTTATGCTGGTCATTCAAGGTACGCAAAATGTCCAAAATCTCCATCCCAGCATCACGATCAAGGTTTCCGGTTGGTTCGTCCGCAAGTAAAAGCCGCGGCTCAGAAATCAGTGCTCTGGCGATAGCCACTCTCTGCATTTCACCACCAGAGAGCTCCTTTGGCTTGTGGCGAAGCCGGTGAGATAACCCCACCATTTCAAGTAATTCCTTGGCTCGCTTTTTAAGAGCCCGGCGTTTCCCCAAGTACTTCATAAAAGGGTGCTGGATCATTAATGGCATCAAGACGTTTTCGAGCGTCGTGAGTTCCGGTAACAAGTGGTAAAACTGAAAAATCATCCCAAAGTACTGGTTTCTTAGAATTTCCCGCGAAGCAGCCGGGAGATTATCAATCCGGTTTCCTTCGAAATAGATCTCGCCTTCATCCGGCGCATCCAGCGTGCCAAGTAAGTGCAGCAATGTACTTTTACCGGATCCACTTGCTCCCACGATGGAGACCATCTCTTGTTCGCGCACTTCAAAATCAATCCCATGCAGAACGGGAATCTCGATCTTACCCTTGCGATAGCTTTTGACCACAGCCTGACTCTGCATCAGCACTGGTGAGGAAGCCAGTCGTGGATGCTGGTCGTTACTTTGTGTTCTAGTTTCCGGAGCATCGAATTCCGAAAAGGAGTCTAGTCGGGATGCACTACTCATATCGCAACGCCTCCACTGGTTTTAGTCGTGCAGCCTTTCTTGCTGGCAACACGCTCGCCCCTACGGCAATGGCTACGGCACCCAGCACAACAAACAACACAGTGATCGGCTTAACAATTACCGGGATTTCTGAGAAATAGTAAATCGTCGGGTCAAACACTTCCTGACCTGTCAACCATTCGATCCAGGATGCGATCTCGTTGATGTTAGCGACAAATGCAAGCCCCATCGCCATACCAATCCCCGAACCGACAATCCCCAACGCCAGTCCGTATCCCAGGAATATCCTCATCACACCACCATCGGATGCTCCAAGGCTCTTTAGCACACCCACATCTCTAGTTTTCTCGACAACGATCATGAAAAATGTAGCCAGAATACCGAAACCCGCTACCGCAATAATCAGGAATAAGAGGATATTCAATATCGTTGTTTCCATTTGTACAGCCGAGAGCAGCGGTCCTTGTAGATCACGCCAGGTGCTTATCTGGTAGCCAAATTGATGGACTGGAAATCTCGCTTGTAACTTATCGCGTACAACGGCAAGATCAGCACCTTCTTTCAGCTTGATTTGAATCGATGTGACACTTCCGACACCGGATTGAGCGTCAATCATTCCCCGAAGGTGCTGCAAGCGTTCAATCGGTACAAATGCAAAGGAGGAGTCATACTCACTCATTTCGCTTTCATAGAAGTCGACTACCGTGAACGTATCACTGACTGCTTTAGGAGGCTGCCCTGAATTTGGGAACGTGATCTTTACATCATCACCTGGCAGGCACAAATAATAATCCTGAACTTCACCGGATTCATCACGACCGCGTATTGAACAAATCGAGATTCCGAGGACGATCCCGATATGTTGCTCGGTCATAGGATCAAATTCAATTGAGTCAAGCGGTTGCTGAAATGGAACGCTGTTGATGCCGTCGACAACCGAATTCGTTTCTATCTGATCAGACTGGATGTCTAGCTCTGGTAGCGGCGGCAGCGGTGGTAAATCTGCATCGTCTCCCACCGTTTCGCCTCGGCTAACATCTTCCGGCGGATCTAGTTGCGTTGGATCAAACCCGTCCGGTGAAGCTATACCAGAGTGGAATTGATCGGCACCGGTTTGATGTTTTATGACAGCTTGCTCGTATTCAGCCTGCACACGTCGACGCTTCCACCCTGAAGCTGGAAAACTTACTTTTTTTCCTTTGCCGTACCCTTCTTCGCGAAGTAGAAATGACAGCTTCTTACGATTTTCCGGATGAAGCAGAAATTCTGAGAATTCCGAGACGCTTCCGTAAGTTTCCTTATCAATCCCCACTAGGCTGATAGGACGTGTTACCCATTGCCCGTTATGGCTAAAGCTAACCATGGCTGGCACCTGTATAGCAGCCGTCATGCCCTCAAGATCATTACCGACTTGCTTGCGAATTTCCTCCATGTGCCAGTTAGGATCAGGAAATCCATCTAGGTTATGACTGCGCAGAACGACGTCCGAGAGGATACCGTGCAATCGGTCGTGCATTTCGGCTGAGAAACCCGCCATGACGCTGTTTACAACGATTAAAGTTGCAACGCCTAACATTACGCTTATGATCGATGCCAGCGCAATATAGCGACTCTTAAGATATCGCCACGACAGTAACCACTTGTACATATGCCAATCCTTCGGCACCACGATATACCGTTATGCGATTTGCCAGTCCGTGCAAATCTCACTTCATAACGGAGCCATATCTTACCCTTCAGGGCGTAAAAGAGGGAATAGGATTACTTCACGAATTGTCTGGCTGTTGGTCAGCAACATAACCAGACGGTCAATGCCGATGCCTAGACCACCGGCAGGCGGCATACCGTGACGCAGTGCCCTGACAAAGTCATTATCCATTTTTGCCATCGAGTCCTCTTCATCCAAGCCTTCGAGTTGAGTCTGGAATAACTCCTCCTGCAAATCCGGATCATTTAATTCGGTATATGCGTTGGCAATTTCCATGCCGTGTACAAATAATTCGAATCGCTCGGCAATGTCTGAATCGTCCGCCTTACGTTTTGTAAGCGGGCAAATACTTGCTGGATAGTCCGTCACAAACACCGGACCAACCAACTCATCCTCGACCTTTGCTTCAAAGACTTCGTTCTTAATGACGTCAATGTGCCGGCCATTCGTGTCGAACCCAAGTGAGTCAGCGTAACTCGAAACGGCATTAGCATCGCTTGGATCAACACCGGTGTATTGTTCAAACAACTCGTTGTATGTTTTCCGTGCAAATGGTGGAGTAAAATCTACTTCCTTGTCACCCCATGGGAGCACAAATGACTGACCTGTGGCTTCAATCGCATCAACGATTACCTGCTCAGTTAAATCCATCATGCTCTGATAGTCACCGTATGCCTGATAGACCTCAAGCATCGAGAATTCCGGATTGTGTTTGGGGCTGATGCCTTCATTACGATAAACGCGTCCAAGCTCAAAGACGCGTTCCATGCCGCCAACAAGTAATCGCTTCAGATGTAATTCCAAAGCAATACGCATATAGAGTTCCAAATCCAGAGCATTATGGTGTGTGACGAACGGACGTGCGGCTGCACCACCTGCAATGGAATGCAACGTCGGACCTTCAATTTCCACAAACCCGTCATTGGCTAATGTCTGACGCACGGACTGAACAATTTTAGACCGATTCATGAATCGATCTAATACGCCATCGTTATACGCCAGATCTACATAACGCCGCCGTTGTCGTAATTCAGGATCTGTCATGCCGACATGCTTGGCCGGCGGTGGTTCGATCGACTTGGTAAGGAAGTGCAGTTTTTCGGCAAAAATCGTCAACTCACCGGTGTTTGTAACGCCGAGACGACCGTCGACACCAATTAAGTCACCGAGATCAAATAGCCCGGCAAGTTCAAAATCACTTTCGCCAACTTGTTTTTGACCGACGAACAATTGTATTTTTCCGGTCCAGTCCTGAATATCTATGAACCGAAGTTTACCTTTATCGCGTTGCAGCATGATGCGACCTGCTGCCCGGACTTGAGGGCCGATTTCTGTCCCAGGCCCGTTGTCTGATCGCCACTGTCGCATATTAATGCGCTGTTCCGGATCTTCATGCAACTCGGGCAAGTCGATGACGGTACCATCTTCCTTTTGAAACTTAACTTCATTGAGTCGGCTGCGAATATCGCCGATCAGAATTCGGTCATCAAATCGGCTACCCCACGGATCAATCCCGCGTTCTTCGATTTGACGTTTCTTTTCACGTCGTGCTGCTACGAGGGACCCGTGATCCTCCTGAACCTCGGATGCTTCATTTGATTCGTTAACGTTTGATTCTTCAGTCATTTGATCGGTGCATTTCTCAATCGACGATGGCACATGTTTAGCAACTGCCTTATGCGGTAGGACAGTTGTTTTATGTTAAATGCGCAATGAAAAATGCGATAGACTCCACACAGGCATGCAACAAGTCTCCGTGACCGCAGATGGGATTTATCTTTGAATTCCTACGGTTTCTTACGCCTTTGAGCCTTGTAAACTTCCTGCTGCAAGCCGCCCTTGATTTGGGCAAACTGAGTGGTCTCTTCAAGCAACGCAGCGACGAGATCACCCTTTGGCAATGCACCTTGTTCAAGCATGAACCAACCGGCGTAATCCATTTCAATCAGCATCCTCAGATAGTCGACCGTGGGATAATCCTCAACATAGAAAGGTCGGACATGTGCGGTTGCGCCAAAGCGATCCTTTACCAGATTGAAATTGTGCTCAAGTCCCTCGCCCTGCAAATCCTGTTGGTTACAGTTCCAACAAATCGCCACGTTTTGATTTGTAGCGACATCCATAATCGCTTTAATCGTCGGCAATTCTGCGCACTGACCATGCACCTCAAGGCGAATCTGTTGTCCCCAACCTGCCGCATACTCGCCAAGCTCATTAAGAGCCATACCGATCTGTTCAATAGTCTTTTCCCGTGGAACTGCATCGTAAAAACGATCTGGCTTTACCTTAACACCCGTACCACCGACATCGTGGCTGAGCCGGATAAAGTCCTTGGTCTTCTCAATTGCCTGTTTCACAACCGCCGGATCCGGGTTGTCATATCGTTCATTACTGCCAATACCGACCATCGTCACCGGACTATCCGCGAACCGCTTTACCACATCACGTCGCTGTTCGTCATTTAACGATGGTTCAACACCATGGCTATGCGTCGTGCGTAGTTCAACACCGTAACACCTTGCCTGTTCGCAATTAGTAATGAGCGTTTCAAGATCCCATTTTGCGCCCCACATATATGTGACCAGACCGTATTGGATATTGTTACCCGGCAGAACTTTGTTCTTCGGACGAGCGCACAGATTGGATGTCAGTGCCGCCGCTGAGATGGCTGCCGTCCCCATCAGGTAATCGCGTCGTGTGATGTTAGTCATGTCTATACTCCGAGTCCCCTTTGGTGTTTTGCAGTGACACTCGCAATGTAACCGCTTGTGATCGCGGATTCCAGTCGTTGGAACGAATCACGCAAGTTAGATATAACATAGACTGACTCGTCAAACGCGTTTTATTTTTGCGTGTCGTTTAGCGTGAATCTACAAATCCACTGGAGGTGCCTTGTGCGGCTTTCCCGAACACTTGTCTGGACACTCACTTTACTCATTACATGCACGGGCTTTCCTTTTGCTCAACCTGTTGCTCAGCTAATGGCTCAGGACGATGAAGAAAGTAAAACGCCATCAGCACTACAGTTCTATAAAGGACGACGTATCGCACAAACGATGCACTATGAAGGTGCACCGTGGCTGATCCGTGAGAATCGTGAGAATGAAGAACGATGCTCACTGATGCTGTCCAATATGGATCTCAAAACCGGTATGACCGTCTGTGATATGGGATGCGGAAATGGCTTCTACTCGCTGCAAATGGCGAAGATGATTGGACCTGAGGGAATCGTTCTCGCCGTCGATATCCAACCGCAAATGCTATACCTGATGCGGCAGCGTATGAATAAGGCAGGCATCGACAACATTGCTCCGATTCTCGGATCATTCCACAACCCGCATTTGCCTAGGAACACGATTGATGTAATCCTCATGGTCGATGTCTACCACGAGTTCTCACATCCGGAACACATGCTCCGCGCAATGCGTAACAGCCTCAAAGAAGACGGTAAGATCATTCTGCTTGAATATCGTGAAGAAGATCCAAAAGTACCAATCAAACCGCTTCATAAGATGAGCAAGAAGCAAATCATGGTCGAATACAAAGCCAATGGATTCAAACTGGCAAAGGAATATGAAAAACTACCCTGGCAACACATGATGTTTTTTGAAAAAGATCCGGAGTGGAAAGCACCCGAGGCACCGAAGTCTGATGACGGTGAATAGCGTCGCCGACATCGTCAAAAGCTATGTCGTCGAAATAGCTCGTCTTGCTACCGTTCTCCAAAAAACAAACAGGGTTATCAGCACGGTCAGAAGCGCCAGGACACCTTCCACGATCAGTTGCAAAGCAAGAGCACGCACGGGCGCTGTGGCAGCTTCATACCGCTCCTGAACGAGGATGATTAACTCAGATTCTTCGGATGCTTGCTCTGAATTAATCGGGGTTGGTAGCCGAACATTTTCCGGCACGGCGATCCATCGACCGGCATACTCGTCCCCTGATTGAATCTCGTGCACCGGGTCCAGATAATTCAGTCGACCCGCGACGGTCTGCAAATCATCAAGTTGGTCCGAACTTAGTTTGATACCCTGTTGCCCCAATTGAGCTGCAGCTTCCGCTGATTCGTCCATGATTGGATGCTGCAGGATCATACCACGGCGCTGACCATCTCGGTCATCAACAAATACAGCAAATTGATTTTGCTGTATTTCGTTACGCATAAAGGCAAAATCACCTAAATCTATCGTCAAGGCCATTACACCAACGATTTGATTACTTTCCGGGCCAGCGGCGTATACCGGGGTCGACACGGCCAACTTCCATCGTTTGGTCGTTGTACTTTGGAACACCGTCGACAATTGTGTCCGAGTCAGCGGTGATACCGAATTTACCGGCACTTCACGGTCCAGATCTTCTGATTGCCCGTGGAAATACGTTCGCCAGTGATAACTTCTCGATACACTCTGCGTCTGGATCTCCGAAGCAGAATACGCGATAGACATCATGGTTCCCTGGTTGTCCGTAACAAACAGGCTGGCAAGCTTCGGCCGCGATGGATCCGCCGTTAGACGTGCAACGTAAAACGCAATTCGGTCCTTAAGGTGTTCTGAAACCGGGTGACTTTGCTGCGTCTGAATCAGAGCCTGTTGCAAATCAACTAATTCCATCCTGGATTGTTGAGCTTCTTTCAATTCCCGGTAAGTGTTCGTCTCGAACAGTTCGGACAGATGTTTGATAAATTCAGGGTTTGCTGCCTCGGCCTGTATGATCTCAAACAGATCATTTATCTCTTCTTCCACGGTGCGTGCCACGTGCCGTGAAACCCAGGAATTACTTTCAAGCACACGTGTTCTCACGGCACGTTCAGCTTCCGAGATTGACTGCTGATATCCGCGACTCCCAAAAACTCCCATGACGATTAGCAACACCAATGGACCAATAATGCCGATGGTTCGCATTCTTCGCCGGCGTCGCAATTCATCGCGGCGATCAAGCTTATTGAGAATCTCCTGAGGTGTACTTAGGCGATCTTCGGGCGATATAGCTAACGACTGATCGATAATCTCTCGCAGGGCTGGATCAACATCTGTCCTGGTTAGTGTTTTACTCGGAGCGGGCAAGTCGGTAAACAAACTCCGGTACATCTCGAGTCGACCGACCAGTGATTCTGATTGTTCTATTTCCCTTGTGCGGTCACCGCTGCGATACGGGGGTTCTCCCTCTAATAGGCAATAGAGTAGCGCGCCAAGTGCATAGACATCCCAGCGAACATCCGGGACAGCCTTCATATCGGCTTGCTCCGGCGCCATGTAAAACAGCGTACCAAGCGCTGGGGATTGATCGTGTGATAATCGGGATTGCCCGAAGTCGGCTAATCGAGGTCGTTGGTCATTGTCCAACAAGATATTTGCAGGCTTCAGATCACAGTGCAAAATACCTTTTCGATGAGCATGACTTAGCCCCAGTGCGATTTCCCGAAATACGGATACCGCTGACTCGATGTCCACCGGATGGTGCTTGTCAATGTATTGATCAAGAGAACCTTCCTCAAGGTACTCCATCACGTAATATGGGGGCGAGGACTCCCAACCAACCTCTAGCAATTGCACCACATATCGATCTGTTGCCAGAGACACCAGTTTCTCAACTTCATGTGCGAGCAGGTTCCAGTTCACACCAGATTCGTGGCTAAAAAACTTGATTGCGACTTTGCTGCCGGTATTCACATTGGTGCCGACCCACACCTCTCCATACGCACCGGTGCCTAGCTTGGCACTCAACTTGTATCCTGGCACCTCCAGCGCAACTTCGTCTTGCTGCAGACTCAGTTGTTTTGACCGCTGGTGGTCAATGTCGGATTGGCGTTCTGTAGGGTCAAAGCTCATGTTCTATGAACAGCTAGTAAATCAACGGGGTGTGAATAACATTGTACTTGGGTCCTGTATAGATAATCACATCTTGGTTGAAAATTGCTGTCTGTATCACTCAGGATTTATCTAATTTCTTAAGCGTGCTGGTATATCCCACCACTTATCATTCCATGCAGATTTTACGATTTCGGAGTCCTGTGAAGTAAGTCTCTTGAATGTATATCGCGTCAGAGCGATAAATGCATGTGTATTGCACCGTGCCAGAACATTTCCGAGAGCGTGACATGCCCAAAATTAGAAGCCTCTTCAATTCTGCAGTGTTGTTATTCTCAATTGCAGTCTGTTGCAATGAATCAACAATTGCTCAAGACACTCCTGAACTTGACGGTAGAGAGGGTCGTGAATTACTACTGAGGAACTTCAGACCTAACCACGTGCTACGTGTAAAACAAACAAATCTAACACAGGCAAGATTTCCAACGGTCGACGTACATTCGCATTTTTACTATCGCCTTAAACATGCTGATGTAGCACGAGATGACTATATCGAATTGATGGATCGCAATAACATTGCAGTTGCATGCAGCCTCGACGGAATGCTCGGCGATCGTCTCGAGGAACACCGGCACTATCTCAAAGACTATGACGACAGGGTTGTGATTTTTGCAAACATCAACTGGAAAGGAAGCGGCCATGATGACACGCCCGAAACATGGGACTGTAATCAAGCCGGTTTTGTGCGCCACACTGTACACCTACTCCAAGAAGCCGTTGAGTCAGGCGTCGGTGGGCTAAAGCTATTCAAAGGATTTGGACTCTCGCATCGCAATGCCGACGGAACGCTCATCCAAATCGACGATGAACGATTTGACCCAATATGGAAGGCATGCGGTGATCTCGGGATTCCCGTGATCATTCACACCGCAGATCCGATTGCCTTCTTTGAGACTATCGATGAGACGAATGAACGTTGGGAAGAGCTTAGCAGACACCCGGAATGGAGTTTTCCAGCAGACAAGTACCCGTCATACCAATCGCTGATCTCTGCTCGCAATCGCGTAATCGCGCGACATCCGGGAACAAACTTTATTTGCGCACATGTAGCGAGTTCCGCACATGACCTGAGTCTGGTGGCAAGCTGGTTAGAAGAATATGACAACATGTACGTTGGGTTTGCTTCTCGCATTAGCGAGTTAGGTCGCCAACCGTATACAGCCCGCCGATTTCTCATTCGATATGCAGATCGGGTCCTTTTCTCGACAGACGGCCCGTGGCCCGAGCAGCGTGTTAAGCTCTATTGGCGATTTTTGGAAACGAATGATGAATACTTCCCCTATTCGGAAAAAGAGTTTCCACCTCAGGGACTTTGGCAGATTTACGGAGTACATCTGCCGGAAAAAGTACTCAGACAAATCTATTATGAAAACGCAGCAAGAATTGTACCTGGCGTTAAGGAGCGGCTAAACGCGTACCGACGACGCCGTTAGTTATGGAGCCCGCCCGTACTGAAGCAAGCGTATCAGTACTCACCAGTACTGCACATCGTCTCTAAGCCAGAACGTCCTTGATCACATGTCCATGCACATCGGTCAATCGTCGCTCAATGCCGTTATGGTAGAAGGAAAGTCGCTTGTGGTGTAATCCGAGCAAATGCAGTATCGTTGCGTGAAAGTCGTATACTGTTGCGACATTTTCCACAGCCTTGTAGCCAAATTCATCGGTTGCACCATACTCAAAAGGTGCTTTAACTCCTGCTCCCATCATCCATGCAGTAAAGCCCGATGGATTATGGTCACGACCACTGGCACCAGCCTGAAACGTTGGCATCCGGCCAAATTCTGTTGTCCACACGATCAGTGTGTCGTCTAACAATCCGCGCTGTTTCATGTCCGTTAAAAGACCGGCCACCGGTTGATCTAAAATCGGTCCATGCACACTGTATTGATTCTTGATCTGCTTATGACCATCCCAGTTGCTGGTTCCTTCACCCCCGGTTTGATAAGAACCGTTAAACAGCTGGATAAACCGCACTCCCTTTTCGATTAACCGGCGAGCGAGAATACAGTTCTTCGCAAATGATGCCTTCAGGTTATTTTCCGTATCATCTGCGCCATAGAGTTTTAGGATATGCTCTGGTTCCGAGCTCATATCACTCACTTCGGGTACGGATAACTGCATTCTCGCGGCTAATTCATAACTGGATATCCGGGCCGCGAGCTGAGCATCGCCGGGGAATCGTTCCAGGTACCGTTCATTTAGCCTCCGCAAGAATCCCCGTGTCGCTGTATCTGTACCCTTGGTAATACCCTTGGGTGGATTCAAGTTCTCAATGGGTTTAGACGCATTGAAATCCGTACCTTGAAATGCTGCCGGCAGGAATCCCGGCCCCCAGTTATTAACGCTCGACTGGGGAGTGCCACGCGGATCAGAAATGGCTACAAACGCTGGCAGGTCGTCGACCACAGATCCTAATGCATAGGTCACCCATGCGCCGATACTGGGAAATCCATCCAATGTAAAACCCGTGGACATGAAGTTCTCACCAGGCCCGTGAGTATTGGTTTTACTCGTGAGCGAGTGGATAAACGCCATATCGTCTGCGTGCTCGCCGATATGATCCACCAGTGTCGAAACCATCTTGCCCGACTCACCACGAGGTTTGAATTCCCAAGGGCTTCTCGTTAGATTCCCTTGCTTTCCCTGAAAGGTAATGAGTTCGTCACCACCGGGAAGTGGCTGTCCATTTCGCTCGATGATCGCTGGCTTGTAGTCAAACGTGTCCAGGTGAGAGCATGCCCCTGAGCAAAAGATCATCAGGACATTTTTTGCTTTCGGAGCAAAATGAGCGTCGCGCTTTGCATTCGGATTTGCCGCGTTCACTTTTGGACGAATAGGTGGCCCATCTTCTCCCAAATCCGCAGCCAGGGCACCCTGACGACTTAGCAACCCTGTCATGGCAATAGAACTAAGACCAAACGCCATGCTTCCCATGGATTCACGTCGGCTAAGTAAATGGCGCCCTAACATGTCACGTGATTCATTCTTCATTTTCTATCACCTAAATCGCTCGCATTACTTTAGTGCACAAACACAAATTCATTTGCATTAAAGACCGCTCGACAGAATTGGATTAATCCAGCTTCCTTGACAAAGCGTACCGCGTCGTCAATTTCTTCTTTTACAGCAATGCGTCCAAAGGCAGACTGCAATGTGTGACGTACTTGCTGCTCTACCGCATTGGGGAATTCAGTTTCAAGTCTCTTCGCCAGAATTTCACACTGCTGAATGACGAATTGGGAATTAAACAGATTCAACGCCTGCAATGGTGTCGTTGAACGACTCCTCTTATCGACAACCTGGCTCGCGTCAGGACAATCAAACACGCCGAATATGGAGTCCTTTTCCTGCCGCACTTTTGTCATGTAAATCATACGTCGCCAGTGCTGTGGTCCAAATTCTGTTAACGGGAAGTAATGCCTCACGTTTTCTGCCTGAACCATAAATCCCGGGAAACCCGATCCACCCATGCGTTTATCGAGCGAACCGCTAACCTGAAGGATACTATCGCGAATCACTTCTGCTTCCATTCGACGAGGTGGAAAACGCCATAACAATCGCGCGCTTGCATCCACCGCAATCGCATTTGGTTTCGGTCGACTGGATTGTTGATATGTGGACGATTCCATGATCAATCGGTGGATGTGCTTCAAGCTCCAATCATGATCTATCAATTCTGAAGCCAGATAATCTAGTAATTGAGGGTGCGTTGGTAATGTGCCAGCCTCTCCGAGATCGCTCGGCGTATCCACGATTCCCGTTCCAAAGTGAAATTGCCATAAGCGATTTACAATAACACGGGCCGTCAATGGATTCTCTTCGCTCGCTATCCAATTCGCCAAAGCTGCCCGACGTTCTCCATCAGTCGACTCGGCAGTTAATCCAAGCGTGCCAAAAACCTCGAGGGCATCAGGATTAACAACCTCACGAGGTGCATTGAAATCTCCACGATATAGTCGATGGATTACCTCAGGGTTAGTAAACGTCCCAGCGTATACAGCTGTCCGTGTACTTAACTCTGTATATTCACTCTTGAGATCCTTAAGCTGCTTAAACTTCTGTTCAGCAGTGATTCGTTCTTTATCCGGCAAATCATCAAAGCGGTAAATCAATTCGATAGGTGCGCTAACCTGATATGGAACACGGTCACCGCTAGACGCCACTTGCTGCCATTTCTTTTCATCTAGCGAAACTTCAATCGTGTACTTCGTTGCAATTCGATCCGTGAACTTCCCTTGTCGATCACGTGCCCATTCGACTCTCGTGACCTCTTTTACTTCCGGCAATTCGATTTGTGCCCATCCCTTGCCAGACTCGTTGGATATCCAGCTGTTGGCATTACCGAAGACACCATCATTAAGGTGTTTTATTTGATGTATTTCATAACCGGGAAGATTGCTCGAAGCGGTCGCCTTCGCGCCCAACGAAGATAAACCAACATTTTCTGCACCTGCAAATATCGACAACTCATCGATACATGGCTGGCTCGACGAACACGCGGTTATAGTCATCCTTATGTACTTGGCTTCCACAGCACGGAATAGCTCCGTATTCATGGTGGATGTTACCGCTGTTCGTAGTTTCGGTCTAAGCGGTTTGCTATTATCGCCGGCGTTGACCACTTCAGAGCCAACTGGTTCAAGCAGTAACAAGTCTGTTGTTATGGCCTTCCCGGAAGACTTGCGCCGCACGATTATCGTTGCTGCCGGTGTTAGATCAAATACGCCAGCATTGTAAGCACCACTCCACACTGGCATTTCCGCAGCGGGTTTCGTGCCGTCTGCAAAGTGTTGCTGGTTAACTTCTGCAATCACGGACTGATCGTCCTTGCTATCCGGATCGCCATCGCGATCAAGCACGTATTGTGTGTCGACCGAGTGGCTTGAAGGCCCGGCTCCCCAAGATAGCCATATCCGATAGCGACCTCGCGCCAGCATATGGTAGCGACCAAGGTCAGGATTATCTTCATGATCCCACCATATGTAGGAACCGCCGCTGATATTTGGCAATCGTTCAGCACTGCCAGCATCACTCTTTTGTCCATGCCCAACTCCGATTGCATTTTGGACCGGACCGCGTTTTGGCTGGAGTTCTTCAAATCCTCGCACACCAATACGCCCGCTGGTTAACTCGTCAATATGAATCAAGCTGCCCTTGGGAACATCCACAAACTGCAGCAGTTCTGTTTCGAGCTCTCGAATTCTTGTGGTCACGAATTGCTCTCGCTTGAGGTCCTCGACACTGGGCTTGAGTGGCCGATCGCCATGCCGCACTCCTGCAAAAACAGCCTGTAGTGCGTAGTAGTCCCGTTGGGTGATGGCATCGAATTTGTGATTGTGGCAACGCGCACAACCAACGGTAAGGCCAAGAAAGGTCGTGCTGGTGGCATTGATATAGTCAGCTAGTTCATCCTGACGCTGCATCATGGTGAGATTCACGTCAGAGCTCTTTACAACGTCGTTCGGCCCCGCAACCAAAAAGCCAGTACCAATGTCATTTCCAAATTGATCACCGGCTATCTGTTCCTTCACAAACTGGTCATATGGTTTATCGTCGTTAAAGGACTTGATAACAAAGTCACGATAGTGAAACGCATTGGGTCTTTCACGATTCACTTCAAAGCCCGTTGTTTCGCCGAATCTAACCAGATCCAGCCAGTGTGCTGCCCACCGTTCTCCAAAATGCGGGCTCTCAAGAATCTCATCCACCAGCTTTCCATAAGACTCGGTGGTTGCATACTCCAGCATTTGCTGAGCAGTGGGAGGCAAACCGTGATTGATTAGCCGCAGCCGCCGCAACAGTTCAATCGCATCTGCTCGTGGTGATGGTTCTAGTCCTTTTTCTGATAAGGAGTGATAAATGAACTGATCGATTGCATTGGACGGCCAGTCGCTCGTAACAGCAGGAACATCCGGGCGATTCAATTTCTGAAACGACCAGTGATTCGTCGTTATTTTTGCGACTCCGGATTGGCCTGGCCATACAACTCCCTGGTCAATCCAGGTCCGCAATATACTTATCTCCGCCTTTGTAAGGCGATCACCTTCTGGCGGCATGCTTACATCATCATGTACACCCGCCACAACCTGAACCAAAAAACTCTCGGCACCCTTGCCAGGAACAATGGCAGGTTCTCCAAGATCGCCACCTCGAAGCAATGACGCCTTTGAGTCAACACGCAAGTTGCTTTCCTGTGTTTCTGCTCCGTGACAGTCAGCACAGTGGCGCTGAAAGATCGGAGCAACGTCTTTTGCGAAATCGATCTTGCGTTGGAGCGCCGGTGGAATCTGCTTCTCTTGCGCACAAACTAATGTGCAAAGACCAAATAAAAAAGTCACTAAGAGAGATTTTTCGATGTAGGTGTTGTGCATCTTTTAACGCAAAACTAGGGTTCTTGAGAAATCGTCGGAAAGCTTCATTCTACTATCTAGCTGACCATTTAGGGGTACCGGCCGATGTACAGATGGACGACCTACTTGCTTTCCAGTCGAATGATGCCGTCACTACATTCACGCTCTACAGCACTCTTTAGTAATCCCACCATGGTTTGATCGGCTATCGGTGACAACAGGCTTAAGGACTCATCAAACTTACCTGATTCAAAAGCCTCGAGTGCTCGTTCGAATTGGCGAAATCCTTCCAGATTCTCTGCCAGCTGATCATTTGAAATCAACTCAAACACACTCACCGCGGCACTCATTCCATATGGTTGAACACGCCCCAATCTACGATTTGGATTGGAAATAGCAGACGCGGTTTCCTCATCCAACAATACATGGCCGCCAACAGCACGTGTTAGATTCTCTAATCGCGACGCAATATTTACGACAGGACCGAGTGCCGATACCTTTACCTGATCATCACTCCCAATCTTGCCTGCCACCGCCATACCGGTGGCAAGACCAATACCGACATGAAAATCCTCCACACTCTGCTCATGGGAAAATGACTCCATGATTGCAACTGCCGTATCTACTGCTTTTTGGCACATTTTTTCATCTGCAACGGGCCAACCCCAGAAACCCATCACTGCATCACCGTGGAAGTCCCCTACAACTCCGTCGTTGGCAAGAATATGGCGAGTCATGATTGAAAGTGCAGCGCTGGTTCTATTGAGCAACCCCGTGAGGTCGTTCATCAACTGTTCGCTCTTACGACTGTATCCACGCAGATCGCAAAAGATCACGGTCACGCGTGTTTCAGACGGTTGTAGCAATTCGTCAAGTTCACTGGCTTCGATGGCATCCATAACGACTTCTGGAAAGAACTGCTGCAACTGAGTTTGAGTCGCCTGAAGTTTCTTTATCCCGCGGATATTACCAACCGTTGAAGCTGCAACTTCCGCGAATTTCAAATCATCCCTGATCGCTGACTGGAACGCCGTATCCTGAATCCCCCCAACCGCGATTTCACCACGACCAGCGACATAGATTGCCCATCCTGGACAGTGATGGCCACCAACGGGAATGCAAAAAGCCCAATCCGTGTTTTGGAGCTGCGTGTAATCACTCTCAGTGCCGTGATCCCAGAAATGCACGACCGTCACATCTTCTGTAACGGCCTTTTGTATGAGCTGGCGACTGGGAGCAAATACACCGTCTCGCTCAGACCGTTGATCCCAATGAAAAACGGTAACCGCCTCTTCCATCTCTGCAGAGATATCGAAACTTACGATGGCAATACCCGACGCTCGACGAATACCTTCAAGTAGCCACTGAGTGAGTTTGACAAACAAATCATCATCCGTTGTCACTCCTGCCATCAGATCTGGCAGACGGCTAAGTAGTTCGATACGTTGCGAAGGATCTGAAAATGCGAGCTTGTGCAAGTCATGCACTAAAAAAGTCTGCTCGATAAACGGTGGATCCTGGTTGATCGTTGCCAGGATTTCATCACCGACAAAGTGGAACGAAGTTTGGCCGATTACAAATCGTTCAGATAGCGATACAACAGCTGTTGACTCAATGGCCTCCCCATTAACAAAAACGGGATTGCTCGCTTCGCTGCGCATGGAAATCACCAACGAATCACTACTAGCTGTTAGGTCGCAGTGTTTACGGGAAACCTGAGAATCCCAGTCCACTTGCCAGCAATCGTCAGCACGGCCAATCGTAACCGTCTTCCCCGTAGGAATAGAACGCCGCCATCGATGGTGTGCCGCCGGGCCTTGCGCTACAAGATAAGCCATTATCTTCAGCTTTTTTCAACAGGCTGTCAAAACAGCGCTACTTAGGATTGATGCGAGCACCGAGTCCCTTGAGTGCATCAAGCTGACCCTTGGCTCCATCAGATAATGGATTGCCGTCTGTGTAGATACGCCAGAATGGTGCAAATCTCTTTTGACCTTCTGAATCCTTCTTTGCCATTTCAACAAGCACATTGAGATCAGCGATCTTGTTGTTGTTTATCAACAGATATCGCAGTTCCGTATAGCCAGCGATTGGAGACAGATCAGTAACTTCATTGCCTCTCAAATCAAGAGATGTGATTTTCGTGAGCTTGGTTATTGGTTTCAAGTCCGTCAGCTTGTTGCCGTCAACATAAAGCGACCATACTTTTCCAAGTTCTGCAATTGGTGTCAGATCGGTGAGCTGGTTGTTTGAAAGATAAAGTGAGCGGAGATTAGCGAGCCCTTTAAGTGGGGTTAAGTCAGTCAGCTCATTTCCGGAAAGTTGTAAATACTGTAACCCCACAAGTTCTGCTACCGGGCCAGCATCTGTAATTTTGTTGTTGGCGACGTTCAGGGATTGGATGTTTTTCAATCCGGCGATTGGAGCCAGATCCGTAATCTCATTACCTTCTAAATCAAGAAGTGCGAGACTTCGGCATTTCTCCATGCCCTTTAGACTCGTGACGCCCTTGGCCTTACCTTCAATCGTGGAGATGTTTTCTACGTCCTGCTCAGTTAGCGGCTCTTCGTTGTTGCGTTTGGCAAAAACGTACTTTCGTACAACCGCTTCCAGATTCTTGTCTTCGAAGATGCTTTGCGCCTGAACAGCGTTTGCAATCTGAGAAACAAAAAACACTGTGAGTGTTACTGATACTAAACGCTTCATTATGTTTATCTCCGTCACCGAATCGATCGTCTTCGAACCGGTGGTGTTTTTTCAAAAGCACGTAAATATGTCTCGTTGCTATATCTCTTAGGATAACTCAGCCGAATGGCTGATTGCAACCAGACACAATTGGCTTAGCTTATAGCTTCTTTAACGCCAACAAAGCTCTCTTGAGCTTTCAAGCACATCATGCGGAATGCTTCCGGATGCGAAATATCTGAAATGACGCCGGCCGTTTGATCACCAGTCATAAAGTGTAAATCGCCTGAATTGTACCAACGTTGGCCAGACTGCTGCTTGACGGTAATGCTGTCAAAGCTATCAAGCGAGATAGTGTTCTGAGCTGTTCCACCACGAAGTGCGTTTTCCAGGACAATTTGCCGCGAGGTAACGCGTACGCGTTTACCAACTACTAATCGCCCAAGGTACATCGATGCGCAGATCGGCGCAAATCCAAGTGCAATTGGAAATCCAATCACCGGCAATTTGAAAAGGGTGCCGAAGAACTTTCCGAGCGGTAGGGCAGAGATCGAGGGGTAAACGATCGTTACTTCAACTTCGTTTTCCAGACCTACAACACCAGCAATAGCCTGATTCATGTTCTCGTTTTTTCCGACGCATTCCGGGATGACACATACCTAAGTTAACAGGGTGTTATTCTAGCAATCCACGCCGAAGCTGAGAAGTCGTGTCACGGGATAGGGATTGAGGTCACATGGGTGTCCCAGCGTCGCCACACTCCACGCAACCGCGGGGCTCAGCGCCGCTGAACCCGCAGAGCCTGTCGTCAGTAGGCACTGCTAACCGCAACTCCCATCGAATGAGGCGTCAACCGAAGTCGACGGAGGATACGGGCATTGCACCGGATGAGAATTATTTAAGACCCAACGGCCCGCCGTTATTAATAGCGTGGTCCGAAGGAGCGCAGCGACGTTAGGTCCGCTTCTGGTCAGCGGGCAAAGCCCTGCAGGTCTAGCCCTCGGCTAGCGCCGATTCCTAACTCCTCGGTTGCCAGCGCATAAAAAAACCCCCTGTTGCTGGCTAAGCAACAGGGGGCCGACTTTATTAATTTGGCTGGTGCAGTGTCTAGGACACTGCGGAATACTAGCTTCTTTGAGCACCATATCCACTTTAAACCGGATCATTGTCACCAATGACCGGAGTAGAAATCCTTAGAAAGGAGGTGATCCAGCCGCAGGTTCCCCTACGGCTACCTTGTTACGACTTAGTCCCAATCGCGGAGTTCACCTTCGGCGCCTGCCATTACAGCTCAACGACTTCGGGTGCCCCCCACTTTCGTGGCTTGACGGGCGGTGTGTACAAGGCTCAGGAACATATTCACCGCGGTATGCTGACCCGCGATTACTAGCGATTCCGACTTCATGCAGGCGAGTTGCAGCCTGCAATCCGAACTGAGGCGCGTTTTTTGGGATTTGCTTGCTCTCGCGAGTTAGCTTCCCTCTGTGCGCGCCATTGTAGGACGTGTGCAGCCCTGGTCATAAAGGCCATGAGGA
>CEQQ01008194.1_pt1 | contig 20499 bp, 19 predicted proteins | sample 531041 | NCBI WGS metagenome assembly CEQQ01 (sample SAMEA2621222, study PRJEB7988) | marine metagenome | biome: marine biome (ENVO:00000447); feature: deep chlorophyll maximum layer (ENVO:xxxxxxxx); material: "saline water (ENVO:00002010), including plankton (ENVO:xxxxxxxx)" | depth 150 m | reverse complement strand
AGACACCGTCGACGACTAGCTCAAGAGGCGACGCTATTTCTTGCTCCTATTTTGACGAGGCTCCGATAGGAGATATTGGCAAAGAGAATCATTTGTAGCGCTCCAAGCATCGCGTTCGCTGCTCTGAGATATAAATTTAAGGCCAATCAAATTTCACTCAGGATCATAGCGATGGCCGACAAGCAAGAAAAACCCCAGAATGTTTTCGACTTTGACTACTCGAAAGATGGCGGAGACCGTCCTCCCCAAGAGTTCTATGATCGAATAAAAGAAAAATTCAGCGAAGAGAGAGACTTGCGGCTGGGTTTTCGTCCCCCTGGGACAGATAGCTACACATCTGATCTCTCTGGCGAGTTAGCGAAATACGCCGAAGATCCGCACAGCCATGAAGTAGAAGACCGCGAACCTCTGCACGATGCTGTCGAGGTGCTCTTCATCGGCGGTGGTTTTTCTGCCTTACTTACGTCCGCTCGTTTACGCGAAAAGGGAGTGGAAAGTATTCGAATTGTTGAGCGGGGCGCCGACGTTGGAGGAACTTGGTATTGGAATCGGTACCCCGGGGTCGCGTGTGACGTCGTTGCTTATGATTATCTGCCGCTGCTCGATGAGACTGGGTATGTTCCGTCGCGACATTACGCTGGCGGCGAAGAAATTTACGAGTATTGCAAAAAGATCGCCGAGCGTTTCGATCTCTACGATCTTGCCGTCTTTGGTACCACGGTTACATCAACTGTCTGGGATGAAGAAAGCGAGATGTGGGTTGTTAAGACGGATCGCGGGGATGAGATGCGTGCTCGTTTCGTTATTTGTGCCAACGGAACTTTGTCAAAGCCGAAACTTGCGAAAATTGATGGAATTGAAAAGTTCGCTGGTCATTCGTTTCACACCTCGCGCTGGGACTATGAGTACACGGGGGCGGAGCTTGAGAATCTTGCGGATAAGCGAGTTGCGATAATTGGTACAGGAGCGAGTGCTGTACAGGCCATACCTGAATTAGCTAAGGCGGCGAAGGAGCTCTACGTTTTCCAACGAACGCCGTCATCGATTGACGTGCGCGACGACTGGGAAACTGATCCCGAATGGGCGGCGACGCTTGAGCCTGGTTGGCAAGCTCGAAGGAGACAGCGGGCTATAGAGGGCCCTCAAGTGCCTGATGCGGTTAAGGCGAGGCGCGCAGCTATGTCGAAGGAAGAAAAAGTTCAACGCCAAGAAAACGCGAACATCGACGCGATGATGAGGATTCATAAGCGCATTGATGAGGTCGTTGAGGATGCGTCAACTGCTGAGTCGTTGAAACCTTGGTACATGCTGATGTGTAAACGCCCATGTTTCCACAACGAGTATCTCCCAAGTTTTAACCGTGCGAATGTGACCCTCGTGGATACCAATGGAGAGGGAGTGAAAGAAATTACCGAAGCCGGACCCAAGTTTGATGGAGTGCAGTACGAAGTGGATCTGCTCATTTATGCAACAGGTTTTGAGGTGCAGCAAACGGGAATCTATAACCACATAATTGGTGAAAGTGGACTTGACCTCAACGTAAAGTACGAAAATGGAATTAGGACGCTGCTTGGTATTCATTCCCAGGGTTATCCCAATCTTTTTATCATGGGCGGCTACCAAGCGTTCTTTGCTTTCAATTTGACGGATGTTCTTAATAGCCAAGGCGAACACATCGCTGAGTGCATTGATTTTGCTCGGAAGAACGCAATCCACAGTCTTGACTGCACGAATGAGGCAGAAGAGGCATGGGTTCAAGAAGTTATTTCCCACCGCGGGAAGACGACTCGAAATCGGGACTGCACACCGGGCTACTACAACTTCGAAGGAGCAGAGAACAGACGACAAGATGGCAATTACAACGGAACCATGAAGGATTATCTAACTCACATGTCCTCAATCAGAGAACATATGTCCGATAACTTCTTATTTACGCGCAGATAAGATCCAAGAGTTGGATTACGTCGACTCGTAGCAGGCCCCACACACCGGTGATCTCCCAATAGCATTATGGAAATGAATGGCAGGTACCTAGTTCGCACCTACGGGTGTCAGATGAACGAGCATGACTCGGAGCGAATAGCCGGCCTGCTTGAAAAAGAAGGTATGGAAGAGACCGACTCCGTCGAAGCTGCCGACGTAATTGTTTTGAATACTTGTTGCATTCGAGAAAATGCGGACAACAAGCTCTATGGCCAACTTGGCAACCTGAAGAAACTTAAAGAAGCGAGGCCAGACCTTCAAATTGCCGTGGGTGGTTGTCTTGCCCAAAAAGATAGGTCAATCATTCAACAGAGAGCCCCTCATGTGGATGTCGTATTCGGCACTCACAACGTGGGAAGGGCTAGCGAACTTCTTAAGGTATCCCAAAAGTCGGGTCCGATTACGGAGATACTTGAAGAGTCTGAAGCTTTTCCCTCAGCGCTTCCCGTCAAACGTGATGCACAACATGCCGCCTGGGTGACCATTCAAATCGGGTGCGACAACTCGTGTGCTTTTTGTATCGTGCCGGCCGTGCGTGGCAGGGAAATATCCCGACCTTTTGGCGAACTTATTGATGAGGTCACGCAACTTGCCAACTCCGGCGTTACTGAAATCACGCTGCTTGGTCAAAATGTCAACAGTTACGGCCGTGACTTAACGTTGCAAGTGCGCAAAGAAGGCCTTCCTGATAACCCAGAGGATTTAGTCGGGCCAGCGTGGCTTGCTGAGTCCCCCAAAGTGCGCCCTTTATTCTCAGAATTACTGCGTTCAGTTTCCAGCGTGAGCGGAATCAGAAGAGTTCGGTACACCAGTCCCCACCCCAAAGATCTTCGTCCAGAAACGATTACTGCCATGGCTGAAGTTGATGAGGTGTGTGAGCATCTACACCTCCCTCTTCAATCTGGGAGTGACAGAATTCTTTCGGCGATGCATAGGGGTTACACGGCTGATAGATACTTGCAGCGTGCGAATGAGGCCAAGAAGCTGATACCCGACTTAGCTTTAAGCACCGATATCATCGTTGGCTTTCCGGGCGAAACCGAAAAAGACTTTGAGGCCACCTTAGAGGTGGCAGCGGAAATCCAGTTCGATAACTCCTACACGTTTGTGTATTCCCCGAGGCCAGGAACGGAAGCAGCGGAACTCAAAGACCACTACGTAGCATCGGACGTCAGCGCCCATCGGATGCAACGACTGCGCAATGTTATTGAGCGATCGAGTTTAAGAAATAACGAATCCCGTGTTGGGCATGAAGAAGAGGTTGTGGTGGAAGGCCGCTCCAAACGTGACAACGAAATGCTCACTGGGCGAACACGACATAATCGTCTCGTTCACTTCGCCTCCAAAAGCATTATCCGAGCGGGCTCCTATGCTCGGGTTCGAATCACCGGCGCGCGAACCTTTAATCTCAAAGGTGAATTGCTCGAAGTAACCGCTACCCCCAAGCACAAAACTCGAATTCCTGTGGAGTCTTCCTGAGCGCGTCTCACGATCTCCGAGCTTTACCACTCGTTATCGTCGGTCCGACGGCCTGCGGTAAATCCTCGTTCGCTATGAAGGTGGCGCGCAGTTTTCCAAGAGTGGAGCTCCTGTCGATCGACTCAATGCAGGTTTATCGGGGTATGAACGTAGGCACGGCAAAGCCCTCAACCGAAGAGCAGTCGGAAGTTGCACATCATTTGATTGACCTAGTGGCGCCGACTGAATCATTTACGCTTGTTGATTTTCAAAACGCGTATGCGACAGCCCTATCGGAAATTACAAAGCGAGATGGAATTCCGGTCTTGGTAGGTGGCACTGGTCTTTATTTGCGAGCTGTGCTTGACGGTCTAAGCCCACCTCCCCGATTTGAAGACCTAGCAAATGAACTTGAACGAGAGTCAAACACGGAGGCCCTGCACGAGAGGCTCGTTGGGCTGGATCCGACGGCAGCGGGGCGGATGGAAAGCAGCAATAGGCGCCGGATCATACGAGCGCTGGAAGTGACAATAGGAACCGGTCGTCCTTTTTCGTCCTTCGGGCCCGGACTAAATCATTACCCCGAAGTGCCATATCGAGTAGTCGGAATCGAAATTGAGAGAGCGGAGCTTGACGAACGAATTACCAACCGATACGAGCAGCAAATAGAAGAAGGCTTCCTAGCAGAAGTGGAAGCTCTGAGTCACCTACAACTTTCTCGGACAGCGTCCCAAGCATTAGGATATAGAGAGCTTTTGCTACATGTCAGGGGCGAACTGTCTCTTTCAGAGGCCCTTGAGCTTGCCGTCCAAAGAACTAAACGTTTTGCGCGGCGGCAGCAGCGCTGGTTCCGACGCGACCCACGAGTGGAATGGGTTACTCGAGCAGAACTTCCTAATGTGATAAATGGAATTTCATCGCAGTAATTGACGCGATTGCTGTGACAATGGAAGAGGAGCTCATCATGCAACTAACTAAACACCACGGCCTCGAGAATGACTTCCTTGTAGCGCTATTGGATGAAGAGCCACACAACCTCTCTGAATTGGCTGCTCGAATCTGCAACCGGAGAACTGGAATCGGAGCAGATGGCCTTTTGTTGGGTCTGCCTGGCAGGAATGGGGTCGATCTCACTATGTTGCTCCGAAACGCAGATGGATCTGTCGCCGAAATGAGCGGAAATGGGATTCGTTGCTTAGCCCAGGCTTATGCGATGGCAAATAAAATGAGTAATGCCTCTTTGCTCATCGAAACTGCTGGTGGTAAGCGGCGAGTAGTAATTGAGTGCGATGGCCCCCTTGCCCAAGTAACGGTAGAGATGGGGCGCGTAAAATCTGGCCCGGCAATACCTGATGCGATTCAGATAGATGCCGGGTCAGAAATGATCGCGACAGTAGATCTAGGTAACCCGCATTTAGTTATTCTTTGCGATGACCTGGCAGAAGTCGACGTATCCAACCTTGGGCCAAGGTACGAGTCACTTTTCCTGGAAGGCATAAACGTTGAATGGGTTCGTGTTGCTTCGGCTGAGACGTCGACTTTAGAAATGTTGGTTTGGGAGCGCGGAGTTGGTGTTACCCAAGCGTGTGGAACAGGTGCTACTGCTGCTGCTGTTTTATCTAATAGGTGGGGTCTCGTCGGCGATGACGTAGAAGTCGATATGGCCGGTGGGAAGGTGCGCGTCGTGGTCGGTGAGGAACCAATTTTGATCGGGCCGGCTTCGTATACGGCGGATATTGAATTTTTGCTATGACAGATTCGATTGAGGAAGGCCACGAAGAAACGCACCGCGGAGGTTTCGGTGAATTCGCAGGTGAAGCAACTGGTCTCATTGACAGATCCTTCAGAGAACAAATTGTCTTGGTTGGCGTTCAGTTTCCTGGCTCCTCTGGTGATCAAATTGACGCAAATCTGGATGAACTGGCGCAGCTAGTGGACACAGCAGGAGCAGACCCCGTCTCTCGGGTGGTGCAGAAAAGAGAAGCCCCTGATCCAGCGACGTTTGTTGGGAAGGGTAAAGCGAGCGAGATACAAGAAGAATCTGATCAAGCTGACGCTGACACTGTCGTTTTCGACGACGAACTTAGCCCCGCGCAACAGTTCAACCTTGAAAAGATTTTGAAAAGATCAGCCCTTGATCGGACCGCCGTCATACTTGATATTTTTGCACAAAATGCAACAACTTTAGAGGGCAAAGCGCAGGTGGAACTAGCGCAGCTCAAATATCGTCTGCCGAGGCTCCGAGGACGGGGTAACCAGTTGAGCCAACAAGGCGGCGGTATCGGTACTCGAGGACCCGGCGAAACTCAGCTCGAGGTTGACCGCCGAAGAATCCAAAGAAGACTCGCCAAGCTAGAGAAAGACCTTACTGGGCTTCGCCGAACTCGAAAAAACCAACGTAAATCTCGTCGCCGCTCAAGATTCCACACAGTTGCAATTGTGGGATACACGAATGCTGGGAAATCGACGCTTCTTAATCGCCTTACAGGCGCTGGGGTGATGGTGGAGGACCGCCTTTTCGCGACGCTTGATGCAACCACTAGGCGCCTCCAGCTTCCGGGCGGAGAAACTGTGCTCATGACCGACACGGTGGGTTTTATCCAAAAACTTCCTACTGACTTGGTCGAAGCGTTTAAGTCAACTCTCGAAGAGGTAGGGGAGGCTGATTTACTTCTTCACGTTGTAGACGGCGCTGGTTCTGACCCGGAAGCACAGATGGAAGCGGTTCGGCTTGTTCTGCGCGAAATAGGGGCGGGAGACGTTCCTGAACTCGTCGCTTTTAATAAAAGCGATATGGCTGACGGCGAAGAATTGCATCACATGCTTGAACGACACGAAGGTTCCCTTGCTTTCTCTGCTCGCACCGGGAACGGTGTGGATGAGCTTTTGGCCTCTGTTGGTAGCCGTTTGAGAAGTCTCACTGAGGTCGTGCAACTGCGAATTCCTTGGAGCCGGGGAGACGTTGTGGCTGCCGCGCATAGGGAGGGCGAAGTTTTGTTAGAGCAGCATGAAGAAGATGGGACACTTCTCTCGGTTCGGCTTGATGATATTTCACGTGAGCTTTTGTCCGAATTCATTGCGAACAGTACTTCTGGAGAAACCTCATGAATGAGACACCAGCCTTCATTCCACCTCCTTACCCCTACGATCGTTTAGACGAACTAAAAGCGTCAGGGGAGAGGCATCCTGGCGGTTTAGTAGATTGTTCCATTGGCACCCCGATTGACCCGCCCCCGGCGTCGGTCGTAGCGGCTCTTTCGACGTCTGAGACTGAGCGAAGCTACCCACCCTCTATTGGGACCGAGGCTTTCAGAGAGCAAGTCGCGGCGTGGTCGCACACCAGATTTGGAGTTCGAATTGATCCCGGATCGGAAGTGGCGGCGGCGGTCGGCACGAAAGAGTTTGTGGCGGGCCTACCGCACTGGATGAAACTAAGGAATCCTTCGAGAGACACCGTGCTTTACCCGGCCGTGAGCTACCCAAGTTACGAAATGGGAGCGACACTTGCAGGTTGCCGAGCGGTTGCGGTCCCGGTTAATGAGGATTGGTCGATCCAACTCGAGTCGATTTCCGAAGAAGACGCGAAACGAGCTCTTTTAATGTGGGTTAACACCCCGGGAAATCCCGCCGGAGGTCTCGATGACCTTGAAGCAGTAGCTGAGTGGGGACGACGGAACGATGTTCCGGTGTTCAGCGATGAGTGCTATTGCGAGTTCACGTGGGATGGACCCCCTCGAACGATTCTGTCGACTGGATCTGAAGGCGTGGTATCGGTCCACTCGCTGTCGAAGCGTTCGAACCTCGCCGGTCTGCGAGTCGGTTTCTACTCAGGTGACGCGGATATCGTGAACTATCTGCGCGAAATTCGAAAGCACGCAGGCTTTATGGTGCCCGGACCGGCACAGGCAGCAGCAGTTGCAGCATTGTCTGATCAGGACCATGTAGAAAATCAGCGAACCACCTATCTTGCACGGTTAGAACGCTTATCGAAAATTATGGCGCGCTTAGGAGTTGAGGCACCCCTGCCCCGAGGAGGCTTCTACCTATGGGTCCCAGCGCCTGAGGGAGACGCATGGCTTTTCGTCAGACGCCTTATCGAAGATCTTGGTCTACTTGCATCGCCCGGAGAATTTTACGGAAAAGCTGGAGCTGAGTATGTGCGAATCGCGGCTGTTCAAGGTGACGAACGTATTGCACTACTAGAAGAACGATGCACAGCGAACGTTAATTGACACGCAACGCCTAACCTTTGACTAGTGATTGATCTCTTAGACCTAGCTGCTGAATTAGTTGACGTCCCCTCTGAAAGTCACGATGAGGGGACCATTGCTGATCTTTTTGAAAGGCGCTTGAAAGAGTCGTCCCAACTTGCGGTGCACCGAGTGGGGAACAGCGTCGTTGCAAAGTCAGAGCTAGGCAGAGAGCATCGGATCGTTATTGCAGGACACCTTGACACTGTCCCTGCCAACTCCAACGCGCAAGCTCGCATCGAAGGAGACCGTCTCTATGGGCTTGGTGCCTGTGATATGAAGGGTGGCTTAGCAGCCCAATTAGCTGCAGCCCTTGAGGTCGACGACCCTGCGGTAGACGTCTCGTTTGTTTTCTATCCCTGTGAAGAGGTAGCTGCTGAACACAATGGTCTTAAGCACTTATTTGAAGTGCGACCTGACTTGGTTCAAGGCGATGTAGCTCTACTGGGTGAGCCGACCTCTGCTGCTATTGAGGCGGGTTGTCAGGGCACTGTGCGTGTCAAGGCGCTCTACAGGGGGCAACGAGCTCACACAGCTCGACCTTGGAAAGGCCAAAACGCGATTCACCGTTTGGCACCGGTACTTGAAAGATTAAGTAACTACGACGGCTTACGGCCCAACGTCGATGGCTGCGAATACCGTGAAGCTATGCAGGCGGTCTATGTGGACGCCGGTGTTGCAGGCAACGTCGTGCCCGACGAGGCAATCCTCACGGTCAACTATCGATACGCGCCCGACAAAGACTCGACACAAGCTGAACAGCATGTAGCCGAGCTGCTCGAAGATTGCGACGAACTCATCGTTGATGACCATGCACCTGCATCGCGACCGGCTTTACAACACCCGCTTTTGCAGACCTTGATAAGTCGTAATCAACTAGCGGTGAAGGCGAAATTGGGTTGGACAGATGTGGCGAGATTCTCAGCCCACGGTATCCCAGCCTCTAATTTCGGCTCCGGGGACCCATCAATTGCTCACACTCGAGACGAATACGTCGAACGCAACGAGATAGAACGGGTTTACTCAGCGCTCCTTGACCTACTTAAAAATGGTGTCATCTAATCCTCAAGAAGTCTTCTAAGAATTTCGCCACCCCATCCTCAAGGTTTGAGTCAGCTACCTCATCTGCAACTGCTTTGGTTGAGGTATGAGCATTAGCAACAGCCACCCCCCAGCCGACGAACTTAAGCATGGCGTCATCGTTTGGCATGTCGCCGAAAGCGATTATCTGATCCGGGGTGATCTGCCTCTCCTCGCATAAATGTGCAAGTCCGAACGCTTTATCGACTCCCGGTGGCATCAGTTCTATAAACGGAAGTCCAGCATGCAAAGCATTTGCTCGACCCTGCAATAGTGGAGAAATCAGGTCCAAAATTTCATCGGGCTGCTTGTCAGGCAAATTGACCAGCAACTTATGGACGCGGTCATCGAGCAAAGGCGCGAGATTGGCAACGCCGCCATCTGCTTCTCTTGAAGCAAGTTCAAGCCACCGAGTTTCGGCTACGAAGTCGGTACCCATCTCAGCGCAAAAGCTGGCATCGGGATAGATCTCTCGGATTTCTGACACAAGGTCTTGAGCATCCTCAAGATCGAGAGTCGCGAATTGACGGGTCTCTCCCGTTGCGGCATTGTGCAGCACAGCGCCATTCGCGCAAAGAAGGGTTGTCGGAATACCTGTCTGCTTTGGAATTGAATCGCAATATCTAGGCGGACGTCCCGTCGCTACTACGAATTCAACCTGCAATTCAGTTAAGCGGCTCAGTGCAGTTCGAGTCCGTTCGGAGACCTCGCGATCGTTTCCCAACAAGGTTCCGTCGAAATCTGAAGCGATCATGACGATACTTTTAGGGTCTGGGCGGGGACTCATGAAAATCAATCTACTGCTGCATAACCCGAAACTATTGCGACGCGGGGCTAGCTAACGAGCTACGCCCCAGACAGCGGCTCTAATACTTTTGGACCGGAGCTGGAATATGATCAAGTTCGGGTGAGGGCTGTAAATAAAGAGTGAAAGCGCTTGTGACCACCAGTTATCGACGTTCCTAAACCCGTTCTTCCTTCGTCGGCGAGTACCATAAGAAACAAGAAAGATCGCGGCGTAAGTTGCTGGTCCCCTCCGATAGCCACGGCTGCGTGGCTTACACAACATCGGAATCTTGATGTTTTTCAGATGAAAGTTTGTCCATTTGACTCCCACTTTTGCAGATCTCGGAGTACCCGAAGACCTGATTAGCGTGCTAGCTAAACAAGGAATCGAAAGCCCGTTTGCGATTCAAACCCTCACCATCAGCGACGCCTTAAAGCGGCGCGACGTTTGCGGTAAAGCCAAAACCGGCTCAGGAAAGACTCTTGCCTTCAGCTTGCCTGCAGTCGCCCATACGGAAAGAAACCAACAAGGTAAACCAACGACTTTAATGTTGACCCCTACCAGAGAGTTGGCCAATCAAATCTCCGGTGTCGTGGAACCGCTTGCCGATGCGCGAAGCCTCAGGCCCATTGCTGTCTACGGCGGAACAAACATCGATAAACAGATTGAGAAAATTACTCAAGGAATCGACATCATTATTGCAACTCCGGGACGGCTTATCGATCTGATTGACCGGAAAGCTATCGACGTTGCCCTGGTTGAACGCGTCGTGGTAGATGAAGCCGATCGCATGGCCGATATGGGATTCCTTCCGCAGGTCGAGTGGATTCTCAGACATATTGAAGTAGACCACCAAACGATGCTGTTCTCCGCAACCCTGGATGGAGCGGTCGACACAGTAGTAAAGCGTCACCTGCATGACCCTGTCTTTCATGAAGTAGATGAACAGGAAGTGACAGTTAGCGAAATGGGTCACGTGTTCATGTCCGTTCACAAAATGAACAGGGTGCAAGTGGCAGCGCGAATCATCGAGCGCGCAACCAAGACGATGCTTTTCACCCGCACCAAACGCGGCGCGGATCAGCTGGAACGCGAACTTCGAGCTGAGGGAGTTAAAGCAGCAGCGATACACGGTGACCTCCGTCAAAATCAGCGAGAAAAAGCACTCAAGGATTTCAGCAAAGGAACGCTTAAAGCCCTTGTCGCCACTGATGTGGCAGCTCGCGGTATCCACGTCGATCACGTCGACGTAGTAGTGCACTACAACCCGGCAGAAGATCACAAGACGTATTTACATCGTTCGGGCCGTACCGCCCGAGCAGGTGCAGCTGGGACCGCTGTAACAATGTTTCTCTGGGACGAAGAAATTCAAGTACGGCAGCTGCAGCGCCGCTTGGGCCTTAAATTGCCGCTCCATGAAGTATTTTCCAACGACACCCGACTCGACGACCTTCCCTCGTGGGCGCACCAACAAGTCTCAGACTGAAGTCGGAGTTGCTGCCTGGTGGGTTAGATCAGGCGATTAAGCACCTTTCTGAACGGATTAGGAGTAACCCCAAAGATAACTTCCTTGAAGATCTAGCTCAGCTAGGTCGATTAAGGCAGGCTTCTATGAGTAATCACCGACGCAGCGGGGCAGTTTTCACGCCCTACGCGATTGCTGAGGAGATCGTGAAGTTTGTAGACCTTCGCAAAGGCGACACCGTATGCGACCCTGCTGTAGGCCCGGGAGTTTTCCTGCTTGCGGCTGCGGAGCGAAAGATGCAATTGGGGGAGTCAGTGAGCTCCATTTGTGCAACCTTGCGCGGTGTTGACTTAGACCCGGTAAGCATCGAAGTGGCCAGAGCCACTCTGCAGTTGTGGGCAGCTTGGCGGGGTGGAGTATGGCCAGAGACCGATCGCTTATTGGTGGGGGACGGCCTGCTAGATATTCCTGACGAATGGCACGGAACGTGCGACGTCGTAATAGGAAACCCCCCATACCTAGGACAATTAAAAGCTGAGACGACACGCAGCAAACGTAGAGCTGAGTTACTACGACAGGAATTCACATCTGTTTACGGAACATATATCGACGAGAGCATGCTTTTTTTGGTCAAAGGAACCGAACTAGCGAGCCCATCGGGGCGGGTAGCGCTCATTATCCCCGCCTCACTTGCGGGATCGAAATCTACTCAAATAGCGCGAGAGTGGATCGATCGCAAACTCCCTCTCCAAAGCATTTGGGTCGGTGGTAGGTCAATCTTCGACATCGCCGCAGTTGATGTAGTAGCGCCACTCCTCGCAGGCACAACGCGTGATAACTGCACAGTTATTCTTCGCGACCCACCCAGTAGCGTTGAACTTTCAACTCCCGACCCTGGATGTTGGTCCGCGCTGCTTGCCGGCGCCAATGATGTGCCCATCATCGACCTCGATAAAACTTATCGAGTGAAAGACGTTGCCGCAGTAACTGCGGATTTCCGGGACGCCTATTACTGGTTGGCTGACCGAGTAGTTGAAGGAAGTAGCTCAGACCCGCGACCAAAACTTGCAACTGTCGGTCTCATTGACCCGTTCCTCTTTATGCACGGCAAAATCACGAGCCGATTCGCCAAACAGCGCTTTCAATATCCAGTGCTCGAAATTGAAGGGAATCCGCCGGAGGCATTTCAACGTTGGCTGGACTCCAAAACTGCGCCAAAGCTTTTGGTAGCCACCCAAACTCGCATCGTCGAGTGTTTCGCAGACGCACAAGGTCGACTTTTGCCTTCTACGCCTTTGCTCTCAGTTGTCCCGGCCGATGCTGGTGTGCTGTGGCATTTGTTAGCAGCCATTATGTCCCCACCGGCAGCGGCGTGGCTTATTGCGAACGCTGCTGGTACAGGCTTGAGTGGCGAGACAATTCGAATTAGAGCATCGCTTCTTAGTGATCTCCCACTCCCAGAGAAATCCCCGGCGTGGGACGAGGGAGCAGCGTTGGCGCAAAAATTGCAGGAAAAACAGTGCCATATCGACGAATTCATCAATTTTGCCGAACTAATGAATCAGGCCTACAACTCAACGTCCGAAGGCCTTCTGACATGGTGGATTGACCAAATTCAAAAAAAACTGCCTTGACCCCTTGGGTAAGGGCTCAGGTAGCCTTTTAAAAGAGGTCGGAGAAGAAGTCGTGTCGCAAGATTCCAGTAATCAAAAAAGTCGTGCTGCGAACCCTCCTCCCGCGTCTGGAGCCTGGTTTGAAAATATGGACCCCGGCGACCGTCAATTTTTTGACTTGTCCCCCGACAGGCCATTCGTGCTTGAGGGCGGTAGCGAGCTTCTAAAACCGCAAGTCGCTTATCAGACATGGGGCAACCTTGATGCTGCCGGCTCGAACGCCGTTCTCGTCTGCCACGCCCTTACGGGCGACTCACATGCGCACGGAGAAGCTGGCCCTGGCCACGCTACGCCCGGCTGGTGGAACGACTTCATAGGACCAGGCCGCGCTCTTGACACAGATCGCTTCTTTGTGGTCTGCGCAAACGTCCTCGGTGGTTGCCAAGGAAGCACCGGACCAGCTTCTATAAATCCAGCTAATGATCAGAGATGGGGCGGCGACTTCCCGGTCGTTACAATCCGAGATGTCGTAAGGTCGCAGAGAGCCCTCGCCCAACACCTCGGAATCCACCGTTGGATGGCAGTCGTTGGAGGTTCGATGGGTGGAATGCAAGCGCTCGAATGGGCAACCAGTTACCCGAATCGGTGCGGAGCGTTGGTGATTATCGCTTCCACAGCTGCGGCATCCGCCCAACAGATCGCTTGGAGTCAAGTAGGGAGACAGGCAATTCTCGATGATCCTGCTTATCAAGCAGGACATTATTACGATTCGGAACCAGGAAATGGACCCCATCTCGGATTAGCGAATGCGCGCCGAATAGCAATGATTCATTATCGAAGTGATGAAGAATTTGATCGCCGCTTCGACAGGCATAGCAACGATCCCGTTGAGCCTTTCAGGCTTGAACATAGATTCGATGTTGAGAGTTACCTTGACTACCAGGCGGAAAAAATCCAGTGGCGCTTTGACGCGAACACCTACCTTATTTTAAACAAGATGATGGACCTTCACGATGTGGGTCGAGGTCGCGGCGGCGTCGAACAGGCTCTCAAAAGAGTTACCTGCCCGAGCCTGTTAATGAGTGTCCGGACAGACTTCCTTTACCCCCGCCACCAGCAGATACGAGTAGTTAATGGCTTGAAGGGTCGCGTGCCAGTAGAACACATCGACATTGATAGCGATAATGGCCACGACGGGTTTCTTACTGAACCCGAACAGACCGGCGTGCCCATGGGTGAATTTATTGAGAAAGTGGCAAAAGGCTCAATAGCGTAGCCGCTTCTCAAATTCCGAATTACGCGCTGTCGACATCGAGCATCTCGTCGATTTCGGCTAGATCGGACTCAGACAGTAGCCATCCCGAAGAATTTGAGTTGGCAATTACTTGCTCTGCGCTAGTGGCACCAGCTATCACGCTGGGCACGCTGCTGTTGCTTAAAAGCCAACTGAACGCTAGCTCGAGTAAAGAACGATCTTGGTTTCTCGCCCATTCTTGAAGTCGATCTGCAGCTGTTAGGTTCCTCTCCGTCAAAAAGAGATCCAAGCGCTCCTGGGGCCACTCTGCTAACCGGGTGCCCGGACGGGGTCCTTGCGCAGTGACCTTGCCGGTTAACAGTCCAGACTCCAGTGGAAAAAATGGCAACAACTGTATGCGGTGGGAACGACAGACATCTAGAACTTCCCGCTCGGGTTCTCGATACAGAAGCGAATACCTATTTTGGACCGTTCTGTAAGGCGTTAACGATTCACGGGACGCCACGTCTGCAGCATTATCAAGCCTTTCGGCCTCATAGTTTGAGCAGCCAATCTCTCGAACTTTTCCTGCGAGAATAAGACTGTTAAGAGCTTCTAAAGTTTCGCGCTCGGGAACTTTGTTATCGGGCGTGTGAATTTGAAAAAGATCAATCCAGTCTGTATCCAGTCTTCGAAGGCTTCGATCCACCGAACGGCGTACCCACTCGGCGCTGCCTCCTGTCAACCCTTGATCTACATCTCTAAGCCCAAACTTCGTGGCTACAACGATTTGGTCTCGGTGCCCCTTCATTGAACGCCCAAGCATCTCCTCGGAAGCGCCAGATCCATATACGTCCGCAGTGTCAAAAAAATTTATGCCGTTGTCCAAGCATGCTGCGAAAATTTTATTTGTTGCCTCTTGGTCAATTCGAGTCCCAAAGTTGTTGCAGCCAAGTCCGATCTCTGAAACCGTAAGTTCACCAATAACTCTTTGTTGCACAACCGGATCATAGAGGTCTTCAGCGCTACGGTCATAGCGTGCCGGAGCTGATCGAGGTTGAAACGTATCGCCAAGCCGCCTCTGAGGCGTTACATAGAACCGTGTCCGGAGTCGACGCTTTTCATGATTCGTATGTCCGCAGTAGTGGGGGAGTGTCTCGTCTGCGATCCTCGCTACTGCACAATGAGCTATCGGCAGTGGAGCGAATCGGCAAGTTACTCGTTCTGCGGATTGGAGGCACTTCAGTTGGCGTTCGATTCGGAATGACCGGCCGTCTGGTCGTGGATGGACAAGTATCGATAGCCGAGCTTCTCTACACAACCAACGAAATCAAAAAAAGCCACATTCGTTTCGTGGTGACCTTTGAAGAAGGAGGTGACTTGGCAATCGTAGATCCGAGAAGCTTTGGCAGCGTGGAGCTGGGATTCGAAACAAGTCGACTAGGTATAGACGCCTTGAAGTTAACTCCCAGTGTTATGGCGACCCTTCTGAATGGGAGTAAGGGAACGCTTAAATCGATCCTTCTAAATCAATCCAAAATATCTGGGCTAGGTAACTTGCTTTGCGACGAAGTCTTATGGCGGGCAGGTATTTCCCCCTTAAGAATAGGCAACTCGATCAATGAGATCGAAATATTGCGGCTAAGCGAAGTCATCTTAAAAACGATTTCGGAGCTTTCCGCACGCGGTGGCTCTCACATGGGCGATCTGCAGTCGCAACGCCGGACAGGAGGTATCTGCCCGATAGATGGAGCGCCCCTTCTTCGCCAGGTCGTAGCGGGTCGAACAACCTGGTGGTGTCCTGCCCACCAGAGTTAGAGCAGGATAGATACGCTACGGGAGTGTCCCAATTCGACTTATTTGCTCAGAACTCGCAAAATGCGGTCGGGACTGGTGCTCAAAAGTGGTGGTTCGTTGTCGCTGCCCTGTTCCTTATCTCTCTGTTCTTTTTGGCGCTGTTTATTAAAGTTTGGCGCAAGACGCTACCGCCGGCACGAGCTCCTTACCTTCCACCGGATTTAGTTTTCGTTGCGGAGGCTAATGAATTAATTGAAGAGCAGCAGGAAAATGCTGCACGTGAAGTAGAGCCGGGACTAGGTTCGGGCGATGGCCGATGGATTCAACCCCCAAGAAATGATTAAACGATTTCAAGAGAGAGCAGACGCCGTCAAAAAACGCAACTTACCTGCTGTAGGCGGAGAAGAACGTCGCCTATTTATTGAGCAAGCAGAACGCGATTTCATGGATTTCTCTATCATTGCCGATGCATCAGTAACCATGGATGACGGAATTTTGACGATGAGTATCGATCTTCGCCCGCCGGAGAGCTAGAAGATCCTAGGATCGGTTGAGCGTGACGTTTGGCTTGGTACAGTGACGCATTGCTGCGGATGTAGCTCAGTTGGCTAGAGCGCAACCTTGCCAAGGTTGAGGTCGCCGGTTCGAATCCGGTCATCCGCTCCAAAGATTGCCCCCAATCGATGTGATTGGGGGCAATTGTTATTGCGATGACAAGAGAATCTGGAAAAGGACTTAACAGCGTGTAGTGTCAATAGTGCTGTTGGGAAAGCCCTAAAGCATTGCCTGAGGAGGCCCATTGGTTGCACCCACGATGGTGGACCACGACCGACCAAACCTCGCTCGGTTTTTGAAGTTCACTTTCCCCTACGTGGCAGTACACCTTGCGTGTCTCTTCGTGTTCGTAGTTGGCGTGAGTTGGTTCGCCGTAGCGGCCTCCATCGTGGTTTACCTCCTTCGAGGCGTTGGCATCACCGGCTTTTATCATCGAAAGTTCAGCCATCACGCCTTTAAAACCGGTCGGGTAGTCCAGTTCATAGGCGCTTGGTTAGGAGCAAGTGCCGCTCAGGGCGGTCCCTTGTGGTGGGTCGCCCATCACCGTCGTCACCACCGGGTGTCGGACCAAGAGGGAGATCTTCATTCACCCCTTGTTGAGGGATTTGGAATCGCTCATCACGGATGGCTAGCACGACCTTCAGCAGATCCAGCCCACCTTGACGAAGTGAAGGATCTGTCAGTGTTTCCCGAACTCCGTTGGTTGGACCGCAACGCATGGATCCCGATTCTTGCAACCGCATTTGGCCTGTTTTTTATGGGAATCGCAGTTGGGCGACTGTTGCCGTGGACAGGCACAGATGGCCCACAGCTCGTCATATGGGCTTTTTTTATTAACACCATCTTTATTTGGCATGTCACCTTCGCCGTTAATTCTGTCTGCCATAAGTGGGGCAAGAGACATCACAACACCAGCGATGACAGCCGAAACAATTGGCTTATTGGCATCGTGGGCTTAGGTGAAGGTTGGCATAACAATCATCACCGGTTCCCAGGGACCTCGAGGCACGGGTTTAAACGAACCCAACTCGACTTCACACATCTAGTGATAAGAAGCTTGGCGCGCCTAGGTTTGGCCCACGACTTGCATCCCGTGCCGAGTAGGTTGTGGCTAGGAGCCAAGCCATCAAGGTGGACTAGTTAATCTCCTAAATTTGATCGCTTTCAGCGTGCGTTCTGCAACGTTGCTGTGACAGAGTTAGGGAATTCAATCGATAAGGAGTAGTCAATGGGTTTACTTGACGGACGTGTTGTATTAATCACTGGCGCGGGACGCGGAATAGGACGTGAGCACGCTCTCCTTATGGCTTCGGAAGGAGCGAAGGTCGTTGTTAACGATCTTGGAGGCGGCGTGGATGGGTCAGGTGAAGACACCGGACCTGCTGAGCAAACGGCCCAAGAAATTCGTGACATGGGTGGCGAAGCTGTCGCTAACAATGACTCTGTGACTGATTGGGAAGGCTCCCAGCGGATGATTAATGCCGCTGTCGAAGCTTTCGGTGACCTTCACGTACTCGTCAACAACGCTGGAATTCTCAGAGATCGAGTTGTCGTAAACATGACCGAAGGTGAATGGGACGCCGTCGTGGACGTGCACATGAAGGGCCACTTCTGCCCTACCCGTTGGGCTGCCGCCTACTGGCGAGAGCAAACTAAGGCTGGCGTAGAAGTCGATGCAGCTGTCGTAAATACCGCTTCGGGAGCAATGCTCGGCAATCTAGGTCAACTGAATTATTCAGGCGCTAAAGCAGGAATTGCGGCGATGACCTTGGTTGCCGCAGGAGAGCTCGCAAGGTACGGCGTACGAGTTAATTGCTTGGCGCCGATAGCGCGAACCCGAATGACTCTTCAGACACCTGGCTTGGAAGAGGTCGTGGCTGCTCCAGAGGATCCATCTGACTTCGATCTGTATGACCCAGCAAATATAAGCCCACTCGTCGGCTACCTAGCTACTGAAGGGTGCCCATTCACGGGTGGTGTCTTTCACGTAGGCGGAAATGAAGTAGGTCTCTACGGGGGTTGGTCCCTCGCCGAGGAAGATATTCTGGCTACAGATGGGCGCTGGACGGTTGGCGACCTCCAAGCCAAAGCCCCTCGGTTATTGGATGGCAAAAGTAATTTGGCTTCTGTTACGACATCAATCGGAGATACTTTCAAGGGTTTCGGAAAGCGCGAACCCTCTCAATGAGGACGCCCGCTACCAACCTTCGAGGAATCTGCCGCTGTCCGCATCCAGCGCGGCTGTAAATAGGCGCGTCAGCATAGCTTCGAAAAGCGTTCGACTTACCTCATCGGGCGTTTCGATGCTTGACAGATTATTCGCGAGCATCCCCATCCACCAGAGGTGGGCTTTTGCGTAGTCGTCTTGAACAGATTTAGTAGCTGCTGCGCTGACGCCGCAATCGACCAAAGTGTCGCTGTACAACTGGATTAATTCGGACTCAAGTTCACGGCGGAGATTGATTTCAAGGTTAGTTGCGACAAAAAATGAGAGATCGGTGGCGCCGCCACTAAACATCGCCGTTTGCCAATCGATAATTGTCACCTTTCCCGTTTGCTCAAAAAGCATGTTCGCAAGACGGTAGTCAGCATGAGTAATCGTCAGTGGCTTCGACAACACGTCGCTTCGCCAGCTGCTCAGAAGCGGTACAAACTGATCGAGCCAATCCAAAGTTTGATTCGGAAGCAGATTCCCGAAACGGGAAAGAAAATTAGGAAGAGAGGTTTCTATCGCTCGAGCTAAACCTTCGACAACCCCAGGTCCATCAATACCTGGAACCCAATCCAGGCCCGGAGGGCGGCGCTCACCCCAAAAGGGTGCGTGCAGTTGCGCTAACGCCTCAACAGCGGCCCGGGCTTGATCCGGTGACGCCCCCGCTATCTGATCGCCCGGGTTCGCTCCATCAAGGAAATCTAGAATCAAAATGGCTTTTTGATCTTCTAAAAAATTCGCCCGACAGGATGGCACTGGCGTTGTTATTAAGGGTGCTAAGCGGTCATAGAAGTGCGCCTCTCGAGCCCATACGTTCAACATCTCACCGACTGCTCGCCCCCCTGGATCGAGAGTTGGCATTTTCACTACGAAACTATTTGGGAGCTCAATCTTGTCGTCACTCCAAGTGACCTCAATGTGCGCAAGTCGACCTAGAAAAGCACTATCAGCGGCTAGGACCTCTGCAGTTACCTCTGCGACTTCTGCCCCTGGATTGGCTCGAGCGAAGCCACCGTCCTGAAACAAAAAACTAAGCTGCTTTTCAGTCAGCTCTGTGGGGTCACTCGGGAAATCAAGAATAGACACTATCCGTGTTCCCGGAATTTCTCAGGTATCCACTCTTGCAGCCTCGCCTCAATCTGCTCAGCGGCTTCTGCCAGCAAATGTCCAACGCCTGGTAAGGGCACCAACTCCCCTCCGCCGATTACCATCCTCACTAATTCGCTTGCCTGTAGAGGCAGTATTTCGTCTTTGTCGCCATGAAACAGAATCACTGGTACTTGGCTCGCAAGATCCTCGGCAGGTTCGCATCCTGCAGATTGAGTGGCCAAGGTAACGACGCCAGCGCAGTGTTCTTGAAGAATTACCGCAGCTTGGAGTGCAGGCGCTCCGCCGAAGGAATGACCCATGGTGATAAAGGTCTTTGCTCCACTTCTAGTCGCTAGATCTGCGGCGGCCAGAAGGTCATGGACGCATTTATCGGAGTCGTTTGGCACCCGATAGCCGACGCGAATCAATCCGTAGCCATCAGCGCCAAGCGTAACTCCGAGCTTTTGATACAGGGCGTCGGCTGGACCGAGAACGCCACCCATCGCTCCACCGCAAGCGATTACGACTTGGTCAGCTTCGGGTGGACCGTGCCAGAAGAGGGTTAACAATCCGTCCATGGTGTAAACCTCAATATGGCGCAGATCATCGGTCAACATTGTTTCCACCGCCGCAAGGGTGCGAAGCTGCTCAAGCGGGGTTGGTGGTGGTCCATTCTCGTTCGTTGGGTTTGACACAGTTATCGGTCCTTGACGCTCTGACTGAAGCTTGAGTTGTAGTTCACGATCCGTCAAATGGTTTTACGAAACTGCATAACGCGCATTTGCTTTCGCTACGATCAAAGATCTGACCTGGCGGGGTGGCCGAGTGGTTAGGCAGCGGCCTGCAAAGCCGTGTACGCCGGTTCGATTCCGGTCCCCGCCTCAAAGCGCCGGATACCTATGAGCAGGAATGTGCTGCTAGGTTACGGATATTAGGGCGATTGGCGCAGTTGGTTAGCGCGCTTGCATGACACGCA
>CEQQ01007058.1_pt1 | contig 20826 bp, 23 predicted proteins | sample 531041 | NCBI WGS metagenome assembly CEQQ01 (sample SAMEA2621222, study PRJEB7988) | marine metagenome | biome: marine biome (ENVO:00000447); feature: deep chlorophyll maximum layer (ENVO:xxxxxxxx); material: "saline water (ENVO:00002010), including plankton (ENVO:xxxxxxxx)" | depth 150 m | reverse complement strand
AGTTGCTTTAGCTAGCTTAGCGATAGTATTTCCTTTACAAACATTGATGATAATGCAAGCTGGTGGAGCAATTGGTGGCGGAATCACGTCATCTATATCAAGATCCCTAGGCAGAAATGCGTTAGACAATGTTAATACTCTAGTGTGGCACAGTATCGTGATTTCTGGGTCTATGTGCGCAATATATACATTATTGTTTGGTTTATTATCACATTACATAATTTCCATATTCTCTAATGATCCCGATGTTGTAAAAGGAGCTATATTATATTCTCGAGTATTTTTTGGTATATCAATAGCAATATGGTCCTTCTACGTATGTTCTGCTGTACTACGAGCGTTTGGTCGAACTGATGCATTTGCAATAGCCACAATATCTAGCGTAACCCTGCAAATCATATTGTCTGGAATTTTAACAATTGGATTAGGTGATTTTTCAGGGTTTGGGGTAGTTGGGCCAGCAATATCTGCAGTTATATGTCATCTAACTGCAACATCTTATATGCTCTATATATTATTAACTAAAACACCTGTCAAAATTCAACCTCAACGAATCAAATTAGATCCAATGATAGATATTTTAAAGGTAGGGGCAATAAGCTTAATAAATAGTTTTAGCATTGCTATTACCGTTTTAATTGTAACTGCTTTTGTATCAAAATATGGAACTGCCGCGATCGCTGGATATGGGCTTGGCAACAGATTAGAACTAATCCTTATACCAATATCTTTTGGGCTTGGAGGGGTTTTGAATGCAGCTGTTGGAATTAATTTTGGCGCAAAACAATATTCCAGAGCCCGAAAAATTGCCTGGTCTGGAGCTTCTATTGTGTTCATTTTTGTTTTTATTGTAGGAATTACATTGTCTATATTCCCAAATGTCTGGTTAAACTTATTTACCGCAGACTCAGAGGCATACCGATATGGTGCTCTTTATTTAAGTATTGCTGCCCCTTTTTTCTGTTTATTCGCAGGAGGGCAAACATTATTCTTTGCAAGCCAAGGAACTGGCAAAATGATATTTCCTGTAACTGTAGGAGTTTTAAGAATGTTAGCTGTTTTATTTACAGGTATCTTAGTCACAATTCTTTCAAACTACAGTGTTGTTATATCTATATTTAGTTCTGATATTGAAATCCATTCTTTAGGCATAAATACTATCTTTGCTGGAATAGTAATTGGGTTTACAGTAGTAGGATTTGGATTAAGTTCAAATATGTTCACAAAAAATTGGAATCCTCGTGACTGAGTTTACAGTAGACATTTTAATCACTTTTTTTGCATTACTCTTTGGATCTTTTGTATTTAGCTCAGCAGGATTTGGAATAGCAATCGCAGGCTCTCCGTTTATGTTAATGACTATGGACCCAAAAACCATTGTTGTGGTTATCAATACTGTTTCATTACCACTTTTCGTAATGATAATATTGCAAAACAGGTTCTACATTGACTATAGGGCGATGCTTTTACCTTCCGTTGCTGGAATAGCAGGAGTACCCTTTGGGTTAATATTTTTTACCAAAGTGCCATCGACTCTTTTAGGAATCATTATATCCATATTAATCATTACTTTGGCTTTATATACTATTATCTTTCGCGATAAAACAATAAACCTAAATTCTTTTAAATTTTCCTTAATAGCATTCATCAACTCTGCCACTCTAGTGTCTACAGGAGTAGGAGGCGCTTTAATGGCTATAGCAGTAGTATCTAAAGGGTGGGGGAAAAATTCAATTCGTGGATCTTTATCTTTATTTTATCTTCTCGTTGAAGGGTTAGCCGTCATTGGATACATAATCACAGATCAGTACAATAAAGACATATGGTTACTTTCATCAGTGGGAATAATTCCAGTCATATTAGGGTTTTTAATAGCCTCTAAAGTTATTTCCAGAGTAAAAGATGAATCACACAGAAGGTACTTGTTAACTATCATAATATGTGCAGGAAGCATACCTCTCTTAAGAGAAGCATTTAAATTATTTTAAGTTAGAATACATATTAAGATCGCTTGCCATTTAATAGTGTCCCAATAAGAGTAGGTCTCACCATGTACTTATACGTAACTAAACAAATCGCAGAAGTTAATAAAATAGCTACAATAAATTTAAACATAGGGTTTATATCAAATCTAAACATCCAAAAAGTAATAAACGTAACAATTGGAAGATGAATCAAATACATCCAATACGCTCCATCAGATATAAATCTTTTTGCAAAACTGTAATCTCTGAATTTAGTTTCTACTAACCCTATAAATCCATAAGAAAGGAATAATGATGAAGTAACTTTAATAGGTTGCTGTACAAGCCATATAAAAGCTTCCGCTTCCTCTTTTTCGCTAGAAGTAGGTAAATTTTTAAATGGTTCATAATATTTAAAAACTTCTAGAGCAAAAAACAACACGAAAGCAATTAATCCAACGGACACGTAAATAACCCAATTTCTTTTGATCGCTTCAAATAACTCTGTATTTTTATAAAGCAAGTATCCTAAAATAAAATATAATCCTGATGCAAGTGGATTAAAAAGTAATTCACCTGGCATTATCGAAAAAGGAAGTATGATAGAAATTAGAAAAATTAAAATTACAGGAATTTTTACTTGAAACAATTGATTTGCAATTCTATCAAAAATCATAGTTTTGCTAAATAAAGGGTTAATGGATTTTAAGACAAAAGATATAACACCAAATATTAATAAATGCCATAAGAACCATAAATGAAAAGGGTAGCCTTCCATAGAATAAAAAAATCTTATTTCTTCTGTTCTACCAAATTTAAAAATCCATGGCAACGTTAATCCCATTAATGGTGTAAATACCAATAATGGGATCCCTATTCGAAGAGATCTATTAGAAATCCATTTTTCCCAAGATTTTCTATCGATAAACAACTTTGTGAAGAATCCTGCTAATATGAAAAATAATGGCATTCTCCACACATGGATAAATTCAAATATAGCTGTGATCACATAAGAGGATTGGTCATCTTGAGGCCAAAAAGCATCAATGTCAGGAATGTAAGGCAGTGCAGCATGCAGAACTATTCCCAAAAGCATTGCTATGCCTCTTAACGCATCTAGACCATGAAATCTTTTTTCTTCCATAGATCCTTAACAACACTTTTCGCCAGTACTGGTAGCTACAGGTACTGGGCAACAATCTTCGGAAATAATTGTTTCTTTTTCATTTGTATTAGATTCCATAACAATATAAAAAAGTTTTTCATCTCTAATAATACCTGTATCAACAGAATATGCTGCGACAGGGGTCGCATCAGGATAAAATCCATCAGGATAAGTTGGGCAAACTGCTGAATACCCTTCATCTCTTTTTAACACCTGACCATCGTAAGAATTAGAAACCATAAAATCTAAAGCATCTTCTTCGGAAGCAAAAGGTTTAGCACATTTTGTGTAATTCCATTCACTCATATTTCCTCTCTATTAAATCCTGGTGGAGCTGAGGAGGATCGAACTCCTGACCTCTTCAATGCCATTGAAGCGCTCTCCCAGCTGAGCTACAGCCCCAGATTTGTATATAATATTAACTGTACTATTATAACCTACTAAATCATTTCGGAATTATGATGATGCTAAATAACACTGTTAATAAAAATCCGCTCGTATGGATTGGGATTTTTGCACATCCTGATGATGAAACAACTAGTAGCTCAGGCACCATGATGAAATGGGTTAAAAATAATAATGAGGCTTACATCATCACTGGAACGAGAGGAGAAGAAGGTACTTTAGGTACTGGAGACTTAAAAATTAAAAGAGAAGACCTAGGGAAAGTACGCGAAAAAGAACTACGGCATAACCTAGATTTATATGGGGCCAAACCTCCGTATATATTTGATTATAGAGATCAAGATTTAGATAAAGAAACTCCTGAAGTTTTAGCTAAAAAAATTTTAACAATACTAAAAAAAATATCTCCAGATATCATTGTTACATTTGGGCCTACTGGTATATCAAATCATCCAGACCACATCGCTATACATAAATCAGCAGTAATCGCATACAAATACTATAAGTCAGACACAAATCAAAATCCTTTGCTCATATATCCTGCAATTTCGGAGGAAAGGGCAAAAGACTATGGACTCGAATTAAGTGAAGACGAAAAAAGATTAGATATTGTTGTAGATATAGAAGATACTTTTGAAACAAAAATTAAAGGACTGAAAAATTATAAAAGCCAGGAAGATGCTCAACAATTAGCCAAACGATTCGTGGAACATAACTTCATTTATGAGTCTTTCTCAATAAGTCCTGTGAATGAATTAGATAAAAATTCCACAAAACTAATAAATTATTTAGCCTCTCTTTAACAATTAATATATTGACCTTAAAACTTTTAAGTAGGAAATTTACCATTATGAAAATTATGGCTAGTTTACATATAAAAATGTTTTTGATTACGGGACTAGTAATGTTAAGTTTTGCTTGTAGTTCAAGTGATAGCTCTTCCTCTAGTTCCCCGAATATAACATCTCAAATTCAAAAAGATGTTACTCAGGTAACTAAAGAAGAAAAAAACACCTCCTCCGCTAAAGCCAAAACCCCAAACCCAGAACAAACAGAACAAACAGAACAGCCAGAACAGCCAGAACAAGTAAAACCCGATATTAAATCGGAACCTACAAATAATTCTGATGTTAAGCCTACTCCTATAGTCTCCATGCCTTCAAAAAGGTTGCAAAATACTGAAGTAGTCTGTGAAAACATGAGCACTCATATTTATTGTAAAAGTAAAGATTTCCCAGTTGTCCCTAAAGGTGTTATACCTCCTTGGGGTGAAATATCAAACTATTCACCAGAAGTTTTTTGTGCAACAGATCTGCCAGACTTAGTGTGTCCAACGATAACATCTTCCCTAATAGCAGCAATGATAGAGTGGGGAAGTTATTCTAATGTTGAATATTGGATACTAGGATCAGATAAAGATGCGGCATCAAAGCTTACCGATTTAAACTGTGAACGAAGAGACACTACAGAATCTTTAGTCTATTCAGGGACTCAAATGCCAATGAAGTATTGCTTAGAAAAACATGGTCCAAGTGGTGATCATGGATTTGAATCTTACCGAAAATTAGGTGAGGACGCGATAAATCAAGGGCAACCAATGGGAAGTATGGGACTCAACGGAGAGCGTGATTGGGGAATTCACTATTTTACCTCTTCAATCCCCTTCGGACTTACTGATCATTTTCCATTTATTGGTGGTGAACAAGAACAAAAAGGTGCTTTTCATGAATATTTTCATGCAGTTCAACACTCCTACATTCAAACTACTGACAGAAATAAAAGAGATGAGTTACTAGGTTTAGTTTGGTTTGTTGAAGGTGGTGCTGAATATATGGCTCAAGTTAAATACTTTGATTCAATATCATCTGGAATTATTCAGCCTGTTAATGCTGATGGTCCGGAGAAAAGTCCATATAAATTTAAAGAAAACATGAGAAACAAATTACTTGGGGGCAAGGACAGTGTTAAATATAACTGCCCTGGTTCAACCATAAAAGATTTCAGCTACCAAAATTCATGTAATAATGCTGGATACGATTTAGGAGCTTGGGCTATTGCTTATCTTGATAATAAAGCGGGAGAAAATTCTTTAATAGACACTTTCTATCCAAATCTAGATGATTTAGGTTGGGAAGGAGCCTTCAACCTGACATACGGAATGTCATCTGAAGATTTTTACAGTGATTTTGAAAGTTTTCTAAAATTACCTATTTCAGAACAAATGAAAATACTACCCGACAAATAAAGTACGCTTTTTTATTGCTTTTATCATTCTTGAAAATATAAATGCGTGAAGCGGATACAAAGAATACCAATATAGTATTCCAGCCAAATTATTAGTTTTGAATCCGGCAGTTTGAATAATTTCAGAACCCTTAACAGAAGGGTTAACTGAAAATTTTAAATAAGCTTCCCCAGGCAATTTCATCTCTGCCTTAAATTCGACCATTTCTCCTTCAATCGTATCTGAAATTCTCCACCAATCCAACGTATCTCCAATAACGAACTTATCTTTTTTAAATCTAGTTCTTCTTGTCCCGACTCCTCCTACAAATAAATCTAACCAACCTCTAATTTTCCACAAAAAATTGGCGAAATACCACCCATTAGGACCACCTATATCATTTATAGGCTTAAATGCTTGAGTCATATTAGCTGTTGTTGTTATCTTTCTCTCGTCTGTCATTTGATATTTATATTCGATTTCTTTTAACGGGGCCTTATTGCTTAATCTAGGTCCCGAAGAAACTGGATCAAACCATCGAGCTCCGATCATGTCGGTTTCTTTCATACTTATGACATTTTTTAATGCTTCTTTGTAATCAACAGGGGTAATATTAAATAATCCTGTACCCTTTTTATCAGTAATTATGCTGTTTGTTTTAAGGCTTTCAATTAATTTTTTCCCAGCTCGGGCATATGCAGGGGTGACCAATCCTAGCCATAAACTAGACAATCTTGGGGTTAAAACTGGAACTGGAATCATAAACCTTTTTAATCCATATATTTCAGCATATGTAGCCATTAAATTTTTATATGTAACTATACTAGGACCTCCTATCTGCACAATCAGACTATCTGATATATCTATAGAAATACTTTCTTTCAAGTACTCAATAACATCATTAATCCATATTGGTTGAGATAAAGACGACACCCACCTAGGAGTGATCATGATAGGCAATTTATGGACTAGACTTTTCATTATTTCATAAGATAATCCGCCCTCTCCAATTATTATTGAAGATTGAAGTTCAATACACGGAATACCTGAAGAACGAAGTATCTCGCCTACTTCATTTCGACTCTTGAGATGCGGAGACAGAGGTTTAGTATCGTCAGAAAGCCCACCTAAATAAATAATTCTTTTTACATTATTCTTCTTAGCAGCATCAATAAAATTCTGGGCACAAAGAAGCTCCTTATCGTAAAATTTGTTTCCTGCAGACAATGAATGTACTAAATAGAAGGCAATATCTACATTTTGAAAGTAATCTTTTATACTTTCTAGATCAACTAAGTCGCCTTTACAAATGGTTGTGTTTAAATAACCAAATTTATCTTTATAAGAAATCTCGTCTCTAACAAGACTTTTTACTTGATGATCTGAGGACAATGCAGCTACAAGCCTAGACCCTACATACCCTGTCGCTCCAGTTACTAATATATTCACCAAAATAACCTTCTACTCAAATTGCCTAAAGTTACCTTCTCCATCAAATATGATAAACGATGCAGCTTCATAGTTGTCTAATTTTGATAATTGATTACCAACAATTCGATCTATTAGACTTGGGTTTTCATAATATTCAGGAACTATGACTAAATCGACATTATGCTCTAGGGCAGCCTTATGTATGTTCACAAATCCATGTTTTTCTGCCAGTAAAGCTTGTGAATTTAGGTTCGTGTTATTCATAACGCTCATCTGTTTATTTAAATCATTTCTACCAAGTAATTCAAGATCTCGTTTATTTAATAACCCCTTCCATCTCTGACCAGCACTATCGCCATGCCCTCCTGGTTCTACAAAAAAAGATGCCGCTGACAAGTCATATAAAATAACCTCAGATTCAAGTTTTTCACAAAGTTCAGAAGTAGATTTTATCATTGAGGTAGACGCAAATGGTAAATTGTTTTCAGGTTTATCTTGTGTAACAACCATAACTTTTTCAACCTTTCTTCCTATAAAAGTAGAGAGTTTGTCAGCATCAATTGGTTGGTTAACTTGCCCCATACAAACGGAATCTAAGTGTTGTAATAATGACTTAACAACACGATCATCAGACGAAACAAATCCTTCAAACATTTTACCGGGATCTGACAACTTACCTTCAGCAAATATATCTTCTGATACCTCCCACCCAACAAACGCTATAGGGGAAGGAGATTCTGATACCAAAAACCACTGATTTTCTACTAGACTTACAGACTTTGGAATTTCTATCCAGGTACTTAAAGATTTCCCATGTATTCCACTAGGTTTTCCTATACCAAATGCTTTTACCTCTATATTGTTCTTTATAAGCTCTTCGTATCTAGGAATTTCAGTATCAAGTTTTTCAATAGCTTGAAATCCAACATACAAAGATGAAGGTTGCTCCGAAAGTAATATTTCATTTTCAATCTGTCTAGTTATATCTAGCATTTTTTTAGAGGAATGTATAAATTCAAAACCTTCTATCGGTAATCCATTTCCCCTTAACCCTTCATCCATTTCTAGTACCAGCTGCCTAACACTGCTTCTATTCGTATCTGAAGTGGTCTTATCTAATTGCCACTTGAAAGTCATGTCGACCTACCTCCCAGTAATTTCGCAAATCCTTTTAAATTTTTAATTTCAACATTTTTTGCAACAATAAATTTCTGTAATATATTTGGGTTAGCGTGCTGACCTAAATATGCCAGTTCATCTCCTTCCCATGTGACTGTTAAGTCAAATTTCCAAAATGCCAGTTTGTCTGCAACATCAATCACCAGTTTCCTTAAGTCAGACAAATTAAAAAACGTTTTCAAGTTTCGAGGATTTACGCTAATAACATTCAAGTATATTTGACTAGATTCAAACTTAATCTCAAGTTTTAAATCATCTGAATCAATTCGAACTAGGCCTTGGGCATTAAAATTACTTTTTATAGTTTTCATCAATAATAATTATTTGGTTTCACCGTTTTCAAAGGTGCTTAAGCTAACCGTTCCGTCGATTGTCCACTTCGCCCTCTCTGGGTTTTCACCTGTTGCCTGAGGCACAAATACGTCCAAATCTTGAAAACTATAATTAATGGTTGTATTTCTCCGATTTAAAAAATCATACAACCCTTCTGCTAGCTCTATCCATGAACTAAGCTTTGTTTCCTTATCCATTTCTTTCTTCTCCTTTATTAAGCCGCTTTAGACTTATGTTTAGATGTTTTAATACTCGATGAAGGCGCACGTCCGCACATAATGCACTTGACTAAAACCGCACCTATTTCAATAACTTCCACATATGCTCCACCGCACCTTACACATTTGTTGTACATAATACACTCTCCTTCTAAGTAATTGCATTATGCTAAACATAATACATGCATTTGTAATAAAACACAAGTAGTTTATTTAAAATACACATTTATGCCTATAAAACATGGGTTTTAAATATTTGAGAGTTTGACTCGTGCTTTATAATCAATAAATACTGCTATTTATAAGGGAGTTGTTTATGGTTACAGAAACTAAATTCTCACCAAAAACAGAACACAGATACCAAATTGCGCACTTATTAAGAAGAGCAGGTTTTGGGTCTTCTTCAGATGAGTTAGATTATTATGATTCTATTGGGTACGAAAAAACAGTAGAAGAGCTATTAACCCCCGTTAATATCACACGAATGCCTGACTCCCTTATCACGAGATACCATACTGAAACTTCTGCAACCATGGGCCCATACGGGGGACCAACTGAATGGATCTACAGAATGGTTTCTACAAATGCTCCTCTAAGCGAAAAAATCGCTTTGTTCTGGCACACAATTTTTGCGACTAGTGTTACAAAATTATCTGGAGCAATTCCCATGAGGCGCCAAATATCTATGTTCAGGGATAAGGGATTAGGTTCATTTTCTGATTTGCTAATATCTTTATCAAAAGACCCTGCAATGATTTATTGGCTAGACAATTGGACCAACCATAAAGATGAAATTAATGAAAACTACGGACGCGAATTACTAGAACTATTTTCTATGGGAGTAGGAAATTATTCTGAAGAAGATGTCAAGGAATGTGCACGTTCATTTACCGGATGGACTGTTGTAAATGGTGATTATATAGACGCACAAGCTTCTAAGTGTTCATTTCAGCCATACGGAAGATATGCTTGGCAATTTCAATATTTACCTGAAGATCATGACGATGGTGAAAAAGAATTCTTAGGAGAAAAAGGCAACTTTACAGGCGAAGATATAGTTCAAATTATTTGCAAACAGGACGCAACCGCAACATTTATATCAAGACATATATGCAATTTCTTTCTTGCTGATGAAGTTCCTGTAACTCAATGGCCATATGAAGCACCAAATAACCCTAAACTTATAGAAAAATTGAAAAAAGTTTATTTTGAAACTAACTACAATATAAAAGAAATGCTCAGGGTTTTATTTTTGTCAGAAGAATTTAAAGACAGATCCAATTTTTACAAAAAAGTAAAAAGCCCATCTGAACTAGTAATTAGTGTAATGCGACTAACAGACAAATTTGGAAACGGCCCCAGACTCGATGCAAGAAATGTGTTTTTAGCAATGGTTAATATGGGTCAACATATTTACAATCCTCCAACTGTAGAAGGTTGGCATGGGGGATTGGAATGGTCTGATACCGGAACACTCGTAGAGAGAATCAACTTCTGTTCTGAGCAATTCGGAGACACAGAATCTCCCGGAGTTAAAAAAATGGTAGATAACCTTGTATCGAGATACCGTGAAACCCCTTCAGATTTTATAGATTCTTGTATGGAAATATTGGGTTCCATAGAGATAGGAGAGGAAACAAAAAAGACATTAATCTCATTTGCGAAGGAGCATAAATCGGAAGAGTCTTTAACTCCTACAGATTATGTTAAAACTATGCTGCAATTAATAACAACCACCCGTGAATACCAGCTATGCTAATAAAGGGAAATATATGGTAACAGCAAACTTAAAAAATTTTTCTTTGAAATATAAAAAAACCATTGGTTTTTCCGGAAAAAGAGGCCGAGGCTTCTTTTATCCACGAGATCTAGCTATAGGTTCTAACAAGAAAATGTATGTGCTAAATAGGTCTCATGAAGTTGATTCTTACGGAGAGCCTGAATCTGTAAGGGTAGTGATTTGTGATATTAATGATGGGTTTCACGGTGTTGCTGGTCATTTTGGAGAGGCTGACGGCCAATTTATTTGGCCAACATCTATAGATTTAGATTCTGAAGGAATGATATATGTAAGTTGTGAATACAAAAATACAATAACTGTATTTGATCCTGAAGGTAATTTTCAATACAAATGGGGTCAATTTGGAACTGGAGAAGGTGAATTTTCTGGCCCCTCCGGAATCAAATTCGATAAAGATGATAATTTATGGGTTGTCGACCATAAAAATAATCGCGTACAGCAATACGACAAATTTGGAAATCAAAAATTTTGCTTTGGAGACTCAAATTTATTCAATTTACCCTGGGGAATTAATCTAGACAGCCAAGAAAATATTTACGTAGCAGATTGGGGAAATAATAGGATATTAAAATTTTCAACAGACGGCAACTTGATTTCTGAAATGACTGGAAACGGTATACTTAAAAACCCATCTGGAGTAGCTATAGACAAAAATGGGATTATATACGTTGCTGATTCTGGCAATGAAAGTCTTCAAGTATTATCTCCAGAAGGCGAACCTGTATTCTCAACTAGGGGACAGGCAACCATGTCACAGTGGGGGCAAGAATTCTTAGACGTAAACCCTGACGAAGCAAATCCCAGAAAATCATCAAATCTAGAGTACGATTTAGATATACCTGAAAACAGTTCCCCTCACACTATTTCCTCTTATATAGATAAATACTTTTGGGGTCTTACGGCTGTAACTGTCGATGAAGATTCAAGAGTATATGCGTTAGAGACAAATAGACATCGTGTACAAATTTTCGATCCAATTAAATAATAATTTAAGATTTTTCATAGGTGACCATAATGCCAGAATATATACCTAGTCCAATTAAATGGGTTGCAGATCAAGTTGAACTTTATGAAAGTAGTGGCGGCCTTGAAGGAAATACTTTATGGGATACAGGTCAAATTACAGGTATGTCATGGGATACTAAATTGCCTGTAGTTTTAATAACTAGTATTGGTGGAAAAACAGGTGCTATTAGAAAAAATCCTTTAATGAAAGTTGTTGATGGTGACAATTATATTTTAGTTGCCTCACAAGGTGGGAGACCTAAAAATCCTGTTTGGTATTATAATTTTAAAGCTAATCCAAAAGTTCAATTAAGAGATAAAACTGAAGTATTCGATATGCTTGTATCTGAAGTAACTGAGCCTGGCGAGAGGTCTAGGCTATGGAACCTAGCAGTAGCTGCTTACCCTCCATACGAAGTTTACCAAGGTAGAACTGACCGATTAATACCTATTTTCTCAGCTAGCCCAATATCTTAATTAAAAAGGTGACAAATAATGACTGAATATATACCCAGTTCAAGAAAATGGGTTGCAGAGCAGGTTGAGATTTATGAAAGTAGCGGTGGACTTGAGGGGACTACATATAAGGTAGAAGGAGACCCTCTACGAGATACAGGTTTACCTGTAATTATAGTAACCCATACAGGGCTAAAAACTGGAGCTATCAGAAAAACTCCTTTAATAAGAGTTTCAGATGGGAACAATTATATTTTAATTGCTACTTATGGGGGCAACCCCAATCATCCAGCTTGGTATTACAACCTTAAAGCAAATCCGAAGATTACAATAAGAGATAAGACTAAAGTGTTTGATATGATAGCGACAGAAATGCCAGAATCACCTGAAAGGTCTAGGTTATGGGCCCTTGGTGCCGCAGTTCAACCTCTTTATGATGAGTACCAAAGTAAACTTGAAAGATTGGTCCCCCTTTTCTTAGCCAGTCCAATATCTTAATTTTTCTAACCAAATAACCTAAAAGGAACTCAAATGAGACTAAAGAATAAAGTTGCTGTTTTAGCGGGTGCCGGCGTAAGAATGGGAAGGGCAACAGCAATGCTTTTTGCACAGGAAGGAGCTTCCGTAGCAATTATTGCTCGTTCTGATGACCATTTAAATGAAACTGCTCGAAGAATAGAATCTTTCGGTGGAAAATGTTTAGTTTTTACATGCGACTTAACAGATAAATCTGCTGTTAATGAAGTTGTTAAAAAAATAGTCGCCCAATTAGGGAAAATCAACATACTGTATTCAGCAGCGGGAGGAAACTTTGACCCTAGTAAAAAAGCTGAAAGTATAGAGGAAACATATTGGAACGAAACTATCTCTGTAACAATGAACAGTTTCTACAATATCTACCAGGCTGTCAGACCTGTAATGAAAGATAATGGTGGGGGATCAATTATTACAGTAGCCGCAAGTGATAGTGTGCGACAAGAAGGAAACTCTGCATATGGCGCAGCCAAAAGTGGTGTTATTGGGTTATCTAATCACTTAGCTAAAGAAATATATTCCGATAATATTAGAGTTAACTGTATTTATGCAGGGTTATTTAGAGGCGACCTAGTTGAAGATTCAGTCCCAACCGCTGAGCCTACATTACACAGAACAGGTTTTCCAAACGATATTGCTTATGCGTCATTATTCTTCGCATCAGATGAGTCAGCTTGGGTTACAGGTCAAAATCTTGCCGTAGATGGAGGAGTTGACATAGGGGCACGACCTCTATGGCAATTCGAAGGAGACAACCCTTCCAGATATGCCAAAGGTTAAATTCAATGACTAAAGGGTGGTTTACATTAGTAGGTACTTTTGCAATATCTGTCGGATTAATAACCGGTGGTATATTAACAGGTAACCCAGAATTCATATTATCAGGTGTGGGTCTTGGAATTTTCCTTTATTTTATTCGCAATCACCTAAAGTAAGTTGTTTTTAACCATATTTATTAGGACCATCACTTTTTCTAGCACTCCACACAAGTAATATTACCCAACCTACAATCACTGCAAACCACAATAATAACCACCATCCTGATTTCCCAATATCATGAAGCCTTCTAACTCCAACAGCGAGACTGGGCAAAAGCACAATCAAAGAAGAAATAAAATTAGTAACCCCTAATGAAGAAAAAGAATCAATTATTTGAGTAACAATAGATAAAGTAAATGTAAATAAAAAAAACCACCAATACTCAGCTCGAGTTGAACGACCATGAAAATTCACATAATTCTTAAATGCCAAAGATATAGCATCCGAAAAAGAAACTGCTTTACTTATTTCTAAAGCAACCCCACAGGTCTTACAAAAACTCCCTAAAACATCATTTTCAACACCACATTGAGCGCAAAACATTTAGATCTCCTTAAATTTAAATATTTTCGTTAACACCTAAATCTAACCGCTTTATTCCATTCTCCATTCAAATCAGCATCATATTCATGAGTACCTTTTGATTCTACAGTTAATGATGTCTCGTAAACCAACCATGAGTATGTAATATTTCTATACCCTAAAGAACTGTAAGACATACCTCCATAAACGGGCGTTACCGGACCTTCGCCAAAAGAAACTTCCCAAACTCCGCTACCAAGATATCTTTCTTTTAAGCTTTTACCATCATTAGGTAAATCGTTATTAATTTCAATAAGGACATGGTTACATATTTCTCGAGTATAATTACTGTCCCTATCTAGAACAAGTTTTTCTTTTACCATAGCAATAGCTTCCCCATCAGAAAATTTTTGCCTGTCAATTATGTAACCCGAATAACCAACAAATAATATCGACAAGGTTATAAGGGTAGTCCCAAAAATCATTACAAATTTCACCATATTACCTCTTTTTTAACATATATAAGTAAATATAAATGCATTATATTTACTTATATATAATATTCATGCGTTTTATGTATATACAAATGCATTATAAGCTTATTTTTTATTCCATGGCTAGCATTGCTTTGTTATAGCAAGTACAATTGTATTCTACACGTTATTTATTGAGGTAAGGGTTGGAGGAAACATGAAAGTAACATCAGTTAAATGCTTAATCTTAGATAATAACTTTCCATATGTATTCGTAGAAACAGATGAAGGAATAACTGGTATAGGTGAGTGTTTTAGAAGACAACCTATAATAACAAAAACCTTAATTGACGAAATATTAGCACCTGCAATTATAGGGAAAAACCCCACTGACACAAACATGAGATTTGAAGACATGACAGTAGCAGGAAATGCTCTTTGGGAAATGGGAGGAGCCGTCTGGATTGCTATTGCCGCTTTAGATATAGCTCTATGGGACATCAAAGGTAAATCGTTAGGGGTACCCATATACGAGTTACTCGGAGGAAAAGTACGCGAAAAAATGCCTGTTTATGCAAGTTCTATGAAACGGGGAATGACGCCTAAAGAAGAAGCTCAAAGAGCATACTCTTTTATACAAGATGGATATAGAGGATATAAACTACACAGTGCTATTCCTGGCAAAATTGATGATCCTGCTGACCAAACAATAAAAACTGTCACTGAAGTGAGAAAGGCCATAGGTGATGATATGGATATACTCGTCGACGTTAATGGCGCTTATTCCAGACACCACAGTATAGAAATAGGAAAACAATTAGAGCAATTAGGAGTGTTTCATTTTGAAGAGCCTAGGCCCCATTACGATTTAGAAGGATTGGCACATGTTGCTGATAATCTAGATATACCTATAGCTTCCGGAGAAAATATCTATACTCCTTATGAATATAAAGACCTTATTACGAGAGGAAAAGTAGATATAATTCAGCCAGATATAGTTAAGTCTCCAGGTTTTACTACATTAATAAAAATAGGTAGCATAGCGGAAGCATACGAAATCCCTATCACATGCCATAATACTCAACCTATATTAAGCACAGTTGCACACGCACATTTTGTAGCTGCAACGCAAATAGCTACCTATGAACAAGAATACAATATAGAACATATCTCAATAAGAGATGACTATCCTATATTAAAAGAACCCCTCAATATAAAAAATGGATTTATGGAAATACCAAATAAACCAGGATTAGGAGTTGAATTAGACATGAAGATGGTAGAAAAATTATCTTCATAAAATCAATATAATTCAGATATGCCAAAAGAAATAGAAGTCCCTTATAAAAAACTTGCAGAGCTTGTTAAAGAGGCAAGAGAAGCAAGAGAACTTTCTCAAAGGCAATTGTCAGCAACTATAGAAATGAGCGGGAGCTACATCGCTAATCTAGAAAAAGGTAATATCCAACCAACTGTTAAAACATTAAAGAAAATATCTCATACTTTAAGATTACCTTATGCTGTACTAGCCGTATTGTCAGGATATATTGAAACAGAACATTATAATGTTCCAGAAATAGATCAAGAATATCTAGATAGATTAGCAGATATTAGTGATTTATCTGATGAAGAATGGAAATCAGTTTTAGATTATGCACAATTCATACGAGATAAAAGACCAAAATCTACGTAGTAAACAAAACAGGATTACGCATTGGAGGAGCTATCTGATCCTCCGCTAACTCTATAGCATCTTTTTTATAAACCTGAATTCTGTGATTACCAGTATCGGTTATAAATAACCTAAACTCTTTATCAACTTTAACCATCATAGGAACATCTAATCTTTGAGTTTTCTCAAAGTCTGCCATTTCCCTAAGTCGCAAAGTGACAGGATTTGCCATAATATACATCAATCCTGATTTTGATAAAGTAGCATCCCCGTGAAAACTTTGTATATATTTGCCGAATTTGTCAAAAAGCTGAACCCTATCATTTTTCCAATCAGCAACATAAATATCACCATGAAGATCCACTGCTACAGCGGAAGGCCTAGTAAATTGTCCTTTATCGCTTCCGAATGAACCTATAACCTGCAATTCTTTACCATCTGGACTAAATTTAACAACCCTATCATTTTTCCAATCAGCAACATAAATATTATCCTCAGAGTCTACACAAAGACCCCAAGGATTATTTAATACTCCAGCACCAATAGTTTGTAAATGATTACCCTCTTTGGTGAATCGCTGTACCCTGTTATTCATTGTGTCAGATAAAAGAATATTGCCTTCTCGATCAAAAGACATCCCAGAAGGCCTGTTAAGTTGCGTTTCTCCTGTACCGTATTCGCCCCAAGTACCAAGATGGATTCCATCTTTATCCATAACAACAACACAGTGTTTAGCTTCGTCAGTAACATATAAATTTTCGTCTTCATCAACTAGTAATCCAGCTGGCCACTGAAATGAAGCTTCACTAATATTTTCATTACCAGGGGAAGGAGAACGTGTACCTTCAGGGCCCCCAATAGTCCCTAAGTTATCATCTTCCCAATTAATAACTCTAATATATGTCCCTAAATTTAAATTCCTAACAAGAACATAAATCTTTTCCTTCCCAAACCCTATATCTAGAGGTGTTGAAGTAACCCTTCTTTGACCTAAAGTTATAAGATAAGGAAATCCGGATCGAAGTAATTCTTTATTTTGTAACATAAAATTCATCCCTAAAAGGTTTTATCTGTTCAAAATCTCCTAAGACGATAGGGGAGGCTTCAAGGCCCAGCCATTGCTCTAAAACGGTTCCGTATATTCCACGATAATCAATAGTGTGTTCTAAGTCTTCTCCTTTAGCCCAACGATCTTTATCCAAAGACGGGTACTCAGAATAAAGACCACCTTTTATTGGTTTACCAATTAAAAATGCTCCGCCTCCTGATCCGTGATCTGTACCAGATCCATTATCGTAAATCCTCCTCCCAAATTCACTAAAAATAAGCATAACAACATTATCGTCAGCATCATGTTCTGCAAGATCATCAAAAAAATCCGCTACAGCTCTTGATAAATCTCGAAATAACCCTGGTTGGGACGGAAGTTGATTTGCATGCGTATCATATCCTCCTTGTTGAGTATAAAATACTCGCGTCCCTAAGCCGGCTGTGTGTACACGCGCAACATCTCTAAGTGATCTCGCAATTGAACTGCTACCATATTCAACCGTAGACTCATATTTTTCGGGCGCTACTTTGATAATATCCGCTCCCTTTAAAACATCGTTACCAGTCTGAGATAAATAATCCATGACTGGGCCAGTCCCAATGGCTTGAGCATACATATTCTTAAAAATCTCTAAAGCTTGATCTCTCTGTTCACTAGCACCTATTCCACTCATCAGGCCATATGTATCCAAATTAGAAACACTAGTAACAGGAACTCCCATTTTAGTCATTGCTTTAGGCAAACCTACCCCAAAATTAATTCCTGTTAAAGGGTTTTCTCCCTTGGGATCTAATTGTTCTAAAGTTGCACCAAGCCATCCTACAGTCGACACTTCATCTGGAGTACAAGTATGCCATATATCCATACCTCTAAAATGACTTCTATTAGAATCTGGATATCCGATACCTTGAACAACAGCAACCATATCACGATCATATAAATCTTTTATAGGTGCCATCTCAGGATGCCACCCAAGAGAATCGTTCAAAGGCAGAACATCTTCTGCCGGAATGTTAAGTAATTTACGATTATCATAATAGACAGGATTAGAGTAAGGAACGAGTGTATTCATGAAATCGTTGCCACCGCTAAGTTGCACAACAACAAAAACTGTTTCTTTTTTCTGAACTGTCGTCATATTTTAGTCCTTTAACCTACGCAAATTGGTATTCTCGGGTTGAAACAATTAATTGAATCATCCTTGTGATTTTTTCTATATTTTCTTGTTTAAATTCATTCATGTCTAAATCAATATCACCGACCGCGTTAGCATATTTTTCTAAAGCTTCATAAGTATCTTTAGATACTTCTAATGGGCCTATTAAATCTAAGCATTTATCTAAAAGATCCTTAGAATTTAGCTTTTTGCCCAATCTATTTAAAATATCTCTAATTCCTGGCGATGTTGGGTCATTAAATTGATCTACAGCAAAATTAACCCGTTCATTTAAAGTTCCACCGTCAATCCATTCATGACCTGTATGCCATCCTTCAACTGTGGGGGGATTCATTAAATCTTGGCCCATTACTGAAACTTTACTATTTAATGTTGCTACCACCTCTCCCTCTTTAGGAATCACGGAATATTTGCCTACTATTTTCATTGTTCCTGCAACTAATTCGGCAGGGTTTTTGACTTTTTTAAACATTGCATCTTTAAAGAAATCTGAATTGAACAAGAATCTCAATAACGGCTTGATTTGACCATTATTTTTTTTGAACACATTAATTAACTGGTTAAGAGCCTCTGGATTTCTAGGAGGCTCAATACTCCATGTATGGACCTGAGGTTCATCTTCTACAAAAAAAGTATATAAATGCCTACATATGAATTTTGCTGTAGCTTCCTGTTCACTAATAATATCTATTATATCTTCCCCGTTAAAATTACCAGTCTGCCCTAGAAACGTCTTCTCTCCATTATCATGATCATTTTCATTGTATATAAAAGAAGTCTCGTAACTCCCATATGGATAAAGAGGCTGTGGTTGCTCAAAAGTCCAGCCTGTAAAAGCTCTAGCTGCATTTTTTATATCATCTTCAGAATAATTACCGACACCCATAGAAAACAATTCTAATAATTCCCTACCCCAATTTTCATTAGGTTGAGTGGCATGATTCTCACAATTATCTAACCAATAATTCATTGCCGGATCTTTTGCTAAATCAAGAAGGATTGTATTTATATCAGACAATCCATTTTTCCGGAATGCATCTATCTGAGCCAACTGACTCGGGGTATGTTCACCTTTATACCAAGCAGTAGCAAATACATGGTGCCAAAAAAGAGCAATCTTTTCTTCTAAAGGTCTCTTCGTATTAATCATCCTCCAGACCCATTTTCCTGAATTACCTGGATGAATATCATGATAAGAAACATCTGGGTTATAACGCTGTATATAATCTTCATCTAAATCAGGAAATCTTTCAGGAAACAACAAATCTTCCACTACTTCCTCATACGATTTATCTTGAATCTCTTCTAATTCTGCTCTAGTAGCTCCAAATCCTGCTCTGCGCAACAAGTGAGCTTTTAATTTGATGTCTATACTGGACATTATTTCTCATTCTCCAAAATAAAAAAGCCTCTAGGTTTAACTAGGGGCTTGATAACTTAAATATAAATTAACCCTAGTTTTAGTTTAACCACAAAACTCTAGCAGCGTTAACTTTCTGTAAAAATAATAAAGAATTTATGCTGTTTCATACTAAGGCATTCTACCTATTTTGTGCCTCTTTTGCAATGTCAAGAAGCCCAATTATCTCTTATACGGCATATTGGTATCCGGATTTTCTTTTATGTAGTGCGCTTGCTGAACAGCTAAGTTTTCTTGTAGCTGGATAGACAAGCCACCATCAACGACTAAATTATGCCCCGTTATAAAAGATGCTTCATCAGAACACAAAAATACGGTTGCATTCCCTATATCTTCAGGTACTCCTGTGCGTTTCACTGGATATTGGTCCTCAAAAAATTTTAAACCCGAAGGGTTATTTTTCCATCTTTCTGCTAATCTTTCCGTAACAATATGACCGGGGGAAATAGAGTTTACCCTAATTCCAAATTCTCCATAATCAACAGCCATTTGACGTGTCATAGCTATAACTGCAGCCTTACCTGTCTCGTAAGTTAAAGCTTTTTTTGATACTAGAATGCCATGTACTGAAGAAATATTTACGATAGAACCTCCTCCACCGTCAGCCATAACCGGTATAGCATATTTGGAACCAGCATATACTGATGACACTAAAGCACTAAAGTCTGCATTCCATTGAGTTTCTGAAACTTCTGTAGCTCCCCCTATAGTTGCTTCCCCTGCACTAAACGCGTTGTTTACTAAATAATCTATTCTCCCCCAAAGATTCTGAGCTTCATTAATCATGAGCTTAAGATCATCATATGAAGTTACATCTACTTTAAAAGCTTTTGCCTCAGAACCTGTATTCACTATATCTGAAGCTGTGCGAGACGCCATATCCATATCAATATCTGCTACTAAAACTTTAACGCCTAAGCTTGCCATTTGACGCACAATTCCTGCCCCTATTCCTTGAGCTCCTCCTGTAACTATCG
>CEQQ01074491.1_pt1 | contig 21073 bp, 15 predicted proteins | sample 531041 | NCBI WGS metagenome assembly CEQQ01 (sample SAMEA2621222, study PRJEB7988) | marine metagenome | biome: marine biome (ENVO:00000447); feature: deep chlorophyll maximum layer (ENVO:xxxxxxxx); material: "saline water (ENVO:00002010), including plankton (ENVO:xxxxxxxx)" | depth 150 m | reverse complement strand
TCAAAATCCCTTGACTCATCAAGAATCCCCATTTTTCAGAGTCGTCCATCGCCTTGAGTGCCAAGTCCTTTCGTTTGCTGAATTCGGCCCAACTCGTGGCAATTATTGCCATTCTAAACGAGTCACTCGCATCAAACGACCAATGCTCAGGCAATGTGAAAGAAAGGCGCATCCCCTTGGGGTCGTCATCGAAATTAGTTCCTGAAAATGTAATTGATTCCAATTTTGACTTCACAGATTCGACAGAGTCGCCCGAAAGTAACAGCAATCCTCCTTCGACCGCCTTGAGTTCTTCATGAGTCATTGTAGGTTTGGAGGAGGAACTCGTCGTAATTCCTGCATAGGCTTCCCATCTGCCATCCCATTCAGAAACTAGTGCTGCGTGATACTCAGGAACATACTCTTCCAAAGTAACGTGGAAATTGGTACCTCCAAATCCGAACGCTGAAACTCCGGCTCTACGAGGATTTGATTCTGGTTTAGGCCAATCGAGGGCCTTGGTTGGAACGAAGAATGGGATTTGGTCCCATTCAACTGTAGGATTGGGAGTTTCAAATCCGGCGCTAGGCGGGATTGTAGCATGGTAAACTGCATTACATGCCTTCATTATTCCAGCAATTCCTGCAGCAGCCTTTAGATGTCCAATTTGGCTCTTGACAGAGCCAACTGCGATATGATCTCCACCATCAAGCCCTTTCCAAAGTAAAGAGAGTGTCGACAACTCCGTAGCGTCTCCAACCTTTGTTGAAGTGCCGTGAGCTTCGACTAATTCAACCGTAGATGGATTGTATCCAGCCTGCGCATAAGCCCTGCTAACTGCTTGGACTTGTCCTCTTTGACTTGGTGCAGTAATCCCCTTGCCTCTACCATCAGAAGAGCCTCCTACGCCACGAATAACCGCCTTTATGTCGTCGCCATCATCGATTGCTTCTGATAATCGTTTCAGTAGAAGAACGCCTGCTCCTTCTCCCATCACGAAGCCGTTCGCTCTAGCGTCAAACGGGGTCGAATGAGATGGTGAAAGCGCACCAATCGCACTGAATTTAGCATATGTTGGCGCCTCCATGCAGCGGTCTGTAGCGCCAGCGAGCATGGTGTCGACCTGCCGAGTCTGAAGTAGGCGGCATGCGTCCAGTAATGCTGCCATAGATGATGCGCATGCAGCATCTGTGGAATAGTTTGGACCTTGTAAATCGAGTAAGTTTGCAACTCTACCGCTGACTACGTTGGCTAATTCTCCAGGCATAGTATCTTCATCGATTCGAGGAGTGCCTTCGCAAATTTTCTCAACCATAGCATCCGCTTGCTCAGGAGTTACCCCGTTGTCAATTGCGATTTTTCTCATCTCTGCACTGAACACACGTATGTTTGATTCAGAGCGATTCTCTCCACCCAGAGCATTGGCGAAAATTACACCAGTTCGAGCCCTGTCGAGCGTTTTTCCACCGTCGCCATAGCCAGCATTTTCTATTGCATCTGCAGAAACTGTCACCGCCCATAACTGACAGGGATCGATTTGAGGTAGCGTCCCTGGCGGTTGCCTCCATCTACGCCAATCGAATTCATATCCGTCTACAAATCCTCCAATTTTGGAGTAGGTCTTGCCTTCAGTGACATTTCCTGGAGCACCGTTTTCCCAGTAAATTTCGGGGTCCCATCTATCTTTAGAGACTTCTTTTATCGATACATGCGCGTCGATTATGTTCTGCCAAAATTGCTCGATAGAGGTCGCATCCGGCATCAATGCTGCCATTCCGATAACTGCAATCGGCTCAAACGGAGATTGGTTCAGTCCGTCAACTTGTTTTCCGTCTGCAGTGGTGATCGACATCTATTCACTCACCCATTATGCTCGAAGGAACCATCGTTATCGAATAACCTGCATCGACATGAATACATTGGCCTGTAACGCCTGCTGAAAGCGGGCTGGCTAGCCAAGCAGTACAGCCTGCGACATCGGATTGAGTGACATTTCTGCGCAATGGAGAATTGGCAGCAACATGGTCGAGTATGTTATCAAACCCGGGTATTCCACTAGCCGCAATTGTTCGAATTGGTCCGCTAGAGATGGAATTGACTCGGTGGCCCTCTGGCCCTAAGTGGCAAGCTAATTCTCTAGTCCAGCACTCTAGGGCTGCTTTTGCCATGCTCATGATTCCGTATGAAGGAACATGCCGAGTAGATGCGGCATAGGTCAGAGTGATTGTTGATGAACCAGGATTTAGATGAGGTAGTGCGAACTTCAAGCATCTCTGCAGAGAATTGGCAGAAATTGTGTATGCGGTGTTTATGCTCTCATCATCTACGAATAGGATGGGTCGGTCAAAACATTCTCTAGGAGCAAAGCCGATTGCGTGAATTAGAATATCCGCCTTTATCCCTGGGTTTTCTTTGCTAAATGAATCAAAGAATTCTTTGGTATCATCATCTGATGCAACATCTAGAGGATAGAAACCAGCAATTGCGGGGAGTTTGTCTTTCAGTTGGAAAACACGGGACATGAAACGCTTCTGATAACCTAGGTACAGAGTTACCCCCGCCTCAGCCAAACTCTGACAAATCGCCCAAGCGATTGAGTCTTCACTGGCTACTCCGAAAACAAATGCAACTTTACCTTGTAAACCGAGCATGTTTGGCACCTACCCTTAGGGTAGGTGTTTCCCTTGCCATTACGCCTATGACTGTTGCCATGGTAAATATGGGTCAAAAGACGATTATTGCAGTAAAATTTCAGACTCAGATTTGTTTCACAAATCATCAAAATCGAAATCGTCCATATCGTCGAGGTCGTCAAAGTCCAAATCATCATCGAAATCGTCTTCGAATTCCACTTCAATTTGTTCCTCAGAAACACCTGCCTTTTTCATAGCTTTTCTTGCTTTTTTGTTAGCCTTTTTCTCGGCCTTAGCGGCTCTCTTGGCTTCCTTTGCAGCGATCTTCTGTTTACCTGCTTTCTTCGTTAGTCTCGAAATGATAACCAAAAGTAGGATCACACCGACTAGGCCGCCTCCACCCATAGCAATCATTGCAACACTGTCTTGGTCCATTGTATCCAGGCCAATTGAACCGCCGCCGCCGCTAGATGCAGCTACAACTACTCTTACAGAAACTTCGCTTGCTTCTGCATCTGTATCCAATTTAGAGAATGCTCGTAACTCGACTTGAATAGAAATTTCATCAGATGAGTCAGACGGGGCTTCTAGAATTATTGTGCCTTGGTCTGAGGAAGAACCAGGGTTAACAGTGGCTCGGAAGAAAGGATCTGAAACTAATTTGAATCCCGCATCTTCGACTTCCTGAAGATTGACTATTTCTACCTCCAAGTTGTCTACCCTGTTACCGTCATTGAAGATCGTGAACTGCATTGTTGCTTCTCCACCAGATTCAATATTCCTAGTTGAAGGGTTTGAAAGTTCCAAATCCATCCTTGAGTAAGGCAATGAACTTACTGAGCCTCCGGTCTCAGAAGTTGAGCCCATTTGTCCCAGCGGTATAGTGAATGGGTCGCTGCCAATGGTTGCGCTGGTTACCGTTGCAGTGATGTTGAAGTCCTCGCTCACAACAGCAATTCTAGGTGATGCTGAGAAAGTCGCTGTAAAGGATGCATCCTCGCCCGCTTCAAGTTCTACAGATGATTCAGACAGCGAAAGTGAGAAATCATTTCCATCCAAATTGCTATCCAAATCGACATTCTGAGCAAAAGAGCCTGTGTTAGTTACTGTGCAACTAACCGAAACCGGTGCGTTTTGCTCAGGGTGCACGTTGATTTTGATTGTGGATTCGTCACATTCAACCTCAACTCCAACAGGCACAAATTGTGCTTGAGCATTCATTGGGGCGAACAAACATAGCACTAGAATAGACGCCAAAAACGCTCTAGTTAGGGTTTGCATCGTCCCTCCCGAAGGGAGGGATGGTCATGAAGTCTTTGGGAGGTAATCACAGGCAACCGTAAATTCGGTCAGGTAAATCCTTGTGGCAATGATACAGTATTTCCTCGTCCAAACCTGCTGCCAATAACTGCCTAGTTCGCTTTGGTACAGTCTTTGGGCCTAGAACAGCCCCTGGCCTTCTAGGGTCATCCATGTAATCGGTTTCTAACATGAATCCATGAGAAGCCGATTCAAAGGTATTCATCAATTCTTCAATCGAGCCACTACCTGCTAAAACGCTTGGAGTAAGGCCATGAGTGTAGGATTCATCAACTCTTGGTGGTGCATAATGTCGGACTAATTTCTCTCTTGCTAAACCTGCTTTATCCGCCATTTGAGCTAATTCGCCGTAGGTTTCATCAGATTCTCCTTCAACATGCAGTTGCAAAGGAATATCTTCCTTAGCAGCCAACTGCATGGTTTCCAAAAGTAATGTGTTTGAACGCTGCCATATTTCATCAGAAACTGGCCAATGAGGTCGTCCAACTTCCCCTATGCCGTGCGCTAAACCCTCGTGAACATAGTGCAAAGCAGTCTCGATACTATCCCAATAATTTTCTTCGGCTCTATCTCCTAAAGACTCGAATTGGTGAGCAAATGCTGCAGGATGAGGCCCTAAGATCACTCGGACTCCTAATCCTAATTCGCGAACCTGTTCTGCCATTGCAATTGTATCAGCATATGCTTCTGCATGTCCTTTTCTTGTCACAGGAGGAGATGCGAAATCGGGGCAATGGACCAGTACCAAATCTGTTCCGCCTACGCGCAAAAAATCTCTCGCTGCATCCAAAAACCGACCATTGCGATTCAGATGAAAATGGTCATCAAGGATTGGGCCATTCCAATCCACTAAAATCACGCCTTGAATGATTTCTTGTCAGCAAATTTTGCTTTCCAATGTACTGCAGACATCGTAACCATGTTTGGATGGCGAGCCCTCAATGCCACACACCTACCTGTCGGCCAGATAAGCAATTCCAAATCATGTCTAGTGTCATCAATTCTTAGGCAACCGAGCCTCTCATCCATTGAGGAAGTACCACTACCTAAATTCATTCGAATATTGTCGATTGGGATTTCTTCACCAAAATCAAAGGAAGCAACAATTGGACCTAATTCGGTGACCATTCCAGTATCATCTCGGCCCATTCGCAACATCATCTCCTTTGCAGCCGCTCTTGCTGCTTCGATTCGGTGTGTACCGTGGACTACGATTCTTCCCTCACCATCGATAATCAATGTCGCCCTAGGTTTATCGAGCATTTTGATAATGACATCTCCGTTAGCAATTCCTCCAAGCCTTTCAATGGCTTCTTCAAGGTCAACTCTTGGTGTTGGAGTGAAGCGAACCAGTAGATTTTCTACTCGTACATCGATGTTACTTGTACCGGCCATAGTCACTCCTCCTCTTCATCCGATGGGGCGTCATGTGAAGAACTCTCTGCATCAGGTAATGATTCCAATGCGGTTAACATTGCACTTCTCCAAGCCTGTTGTATAGGAACTAACAATACTGCTTCATTTCCGTGTTCGGCTCGTAAACTAGCAATAGCACCACGTAATCTAGAGGCGAATCTACTGTCTCTTGCATGATTCAATTCCTCTTCAGAATTTTCTCTATTTAATTGCCACCAAGTTGCAGCCAATGCGCTTGCTGCTTGCAATCCATCTGGTTCACGAGGGGGTTGCTCAACTACATGTTTGCGCATTTTTTTGATGCCTTTTCGCCATCTCCTAGAAGTAAAAACGATTCGGGCCAATTTCAATGGTCTAGTCATTGCTCTAGCTTCTTTACCCAAGAATTCGGCCCAGTCTTCATCATCCATGTCAGGTTCTGCAAAAAATACTGGACGCTCGTGATTAACTGCTGCCTTGTGCAACCTTCTAGGTTCTGGATCTGGGAATTTGCCAACTTGCAATCCTTCCACCCCATAAGCCAACATTTCGAGATATAACCCGTCCAATCCACCATTCAAAATGGCACTGTCCAAGTTTATTCCTGAGTCCTTTGCTTCGGATTTTTCTTCCTCTGCCCAGACCTCAATCTCTTCGCTTGAGCCCATTATGCCCAGCCCATGCCAATTGAGGCGTGGCCTCATTCCGTTAGGTAAAACTACAGTTGGCAGAACCCCATGTAGCACGATTGTGCCACCATCAGGGTCTTCCCAATGTATATCTTGCCAGTCAAGATTCATTTTGAATCACTGATTGCTGTTAACCCAATCACGTAGGCTGTCAATGTCCCATCCTTGGTCAAAGTAACCTTGGATTGTTGCTTGGTCCCATTGCGGGAATTCAGCCATAGCTGCAGCCATAACTGGATCTACATCCGCTGCAGGAGGTGGTCCTGCGGAAGGTGGGCCCGATCTTGGTACCTCAGCATAGGATTTCTCGACTTCTTCATCGTACTCGTATTCATACTCGTAATTTCCATCGCCAGAATTTCTTTTCGCTAGAACTACAACTACAACCAATAGAATCAGAATCAGTGTTGCTAAACCAATTACAATCAACATTCCTGAACCGGATAGGAATCCTTCATCGTCTGAAGCTTCTGCTACATTGAATGACTTGGAATTCTGTGAACCATTCCATAGAACTTCATTGGATTCAGCATCTACGATTAGGAAGTACATTCCGCTAGTCGGAGTACCGAAGACTTCGAGGTCGGTAACGAATACATTGGCCATTGTTCCTTGTGCAATCTCTTCAGTTGTCCAAGTCAATTCAGTTGTTGGGAATCCGCCATCCTTTACAGACTGAACCTCAAGTGTGATGTTTCCGTCCTTTGTTCCAATGTTCTGGATTGAAATTTCTAATTCAGGAGTCTGGCCAACTTCTGGACTCTTAGGAGTCATTCTGACATCGATGACATTGAACTTAGCCTGTTCGTGAACCAATCTGTACTGTGAATTATGCACAGGGTTGCTCGAGTAGATGGAACTTATTCCGCCAGCAATATTTGGCCCACCGCCTTCAATATCCCATCCTGCAGAATCTCTTCCTTCAATCCACATAACAAGATCTACTGTTGTAATCTGTGCCTGTGTTGGGTCTTGCGGGTCTGGCCATAGGTCAACACATTCTGCGCTGACTAGATAATCGCCACCTTGAATCTTCAAATCCAATGGATGAGATTGAGCCTCGACTCCGAACTTTTGCCCATATACTGGCCATGTTAAGTTGGAGTCAGCATCAGAGTAGAAGGACCACATTAGGTTGACTTCACCAGCAAGTAGCGCAGCATTCTCTTCGATTACTGCTTCAACATCGATACAATGCATTGTCGATGATGGCATAGTGTTTCCAAGAACTTCTCCATTGATTCCAGAACTTGCTGACCATGAATCATCATCAATTTCTGGCTTGCTAGCATCGACCTTTATCTTGAATGAAGCGCATCCGAATGCGCTGTTTCCGTCACAAATGTTTGCGGTGGAATCTGTAGCTCCATCAGGAAGATTGACCAATCTGAATGTGTAAGTGTACTCATTGTTCAGAGGAGGTGCTGTAATGTTGATGTTGAATGCACCGCCATCGATTGAGTGAAGAGTTGGTCCATCTGTCTTTGAACCATCTGCTCCTCCAGCAGGATATGCGAAGTATCCCTTGCTACCGTCCATCGTTGCCTCTAGACGGGTAACTTCGAGTGTGAAATCACCCTCAGGTAGAACATAAACTCCGAAGTTTATTCCATCGATATATGCATATTGACCTTCCATGGAGATGGTGTCTCCAGGGAATACGAATGCAACTTGAACATCCTGTGAGTAAGGGTAGGACAAATCAGTGAAAGATGGTGAAATTCCGCTTCGGAAGTCCAACTGTATTCCATCGCTGTAGACCCAGCGCTGCTTGTGGCGTCCACCAGATTCGCTCATGATGGATGGATCTCTATCCATATCCTTGATTCTCAATTGAGGAATCATTGTTCCTCCACCGATACCAATTATGTCCCAATTCATTCTAATTGGGAGGTCAAGGTAGAACTCGTCTTCGAATGGGTCAATCAGTCGTCCACCATCCATGCGTAGAACTTGAGGCCCATCGCTGTCGTTTCCGGCCTCGATGATTTCAATATCAGTCGAATCTGTCCATGCTGTTTCATTTCTTGGAGAGTAATATACGACCATATCTTGAGCACCAAGATCGATTTCGAAGTAGTTGATATCTCTCCAACCATTCTCATCGGTTGCTTCTACAATCAAGTGGTACTGGTTTCCAGCGTACATAGTCATGTTCCAAGGTCCCTGGTAGAATGGTGCGCCTTCGCTTGGGTTGTGCAAGCGCTCACCATCGGAATCTTCTATGAAGAAATTCCTGATGTTAGGGGTCTTTGCATCCATTGAAACATAGGTAACCAAATCATTGTCGAAACCTGGCACTCCTGCCTCGATTGAGTTTCCTCCAAGGTCTGTTCCTTCAATGTAGATACTGACCTTTCCAGGCGGGTCTTGACCCTTGTTCGCATCATCGCTAAAGGTTCCAGTATAGTTGGCAGTAGGCGCATTTCCATCGCTGTAAAGAGTTAGCACAACATACTCATCAGGGTCTGCAATTCCGTCCATGTCTGTATCGTGGTCATACTCTACCCAGTAGTACATGTCTAGACTGGTTGGAGGAGTAGGAATATCCTGTGCAAGAACTCTGACCTTCTGTTGAGCACTTGGCAGTACCCATGTATCATCAACCAAACTTCTCCAATTCGTCCAAATTGTTTGATCGAAGTTTGCTGCTTTCAGAACTGAAATATTAACCAAAGTAGGTGAATATGTATCAATAGACAAGTTGAATGGAATTGCACAATCTGCATCTGAAACTAGTGGAGCTGGAGGACATAGAGTATCTCCTCCTTCATATCCATCGATCATGAATCGGTATGTGGCTTGTCCAGCTGCAGTTGCTCCCAAATTGATTGCCCAGTCGAAATCACCGCCGATAACACCGGTGGTGTTGGTAACTTCAATCCATTCGGAAACCACTGTACCATTAACGGTCTGAACATCCCAGCGCTGCAAAGTCATATTGTAGGATGTTGGGTCTGGAGCAACGTCCAATCCCTCAAGCCTGATACTTCCGACTAAGTTGATATTCTGGTTAGAACTTGCAGAACCTAGATTTTGAACATCACCAGCATTGTTTCTCAGTTCGAATGCTGAGATCATTGCATCGTTTTCAATTGCATTTCCATTGGCAGGAGCCAATACTATAGCACCAGGAAGTCCATTTACTCCATTGTCAGCTACTAGGCTTGCATATAGGCGCAATTCTGCGGTATCTTCCCATGCAGTGTTTATTCTGAATCTCCAAGTTACTGTAATTTCATCTCCAGCCCAACTGTATGATGAAGATTCCATTGTAACCAAATTTTCGGGGTCGTGTGCTTCAGTGAACAAAGATAGTTCAGAGAATGCGAGTTCAACAACACCGCTTGAGGATTCCATTCTCAGTCTGGATTCCGCGAATGCTGCTCCGGTAGACTGTGACACACTATGTGTAGAAATTGCTTCAATGATGTCGCCGTTAGGATAGAGACCTTCCGGACTACCGGTCAGAGAGAGAGTAGAATCATATCCAGATGCTGTGGTGATCAATAGGTCTGATAGCAACACTGCGCCTCCAGAATTAGCAGACATAGCCAAAGGAACGTCAACTTGAGCTCCTGTACCTAAAGCAATACCTTGGTTCAATTCCCTATCGAAATTTTCTGCGCCTGCCAATGAGGTCTCCCAGTCATAGATGATATCCAAATTATCTAATTTGACATGAGTCCCACTAGCTGCATTTGGATTTGAAATCTTGAAGTGGAGTGTAGCCCATTCGTTTCCGTAAGCATCAACGTGTGATGCTTGAAGAAGTGGGTTGTTCATCAGAGAGGTGATTGCAGACTTGAATGCGAACATTGGGAAAACAGTCTCGTATGCAATGACTGATTGATTTGGCATTGTACCCAATGATACTTCCTGACCACTTGCAGTCAATGACAAGTCGAAAGCACCTGCTGTGTTGTCAGACATTACTACATCTGCAACTTTAACATCAGCACCAATTGGCAACATGAAACTACCACCGCTTGCTTCTCCGTTAGTATTCAGAGTAATGGTAGATTCATCCATAGCATAGTTAACACCTAGAGATGACCCTGCCCAGAATTCTGTCTGGCGGCCAAAGGAGCCGAAAGCAGGTTCTTCCATTGCCCATTCAATATCTCCATCGTTAGCAATATCAATTGAGACACCGGTAGCGCTATGGCCGAATTCTAGGTCAAACCAAATTTCAGATAAGCCACACGTATTGGAGTATGAAATAATCGAAGAGAAGCCAAAAATTGGGTCCGCTGGAGTCCACTTTTGCCCGACTGTCAAATTGTGATTCGAGTTGTCCCTGAGGTTCAACTCAATTTTCGGGATTTCCGTACAATCATCAACTACTACCGGGGTTATTCCAACAATCGGTTGAGAAAATTTAGAGGTATACAGAGTTGGATTGTATGAAGAATCTGCTATCGTTGGATTGTAGAATAATGGAATATCTCCACCTGGGGATTGCCATACCCCATTAGTTATCATCGGGCTTTGAACAACATCTGTATCGTTCATTCCCGTTCCAACTCTTGTACCGATGGATAAGCCATGAAGTACCGCAGTAGAGAGCCTATACTGCCCAGTATCGAAATCAAAGCGAAGATCGATTACTGGATATTCAGATGTATCAATCCCCCATAATTCAATGATTGGACCTTCAAGACCAGTCATTTGGTTTCCATCTCTATCTAGTGCAATCTCAGTCGTTCCTGCACGCAGAACTGAAACTGTCAATGAGTTTGTTGGCGTTGTTTCATGTTCCAAAGTCAAAACACCATATCCGTCTGGGAAGCCAGGGCTAGGAGATTGCTTTGGAGTGAAACCTTTCACGGTCATAGAACCAGATTGAGGCAGCGGGTCACCAATACGGAAATCATCGATGAACCATCCTGGCATTGATGTATTCTCAGGAGCACCTGAGCCACTGTTGTGGCTCAAAACGAATTTTAGTTGCACATACTTGTGAATGTGCTGATTCAGATTTAATGCGAGGGTTGACCAGCCATTTGGATTCTGAGTTGGATGAGTTGACTCCCCTCCCAATGCGTAATCAGTTCCTGTAAGACTGTCACAATTCTGAATCTTACCATTTCCGCTACCGATAGGGTATAGCCCATTTGCGTAACTTACTCCAGTAGAGTTGGTCATATCGAATGGAATGTAACTCCAGCCCACCTCAGGAGGAGGGAATGAAGAAGATGAAGAATTCCTAACCATCACATATCCACAGTCATAGTAGGTGTTGGTTGGGTTTGCACCTGGATTAGTCTGCGTCCAATGCATTCCGTGCCAGCTTGAGAAACGTGCGATGTAGGACCCTGGGTCTACCTCCATTTCAGGAGTAATCATACTGTATGAAAAGCCAGAGCCTAAGTCATCATCAGTGTAATCGTTGTTGAAATCGTACATGTTTGTACCCCAACAGTCATTTCCAGTGTTACAATTATCGTTTAGTACAGTTCCTTCGGCTAGAGTCCCATGCTGCCATCCAAAGCCATCTGCTACTGGTGGAGATATGTCTATGAATTCAGATCCTGTTCTCTCAAAGTCTGTTGAGAAACCACCGCTGACTAAACTTACTGTCTCATCGTGATATGTGAAATCTGTGAGTGTTGAGTACTCAGTTTGTTGATTATTGTATACTGGGTCCCACACAAATTGCGAGGTTTCAGAATTGATTGTATTGTAAGTTTCATGGGTAGCCATACCTGTAGAAACTTTCACCGATGCACTTGTAACCGTGTCACCTGAAGGAATAGTTACAGTTCCATCAACGATATTTGTATAATCTGGACCATCTCTAACTTCAACGGTTACTTCGCTATCTCCGCCGCTAAACGTTGTCACATTTGCTGCACCTGCAATTGGAGCAATCAGCATAATACATGTGAAAACCAAAGCGGTAATTGCACTTTTTCTGTCTGTCATGGGGCTACCCTCTTACCTGCCCAATCAAATCGGGCATAAAAGACCGACGGGGAAGTGTCTATTCGGGTTCCCCCCTTAAGGGGGGGACCCGGAATCTGTCAAAGTTTTACTATTCTCGAATTAGAATAACAATCAGAAGCGAGGTGCTGCAAGCCACCTAACCTCTCTTCAGAACGCTCTAACCATTCCTTATTTGCAACCGTTGTTGGTTTACTTGGACCAAGTGCGTCGCATACCTCTGGACCTTCACTGATTTCTAAAGTTCCAATATTCCTTGCCATAGTCATTATTGTCACTTTATCGAATGCAAGTAGTGGACGTAAAGGGAGCAGAGGGGTTGCGATTTCTACTCCACCTAAATTGCCAAGAGTTTGGCTAGAGACTTGTCCTAAATTTTCTCCAGTTAATACGTGAGTTGCATTGATCTCCTGCCCCCTGATCGTTGCTATTGAATTGAATAATCTCTTCATGTGAATGAAATACTCTGTATGATTCCATTTTTCTGTAAACAGTGCTAACTTTTCTGCAACGGGAACTACTACCAATTCTCTGGAGAGGTTTTCTCTTGCTAGATCTCCAAGTTTCCCTTCACTCTCAAGCAAATGCCTGAGTAATGCAACGGTTTTGTGCTCCCCCTCCGGGCCGGTGATAGGCTCCTGGGATGCATGAACAGGATAGATTTTCCACCCCTGCATTAGCATGCGCGCAACTGCTACAGGAGAGTCTATTCCCCCACTTACAAGAGCGACACACACGCCGGCCATACTAGATGGTGAATCATATACCTCATCAAATCTTAGTATAAAGTGGGTAATTAGTACATGGATTCAAGGAGTTGATGCACTCAGCAGCACTCAATGGAACCTTACAGTACCGAACCTGTAACCTTGATTGAGGAAGTATTCCCCCAGGATACAAATTCATACAACACCTTGTTTGGTGGAAGATTATTATCCCTTATGGATAAGGCTGCGGGGATTGTTTGCGCAAAATTTGCGCATCGTGAATTCGTAACAATTTCTATCGATACTTTGGAATTCAAAGCTCCGGCAAAACAAGGTGATTTAATCGAAGTAACCGCAAAGATTGTTTTCACCTCGAACAGAACTGCTTGCGCTAAGGTAACAGCCTGGGCCATGAGTAAATCAGATTGGACAAAAACCGAAATTTGTCAAGGTTATTTCTTCATGATTGCAATAGATTCCATGATGCGCCCGATCCCAATTCCACAATTCAATCCCGAATCAGATGAGCAAAAGGCCGATTGGGATACTGCACAAGCGATTAGAGAGCACATGCTTTCTCAAAGAAACAAGTAATCAATCATCGATTCTTGGTATTGATGCTACATCTTCAGGATTCTTTGCATCGGAACTAACTAAATCCTTGAAACTAGATGGTATATCTGGTTTAGGACTAATGTGTTCCATCATTTTGTCAACTTCTTCGTCGCTAACATTTCCACCTTTGCTCTTAGCAAGATTTTGAATAGATTCAGCAACTTGAGATTGACGATTATTTTCAGCTTGTAGACGAATTGCATCACTTGTTCGAGATTTTGTTCGCTTTCGTAAAAATCTCTTCGATATTTTGCTAGCTCTTCCCAGTGTCGGGCTGATTAGTTCAGCAATAACTGACCTGCCACGCAAAGTTCCTCCGCTAGTTTTTCTGACCTTTAGTCGACGATTCTTTGGCTTAGCAACCAATTTTCTCATCTTAGGATAACGTTCACGAGGCGATTCTATTTCTTCAGGGATAATCTCGGCTTCAAGCGGTACTTCTCTACGAGCAGAAGCGACTAGAGATGGAACTTCTTCCTCGACAATTGGTTGCAATGGAGTATCTGGAGAAGAGAAAGACTCCGGGCCTGCATTCGGTATATGTGCACCATTTGATCCCACAAATGAAGGTAAAAACTCGGTAGGAATTGGTGTTGGTTGGGGCGGCATTGGTTGTGAATAACTAGGAGGTATGTTTTGTTGATTCAGCATTTCATAGGAAGGAACTCCAGATGGTGGGGTTCTGTGAACCTGATTGTATGCCGATTGATTAGCAGGCTGCTGCCAACCATTTTGCATTACCTGATTTCTTTGGGTAAACAGATTAGATTTTGAGCGTGCCAATAACCCTTCAGAGATTTGTGGTTCGGCTTCTGGTTCATCCTCCCAAATGGGAATATCTAGGTCTTCGATTACTATCGCTGGACTTACCACTTCAGCATCGAATATTTCTTCCTCGTCCATCGAATCTAGGAAGTGAGAAATGACTGCTGAAGGGAAGACTTCTACTGGTTCAGGTATTGCTTCCAATTCCTCACTATTAATCGAACGTGGATAGTCTGAATCGCTTACGATGTTATCGACACTTGCTTTGGCTTCCTCCAAAGTCATACCATTTTGAATGCGCTGTATCAAGGCACACAATCGCATAATTGTTAGATCTGGACCGTAAACTACGTGACAGTCCTCTGCATTTGTGTCGATAATCAGAGTAGGTTGTTTGGTGATGTAATGCGCAGCCGAAATCACAATTCCTGCAGCGCCAAGTAAAGCCTGGAATTTACCTGTGATGCCTCTCCACGCTACCCAAACGAAGATTAAACCAACAAATGCAAGCCAACCTGGCACTAATGTTGTATCGTGATGATGAACTCTCTTTATCGCATTCAAACGAATATCGAGAGCCTGTCCATTTCGGGATTCGAATGAGACCTGGTTCTCGTTTAAGGTAGCCCTGACCTTACCGCGAACTCCCCCCAGTGACAAAGAACGGAATTTTATCCCCGCTCCATTGACACTGAGCCCCTCTGGCCTCGTGTCCATAAGCATCCCGAACTGCCGAAGTCGAACCCGAGGTTATGAACCCACCGTTTTCCCCTCCTATGGAGGGGCCGTTCTTTGAGGTAGTTTAGGAAAGCCGAGTTAGTTTCGCACTCCCCATTATTCTAGGCTTAGAATCTAGTTGAGCAAGAAGTACTACTGGAGGGTTTTCTTTACGAATGAAAAGTGGAGATTCCCATGACACTTCTAAGCCCGAGTCTATCGATTCGACCCTTCCAACTATGAATTGCAAATCGACGCTAGCATGGACTACATCTCCTACTGCAAGAACCCTTTTCTGGAACGGTGAAATCTCTAACTCGATAGAACTCTTCTCGTGTTTGTCTAGGCAAAGAGGAATAGAAATTCCCTTATTCTTGTCTTCTACTGAAGGATGAATGACCAGTGAACCACCGGTTAGGTGTTCTTCTTTGGTATTCCTAAGTGCAATACCTACTCTATCACCGGCGACGGCTTGTTCTACATCATCATCCATTACCTGCAAACTCTTGACGGTACCTGGACCTTCTGCCGGCAATAGGTACAATTCATCGTGTACAGATACTGAGCCAGATTGAACATATCCAATCGCAACTAAACCTATTCCTTTGACATTGAAATGTTGGTCGATTGGAACAACCAATGGTTCTTGTTTCGCAGATTCTAAATCGCTCGAAATATCATCCATAAGGCCATACAATGCTCCACGTAATTCTATTCCGTCATCGCTACACTGCTGCCACGAGGACAGCCCTGCTTGAGCAATGAATGCCTTGACTTGATCTTCATCAATCCATTCACCTTGTGGTGGATTAATGACATAAATTCCCTTACTAATTCCAGCAGCTGCAAATCCAACCAAAACTTCTCCGAATGTTGCATCGATGCCGGTTACTTCAAGCAAACCTACACGTGCAGCGCACAATGAATTGAAGAATGGGCGAATTCTTTCAGGCATTTTTGCAGGCCTGATTATCGACAGAATACGTGGACCATCGGCTCCAGATTCCTTGTGAACATATGTGTGTACATCACGCTGGTCAGTTGCTTTGGCTACTGACTTTGCCAACTCATCGCTACCGATCATCGCGATATTCAGTACTGTCATGGCACTGCGAGTTGGGGACTGTTCTTGAGCATACTGCAATCAAGATGTGTTTGTGATGCTTCTGAATTCTGAAAGGCGCTGTTCATATTCTTCAATGGAGAGATTACGAATTCGTTCAGTGCCGAAATTTTCGATAGTGAATGATGCTGTTACAGTAGCATGAACTAATGATTCTGCCAATTCGCTGCGGCTTATTTCTCCAGTTTTTTGAGACAAAAACTGAGCCATTGCTCCTGCAAAACTATCTCCGCAGCCCGTGGGGTCTTTGAGTTGTGAAGTAGGATAGGAAGGCATCGAGATTTTACCCTCAGGATGTAGAGCCAAAACTCCATGCTCACCACGCTTGATGACCAATATTCCTCCTTGCTTCATTTCTAGAACGCTTTCTGCTGCTTGAATCAGATTTTCCTCGGACGCTAACATCTTTACTTCTGCATCATTCAAGATTAGAATGTCGACTTTCTTGATGACGTTACGCAATTCATCATTTGCGATATTGATCCAAAGATTCATCGAATCCAAAATCGAAACACGTCCTACCTCTGTTTGTGAGATGATTGATGATTGAAGGCTAGGAGGTAAATTAGCACACATGAGAACTTTCGGTGCACTTTGATTTACTGGTACTTTAGGTTGAAAACTCTCAAACACATTCAAATGTGTTTCATGGGTTATCGCTTCAGCCATGTCCCCATGATAGGAGCCTTTCCAACGGAATGTTTCTCCTTCACTTTCCTCGATCCCACTGATTTCTAATCCTGATTGTCGATACCACTCAAGATGCTCAGATTTGAAATCCTGACCAACCACTCCGACTAAAGCAACACCGTTACCTCTGTTTTTCCGGTTGTGAAATGCTGCAGAAAACCCACCATAGGATGCAGAACCGCCCAATTCATCTTCTCGCGAACCCATCGGAGTTTCTAGTGTATCGTAGGCCAAGCTGCCAACGATTAGTACATCCATAGAATCATCCCAACAGTTCTTGATGCTCATCGATGTAAGCGATCGTAATATCTCCTGCCAAGAAATCCTTCTCGTCCATAATCCTGCGATGTAATGGAATAAGATGGTCAACTCCGGTAATGATAGTCTCGTCCAAAGCCGTTCTCATACGCCGAATAGCAGAGTCCCTATCTGGACCCCAAGCCAATAATTTCGCTAGTAAACTGTCGAAACAACCCGGCATCTCATAGCCTGGGTGAGCGTGTGTATCACACCTAATTCCGAACCCGGAAGGGAAATGACATTCCCATAGCCTGCCGGGAGACGGAACGAAATTTGTTGTATCTTCGGCATTGAGTCTACATTGAATTGCATGACCTCTGATTGTAACATCATCTTGAGTTAGAGGGAGACTTTCTCCCTGGGCAACTCTGACACCCAATTCTACGAGGTTGTATCCAGTAATCAATTCTGTAACCGTATGCTCGACTTGTACTCTAGGGTTCACTTCTAGGAAGTAGAAATCTCCATTCTTATCTCGCAAGAACTCAAATGTTGCTAATCCTTTGTACCCTACAGATTCTGCACCTGCACAAACTAGTGCTCCGACTTCTGCTCGCTTCTCATCGGATAACCACGGGCCTTCCTCGATTAGTTTCTGATGTCGGCGTTGTATAGAACAGAACCTTTCTCCGAAATGTATCGCCTTTTCGCCATCTGCTAAAACCTGGAATTCAACGTGTTGTGCGCCTTCAATGTATTTCTCAACGAACACTCTATCATCACCGAATGCTGATTTTGCACGACCCTGACATAGTTTCAATGCCCCTTCAAATTCATTCGCAGCATGGACGATTTGCATACCGATTCCGCCACCACCGGCTGCAGCTTTGATAATCACAGGATAACCGATTTCGTCAGCCAATTCACTGGCAACATCTGCAGATGAAATCGGCTCGCTACTACCCTTTGCAGTTGGTAGGCCTGCTGCTTCCATTGCTGCTCTCGCCTCGATCTTATCTCCGAGTAAAGTGATTACATTTGAAGCAGGACCAATGAAAGTTATGCCTTCTTCTTCAAGGCGTTTTACGAAGTTCGCGTTCTCGGCAAGGAAACCATATCCTGGATGGACTGCGTCACATTCGAGATCTTTAGCAGCCTGAACTACAGCCTCGATATCCAAATATGAATCTAGAGGGTTTGCCCTCATTATCGGATAAGCTACATCGGCCATCCTAACCGGAAGAGATAATCTATCTTCTCTGCCATGAATAATTGCAGCTTCTATACCCATGTCTCTCAGCGTTCTGAGTATTCTGAGAGCTATTTCTCCACGGTTCGCAATCAGCACGCGCTTGAATGCCATGTTAACCCCCAAACCTAACTATTCTATGATGAAAGCGGTTGAAAAATCCTCGTTAAATACGATTTATTTCGCCGAATTACGGAAACAAAGTGCGCTTTTCTGTCGAACGTAGGAACTTTCGGGGGTTCTTCTTATAGGATACCTAAACAATTTGGGAATATGGCCGGTGACGCAATCACAGGAGCAGCCACTGTCGAAAGATTGGCGGGGCGTGACCTTAATCAAGATGGAAAAGTAATCAATTTAGTAATATGTGGAAACTCTAGATTCTACAATTATGAATGGATTGAAGACCAGTTAGAACAGTGGATAAAATGGAATGATTATCCAGATTTGATAATCATTGGAGGCGCTAGTGGAGTAGATTACCTCGTCGAAAGATGGGCAAATAATCATGCTATTCCAATGGCAATTTTCACCGAAGCTTGGAATGAACCCCGTATTGGACTAGAAGATTCTGGACGCCCTGAGGCAGCCCCCACCCTCGGCGATAAGATGATGGAACATGCTACACACCTAATCGCATTCCCTGGACCTAAGTCTAAATGGACTACTATTATGATTAATCGTGCAAGAGAGAAAGGGATACCTGCAATCTCGGTTCCAACTCCACCTGAAGGGGATGCAGATCAGTAAACGTCTCGCAAGTAACGCTTCTGTTCTTTCATCATTGTCTTCTCAATGAAATGAGTTGCATCGGCTTCCGACATTCCACCATGCTCAATTGCGATGTCGATCAATGCGCGGTGAACGTCCTTTGCCATGTACTGTTTGTCGCCACAAATGTAGAAGTATGCTCCTCGCTCAAACCATTCCCAAACTTCTGCACCGTGCTCTTTGAGCCTGTGTTGTACGTAGATTTTCTCTTCTTGGTCTCTAGACCAAGCCGTAGTGAATCTGTACATGTGTCCCTCGTCTAACCAATTCTCAATCTCATCCTTGTAGTAAAACTCGGTCTTTGAGGACTGGTCTCCAAAGAATAACCAATTCTTACCAGAACATCCATCGTGAACTCTTTGTTCCATGAAAGCACGGAAAGGTGCAATTCCTGTTCCTGGGCCTACCATGATTATGTCTGTTGATTTATCTTCAGGAAGAACGAATGACTTTGTTGGAGACATGAAAACTCCAACATCGGTCTTATTCACTTTAACTTCATCAGCCATGTAGACAGTACACAAGCCACCCCTATCTCTACCATGGTGTGAATATCGAACTATTCCAACAGTCAACTCAACAAATCCTGGATGAGCATCATGGCTGCTGGCGATTGAGTATAATCTAGGCTTTAACTTGTCAATTAATTCAATGAACTCTTCAGGAGTGTAATTTACATCGAAGTCATTCATGACGTCGATGTAATCTCTAGACCAGATGTAATCTTCCATTGCATCTTTGTCAGTGGTCAAGTGTTCGACCCTTCCGGCAGGATCATCTCCTGGGATTGAAGGTAGAAGTTCGGATTTAACCTCTGAGTCTCCACCCATCCAACCTGGACCCTGGCCCGCTACGGATTCGCGATACCTTTCAATCATCTTTACAGTAATTCTCATACCGTTTGAGCTGACCTTTTCAGTCAATGAATTGACAAATTTCTTGTTTACTCTATGAATTTCAAAATCTTTCTTCAATGCTTCCCAAATAGTTCTCTCACCATTATGAGTAGTAACCATATGGTCTTGGTCCCATCCAGCGGCTTCAATCAGCAAATCAACCGTATTTGGCGGATTCTCGGCAAGCACCCCTAGAGCATCGCCGACTTTGTAATCAAGTCCAGAGTCACCCAAATCAAATACAACGTGACGGGTTTCTTTTCTAGAACCCTCGCCGTTCAGAATATAGCATTCAGTTATCTTTGTCATGTAGGGGTTTTTTGCGCTCCAATTAGACATAGTAACCACCGATGTTTGCCGCCACCGGCAAGGGATAGATGAATGTTAGGTGCGATGATGTCTTAGAGTTGAAGTACTTGCAACCATCAATGGTCGAGGTGGATTTGCTCGGAAGTGGCAATGCTTTCTTGCCTTCAGGCAGGCTTCATTCATTCCTACTAATCGACAAACACATGATAGTAGACTGCCCGCCAACTGCACTAGCTAGTCTTAGAAAGGCAGGAATTAGTCCAGCAGATATCGATACGATTTTGATTACCCATGTACATGGAGATCACGTGTTCGGATTCCCATTCTTCCTTCTCGAAAGGAAATACATCTCAGATCGAGATGGAAGTAAACCTCTAACTGTAGCAGGCTCTAGTATAGTTAGAGAAAGACTTACCGAATTGTGCAAATTAGCATATCCTGGCTCTTTGGATGACATGTTAAACGACATTAACTGGGTAGACACGCCTGAAGTAAAAGGCTGGAGTATGGAAAGATTCGAAGTTTTTCATGAGCCTATGGTTGAACCACACGGATGGATGTTGACCCACGAACAGGGTTGGTCAATGCTACATTCTGGCGATTCTGGACCTTGTGATGAATTATGGAAACGCATAGAGAAGTGTAGGTTTGCAGTAGTAGAAATGGGAGTCCCTGAGTGGGTAGATACCGATGAACATCACAAGCCAAGCGATATCATCAGTTTAGCAGAAAAGTGTCCGAATACGCAACTAATTTTGACTCACACATATATCGATTCAGATTACAAAATCATAACAACAGATGTTCCTGAATTTCCTGAAAATGTAATCCATGGCGAAGATGGCATGTCTTTCAAACTAGATTACGAAGGCTCAGTTTGTTAGAATAAAATACCATTAAAATAACAGTTCTTATTTGCTAATCATAATTTCAAGGGTTTATTGGAATTTAGGATCGACGAATTTTAATTTTCAAAACTCAAATTTGGAAAAATATTTTTTCAATCTATGAGTTTTGGATAAAATAATT
>CEQQ01117772.1_pt1 | contig 21135 bp, 18 predicted proteins | sample 531041 | NCBI WGS metagenome assembly CEQQ01 (sample SAMEA2621222, study PRJEB7988) | marine metagenome | biome: marine biome (ENVO:00000447); feature: deep chlorophyll maximum layer (ENVO:xxxxxxxx); material: "saline water (ENVO:00002010), including plankton (ENVO:xxxxxxxx)" | depth 150 m | reverse complement strand
GACCGCTGTGCCAATCGAGAGGTGCCGTAACGAAACTGTTTACTGGTTGACGGCAGCAATATAGCCAAAGCGGCGCAGAGTTAACTCCACCAGAAATATGATTGTGCTGGTCAGGATTAAATAAGGCCTTAGAGGCACTGAAGACGAAGACGAAGATGGGGAGTATTTCGACAAATCATCGTAAACGTTTCCTCCAGTTCTTGTAGCTATTCGCGTCAGCAGGTCACTCGCTCCTTTTCGGTTAAATTCCCCTGGGGGTGCGCTTACCCGCGTTCTAGCTACGATCTCGTTGTTATCAGCTATAAGTAATGTGCCGGATGTTTCTGATGCCGAAACGGAGCCTTGGTATCGACCAGGTCCAATCTGTTCGAGGGGTCTTTCTTCTCCTAGATATCGAACTATTAAATTACGATTATTTACGTAAGAACCGTTCCTAACAGCATCTACTACTATTCTTAGTTCATTTTTCTCTTGATAGGCGTAGACCGTGAACTCTTCTGGGGTTGTTTGTAGCCAACGAACAACTGCGCTTAAGGAATTTGGAAGCTGGGACCATCTACTGAATTTACCGCCCCAAAGATTAAGGTCTGTGGTTAATGCAGCGGTGCGTCCCAGGCCGTGGTGACGAACCGCCAGTAGGGGTTCGTTGTTCAGAGCCTCTATCAATATTTCTGAATCAGGTTTGAGGGTGCTGGCTACATAAGCGTCTGGTGGCGGGGGAGAACTGCCAAAGATTGCTAGTGGGTGGCGATGAGTCACGGGTTGGAAGGGATCATCGCGAATAAGTGACCGTGTGGCGGTAATGGCCTCATTAGTGAATATCCTTGGGAGGGTGCCTGTATCCAAGGTCTCGTAGTATCTACCCCCGCCAGAGGTAGCTATTGCCTCTAGAACATCAAAATCAGCGGACTCCCCAATCGCGATAGTGGATGTCGTGATCTTTTCTACCAGTGCTTGAGCAGCCATTTGGTTCAATGTTTCCACTGGACCATCTGAAGGGGAAGATCGTTCGTCGTAAAGATTGCCGTCAGAAAGAACAATAATATGTTTTAGAGAAGCGTTTGCATTCGAAAGGGCCCGCACTCCTTTCGCATATGCAGGCCCGAGAATGGTTCCTCCTCGCGTTGTGATTGCTAATATGCTGTTTAGCATTTCCGATTTTCCTCGATCGGTTGCTGGCCTGAGTTCAAAAACCCAATCAGTAAGGGCCTCGTCGCTGAAGGCAACAAGGCCTAATAGGTCTTCGTGATAGGCAAGATCAACTACTCCTATCGCTCCCTCTTTAGCCAGATCGATTTTGCTTGGCTTACCTGCACCCATAGATTGCGAACGGTCAAGAATGATCACCATGGCTACGAGAGGAAGATCCGTGTCAGTGCGGAGGTCTGTATTAACAGGAAGAACTTCCTCTATTGGAGTCCTGTACCATGAGCCCAGACCGAAACTATCCGGCCCACCCGTCATCATCAATCCACCGCCATCTTCGACATAACGCTTAAGTAAAATCATCTGACCAGGAGTAAATGTGCCGGCAGATTCTCGTAGGATGACGCTACTGAATAGGAATGGAATTTCGACATCTGCCACAGTTCCTTCATGGATTTTAAAGCCTTGTCGTTTGAGCAAAAGAGCTGTTGCTGGATCGCCAATTACTAAAACCGGATCCTGGTCTTCTAGGGCGATTGTTATCTCTAAATTGTCGTCGGCAGTTGGTTGTGTAAAGGCTATCTCGAATCCGACTTTCATTCTGACATCTGAGTCCCCCGATATTTGATATTGGAAAGGGACGGAGCTAAGGCCTTTGGGGATGCCTAGTTGAATAGTTTTCAAGGATTCGTTGTTTGCTTCTGGACGCAAAATAATGTTGGCTTCCTGATCCGTTTCAATAACTGCAACAATTTCTACTGTTTCACCGGGATTTGCCTGGTTCGGGCCAAGCAATTTGACCATTCGAGCATTCGGTAGGGGCTCTATAGGAAAGACATCTACAGGAAAGTCTGGAAGGGCCTCCAAGGCATTACCAGTACTTTCTGTACCGTCGGAGATTAATAATATACGTTGGGCCCTTGATGAACCGGCTACCTGAAGGGCACGAGCAAGGTCCGTCTTGTTTGTCTCTAGGAATCCCGGAACGTTTGAAGTAGGATTTGATATGCGCGTCGCGCTCTCAGCAAAGAAATATACTTCGAAATCAACTTTAGTCGTCGAAAAGTCAAGATCCAATGCCGTAAGCTTAGCTCGGCTCTCAACACTATCAGAGACATCAATCAGTAGGGCAACGCTCTCTTCAGGTGCCTTAAATTCAGGTTGGGCCAATGCGATGATGAGTACCGCAAGAGTGAGACAGCGCAAGGTCCTGGTGCCACTCGCTCGAGGAAGGAATAGGACCAAAGGTAAAAGTAATAAGGCCCAAGCAAAGGTAAAGCCGAAATTAAAACCAAACACAAACCAGCCTATCAGGCTGACAAAAATTATTCACTCGCGCCTTAAGGCTAACTTAGAAATAAAGCTAAGCTTAGGTGTGTAGTGGTAACTTGGAGATTAAAGGTTTATAAGAAGATGTTAACCGGTGATAGGTATCAGTTAGATCTCATCTTGGTATGAAAAGAAACGGTCCTAACTCAAACGCTAAATGGTCGTTAGAGCGGAAGTTATGGTCTCTCGGAAGTACCCCGTTAGTGGGAATTGACGAGGCCGGCCGGGGCGCCCTGGGAGGTCCAGTTGTGGTCGCTGCAGTCATGCTCCCTTACGGAAATTATCCGTACAGAGATTCGAAGGAGGTTTCTGGCAAGCAGCGCTATGAGTGGGAAAAGCGTATTATTGAGGAAGCTCTAGCTTGGGGTATTGGGGTGGTTGAGCCACGGGACATAGACCGTCTTAATATTTTGGGAGCTACCCATCTTGCTGCCGAACGGGCTGTGTCGCGGTTAGTAGTTTCCCCAGGTGGCTTGATTACTGATTATCTCTTTCTTCCTTCCACCGTCCCGGTGCTTTCGCCTCCCAGAGCAGATAGCATTAGTATTCAAGTGGCGGCCGCGAGTATTCTAGCGAAAACCTATCGTGACAGGCTATTGGTTAGGTTGGCTCGGGCATATCCGGGATATTTTCTTGAAAGCAATATGGGTTATGGAACCGCGGAGCACCTTAAGGCTATTCGTAAGCATGGTCCTACCTCTTTTCATCGCCATTCATTCAAACCGGTACTCGAGGCAAACAGAGTCTCGCATTACCATGACTGACGGTGTAACATTGGGCTTTGAAGGGCTTTGGTGGCAAATGTGCCTGAGTGTGTAGGAATAAAGTTTGATAATGGACCGAAGATCCATTACATGGAGGTGTCGCCGGAGGTTCCGGATCTTGGCAGTCTTTGTATAGTTAAAACCCGACGAGGAGTAGAAATTGGACGTGTTCGTACTGAAGCTAACAGCCATTCGCAGGCTAATGGGCGCGTAATTCGCTCGGCGTTACGTGAGGATATCGAACGCTATCGACATCTCATCGCTAAAGCTGACGATCTCAAATGGCTCGTTCGGGCTCGAGCCAGAGAGCAAGGGCTTAAATTAAAAATTGTTTCCTTAGAGTTCACATTGGACGAGAAATTACTGATCGTCAATTACTCTAGTGAACGTAATGCTTCGCTACAGGGCTTAGCAAGATTATTGAAGGCACATACGTCAGCACGGACAGAGTTCTTGAATATAGGCCCACGGGATCAGGCGCGAATAATGGGTACCCTGGGAGCCTGTGGTGATGGGTCGTGTAGTTCGACGTGGTTGCAGGAGTTTAAGCCTGTTGGAATACGTATGGCGCGTGACCAACAGTTACCTCTCAATCCGGACAAGATTACTGGGCCGTGTGGGCGGCTCAAATGTTGCCTTCAATACGAACACGAACAGTATAAGAGCCTCCTAAAAGGAATGCCTAAAAAAGGTGGTCGAGCATGTCATAAAGAAAGTGGCACCTGCGGCCGTATAATTAACTTAAATCCTTTGAAAGGTACTGTAGAAATGCGAAAGGATGAGGGTGGTACGGTGCAGTATCCAGCGGAAGAAGTAGAACGTATTACAAGTCAGGGTAATCGAAAGAATATTGAAGTGGCATCGTCACAAAAAGGGTAGTTAATAGTAATCTTTAGCGGGTTATCTTCCTTAAATTAAGGATCAATTCTACAAATGCTAAAGAGGCTGAGCCGTAGTGCTTCAGGCGGGTTTCACATCTATCTATGGCGTTGGATGCTTTGTAATATAATGTTGGTGGTAACAACCGGAAATGTTCACGCAGAGTGGTGAATATATCTATATTGGAAACCAACCAATGGTTTTCCAGTCTTTCCGCAATCTCAAAACTATTACTTAAATTCCTCTCAAGCGAAGCTGCCAAAGCCGAAACAGTTTCAGCTAATTCTTTGGCGGATTGTAGGTTTGAACGGGCCCTTAAGAGTGGACCGATTTGGCCTAGCCGGTAAGCGGGTAAAAAATCTAAATCTGAGAAATCAGATGTGTCAACAGGACCCAAGCGTATCTGGGTGCATCGGGAGGTCACCGTGGGCAACACTGCGGATTTGCTTGGGGCAATGAGTATTATTGTGGCGTAGTTAGGGGGCGCCTCGAGCGTCTTGAGGAAAGAATTAGCTGCACTCCGAGTGAGGTGTTGAGCTCCATCTATTACCCCCACTCTACGTTTATATATAGGTCTTTGTTCTAGCCACGACACCAAAGGCTGGTCGGCATTGCCCTGCCGTACAACTAGTTCCCCAATGCGGATTTCGGGATTTCGGGATCTTTTACCTGAGGTAGTAGAGGTTTGGGGGAATAATTCCCGATAATCAGGGTGTTTGTCGGGAGGCGTAGCACAACTTTTGCATGTTCCACATGGGTCCGAATCCTTTGGTTTTTCGCAATTAAGATATGCGTTATACCAGTGAGCCAAGGCGCGTCTTCCTACACCTTCAGGACCTGTTAATAGGAGGGCGTGACCACGAAAGTTTCTGACAAGATCTTGGGCCTCCTCATGTCCCAAGAGAGAGGGAAGTGCCATCTAAAATCTACAAACTTGACACGTAGGTAGTGCCTGGAAACGGCCCTCAAGTGCTGGGCTAGTGTTAGGTGTTTGAGTAGAAGGATTCATAGTTAAAAATGTTTTATTCCCACAATAGTTTTGAGAGATCCCATAGCTAGGCGGTTTAGGGGCCGCTCCATAAAACTGAAACAAGACATCATATAATTTCCATCCTCCTTTGAGGTTACTTAGTTTTGGTGATTAAGGCTTCAGATCAATTATTAACTTAATACCAGTATGTAAAACAGTTTCTACCTCCATTTTAGTCAGTCCGGAGCCTAATTGTAAGGAAAAACCGGGCTCGTTCAAAGGTAAAATTAATTCAGTCGATAAGCGATACTTCTCCGAATCATCTTTGTAAGGTTCTGATGAAAATGAAACGACGATCTCGGTCTGGTTTCGTAAGTAGTGAGTTCCTTTCAAACGGGTACCAAGTATTAAACCATCACTATTACCGCCAGCTGTAAACGCTAGTTGCCAGCTGGGATAATGACGCGGCGATGATACGAACGTAGCCCCTAAATTGAAATAGTCGTTTTTTTGTGGATGATTGGTAAGCCCTTCAGCTTCGAATTCTAGGTTATGGTTTCCGAGGGCTCGGTAAAAATGTGCCTCTGTTCTGATAAAACCCCCGAAATTACTAGTAGTTCGAAAAACAGAAGGAGAAAGATTTAGGAGAATAACGCGGGACGGTCGATAATCTAATTTAAAACTGACTTGTTGCCAATGTGCTGTTAAAAATCCTGAAGCTGGTGGTTCCAAGGGAAACCGTGTTTCAGGGGAGAAGGGCCTCAAGGTCGTATTTCCGACGGCTATTGTGACCTTACCTGCGATTGACCCGAACGCTGCCTGTCCGGAAAGGTCGACAAAATACTCACCATGGTTGCTAACAGAGGCTGAACCCGAAAGCTGTAGATTCCCAATGGGTCCAAAGCTACGTGAATTACGAAATGCTGCTCGAACCTGTGGTGTTGGTGCTAGGGAAACACCAAAGTTCAGCTTGGTCCTTTCAACTGAAACATCTTTCATCTGCACAGAGAAGCCCAAGGCTTGAGCCTCTGAATTAAGGTTCAAGACTAGTGTTTGTGCATAAGTTGAACCCGCCAAAAGTAGTAAGGCGAGAACTCTCATGTTTCTATTTTGGCCCATACAGGCAGTGGGGGTGGCCGGTTGCATGAAAATTGTACCGTTGGGATCTTTGCAAACTTATCCCAACGACGGTTAGAACCATCAAGCGGTTGCCATAAAACACTATTAAATGGGTATCAAGGGAGTTCACCTTGTTGCGAAAGGAGTTAAAAATAGAGGGCTAAGTTAATAAGTAAACTCTTAAATCGTTGTCATTCCTTTGGCCGAAATAATTTGTATTTCAGTTATTAACTACCTTTTATCTAACGGATGAAGGGATCAATGTGTCACAATCGCTCCAGTCAGGTATGGAGGCGTGATTTGAGTGAATGAGCGGTTAGTAGTTCTTGTTCTTGCGGGTATTGCTTTCCTGGGATTGTGGGTTGCCCCGTGGGCGGCCACTAACCGCGAGACAGGAGCTAGAAGCGCTGTGGTGCTCTTAACTAACCGTTCGATTGACTTCACTGGGCGCACAGAACCAGTTGACGTCCCTGGTCAGGTGCCTCTATTGATACTAGGATCAATCTGTTTAATAGGCCTTGCTGGGAGTACAGTTCTGGTTGGTAGGACCCGGCAATTTCTATGGCTTGGATTCGGGGTTGCTACGATTGGCCTTAACGCATGGGGTCTGAATCTTTTTAGTCAAGCTGTAACGGAAGCCCGGATAGGAGCTTTCGTTGAGGTAGTTGAAGATCGGATTAAAAATCCTAAAGGTACTACTGATATATTGCGTTTACGAGAAATAGCCGATCGTGCTTATTCTGTACCCCTAAAATATTCCCTTGCAGAAGCTAAAGAGGCTGGTCTGAATGTTCGTCGGCTTCCGTACAAAAACGGAGGGATGGGCCTATCTGCTTTTCTCATGTTCTTAGCTGGGAGCGTTTCGGTATTCCTTAGTTTGAGACTTTCTTCTCAGATTAGCGGTGTAATTGATAGAATTATAACAATTACAGCTGTCCCAACTATGTCCATACTATTAGCTTTGGTTGTAGCTGCTATTGTGGTGTTGCTGCTACAGCCAACCCCTATAGGTCGCAGTGTTGAAATTTCGAGTCCCTATATGTATTTGGTGGGACGGATAGACACGTTATGGCATGCCTATCTAACGCTGTTCTCAGACTCGTTAGGGACACTTTCTGGCTTCATGGAAGCGCTGAAGTTTTCTACTCCTCTGATTTTTACAGGCCTGGCAGTAGCCTTTGGCTTTCAAGCCGGCCTATTCAATATTGGTGCTCCCGGTCAGATGATTATTGGGGCTATTTTTGCAATGTTGATAGGTGTGTATTTACCTGGACCAAAGATTTTAATTCTTCCTGCAACCGTCATAGCAGCCGCAGTTGGAGGTGGACTGTGGGGAGCTCTACCCGGCTGGCTTAAAGCTCGATTTGGAGCTAGCGAAGTTATCAATACTATTCTCCTGAATCTTGTCGCGGCGGCATTTTTGCTATTTATTTTGTCTTCGAGTCCCTCCTTTGCGGCTTCCGCTCTCCGGATTATCGTTTTCTTTGCGCTGGCAGGGTTATTTATTCTCGCGTTAGCAATTATCCCCATCATCCGGAAGGTTTTTAAGAAAGCTCCGCGGGCAATACTAGGATTAGTAGGTGTTACGGTTTTGATTGGCACGGTTTTGGTTGGGTTACCACGGGTTGGTGATCAGGTAGTTGTTCTCAACCTACCGTTTAAGGTTGCGGGGTCAGAACCTAAGTCGCAGGAGGTTAGGGAAGCCGCAAGGTTGCCCCAGTTACCTGAGTTTTTTGGGATTGATGTGCGAGAAACTCCGGGTGTTAATGAGGTAAAGATCAATGGTGCCTTAGTTATTGGGATAGTGGTAGGACTAGTAATCCTTTTAATTATCACGAAGATGGCTACTCGTATGCCTTGGTTGTTTCGGTTCGCTATATCTTGTTTCGCTGGAGTGTTGAGTTTTGGTGTGAGCGCGGCATTTGGACTTACGAAAGCCAGCATTGCTATACCTCCAACAAATCTTAACGCTGCCTTTCTTATCGCTATAGCATCTGCGGTTTTGATGCAGTACGTCCTGTGGCGAACAAAGTGGGGATACGAACTTAGAGCTGTAGGGGTTTCTCCTGAGGCCGCAGAATACGGTGGTGTTAGCATTTCTAGGAATACTATACTAGCCATGACGGTGAGTGGCGCGTTCGCTGGTCTTACCGCCTGTCATTATGTTTTGGGTGGCGCCTTAAATGATTTTTCTTTGCGACAAGCTTTGCCTACCGGCGATGGTTTCGATGGAATTGCGGTAGCCCTATTGGGCGGCAATTCCCCCCTAGGTATAGTTTTGTCAGCTTTTTTGTTCGGGGTATTAAAGAACGGTGGTTCAGTTCTAAACATTACTTTCCCAGGGTTGACTAGAGATGTTGTCAGCATGATTCTTGCCTTGGTAGTGCTGTTTATTGCTGCCAAAGGATTTCTTCTTCGCAAGGCTAGCAAAGGGTTGGTTCAGAGATCTTCCAGTCTAGGGAATGCGGGACGAAAATCATATCAGGAGAGGTCATCTGGTGAGTCTTGACGCAATCCTACTAGTTACTTTAATAGGTTCTACCCTTAGAGCTACAACGCCCCTTCTCCTAGCTGCGCTCGGTGGGATGTTTAGCGAGCGGTCGGGTGTGGTGAACATTGCCCTTGAGGGCATTATGCTTTTTGGGGCTCTAAGCGCCGCAATAACTGCTCAGTTGATTGAGGCCCCGTTTTTGGTAGACAACCCTAATGCCTTCGTGCCTCTGGCTCCAGTAGCTGGCGTTTTAGCGGCTGCAGCAGCGGGGGCCTTAGTCGGGTGGATACATGCAGTTATATCAATCCGGTATAACGCTGACCAAATAATTACAGCCACTGCAATAAACCTTATGGCAATCGGAATACCTAGACTTATACTGACTGGGCTTTACGATAATTCCTCGACTAGTGAACCGCTTCGGAATCGGTTACCTGAGTGGGGTTTCGGTGATTTTACCTTAAGTCCCCTTGTTTATTTGGCTTTTTTGTTGGTACCAATAACCTGGTATGTAATCTTCCGTACCCCCTTTGGCCTAAGATTACGATCTGTGGGAGAGCATCCTGAAGCAGCAGATTCTGTTGGGATTGACGTACGCCAAATCAGATATTACGCTGTGATACTTTCGGGTGTTTTAGCAGGTCTAGCTGGTGCCTTCTTGTCTATAGGAAATCTTAATCAGTTTATTCGGGAGATGGCTGGAGGGAGAGGGTTTATTGCGCTGGCCGCACTAATTTTTGGCAAATGGAATCCGTGGGGTGTTCTTGGCGCAACGCTTCTTTTTGGGGCTTTTGAGGCGGCAGCTACGTTGTTGGGTGGTACGCAACTTCTTCCACCTACTATAGTCCAAGCTATCCCATTTGTGCTCACCATGCTTGTCTTAGCTGGTTTCGTCGGACGGGCCATAGCCCCTAAAGCTATCGGAAAGCCTTTCGAGAAGTAGGCTACTTTGATACTTTTCTGGCCTTTTTGCCACTGGGGTATCGGCCATGCTGTTTAAAAAGTATCGCCAGGTGTTATATACCTTGTTCAAACGAGAAAGTTTGGGGTCTTGGGGGCAATGCACAAGTAAGGAAAAAGGTTCGCAGCCCATCTAGCTTAGAATCGATTATTTGATTTAACGTAATCGGGCTGTTTGGTATAGAGCGTGATGCACTTTTTCTCCTGCGAAATCTCTTTTGGCCGTAGGCCAGCCTGCGATCTGGTTCGTGAGAGGGTATATTTATCAAACTGCGCTACTCGGAAGAATATTTAAGGAGGTAGCTTGATAAAATTTGTTGAAGGTACCGTTTCGGAGCTGTCAGATGAGAGCGTTGTTGTTGAGGTTGGGCCTATAGGCTTAGAGGTATATGTGCCGAAAACGATCCTTATCGGTCTTCGGTTGGGTAGTTTGGTCCGTCTCTATACACATTTGGTAGTCCGTGATGATGGTTGGACGCTCTATGGGTTTCCTGATAATGTTTTGCTCAATATGTTTAAACAATTAATTAGCGTGTCTGGAGTTGGCCCTAAACTGGGGCTTGCTATGCTGTCTACCCTCGAGGCAAGTGTAATCGGGACTGCTATCCTTCAGAAAGACTCTGAGCTCCTCTCCAGCGCCCCTGGTATTGGGAAAAGAACGGCTGAGCGTATTGTGTTGGAATTAGAGCATAAGGTTGCTGAATTCCCACTCAAAAGTGAGGATCAAAAACCGAGCGGAACCGTACGCAGTCAGGCCAGCGTGGATGCTATCGAAGCTCTAGTTGCTTTGGGATATAGAGAGGCTAACGTTAAGGCGGTTGTCGCTGAGTTGGCAATCACTAAGCCACAAGAATCAGCCGAAGGTCTTATTAGAAAAAGCTTGGGCAAACTCCGCTAGAGGACGAATTAGGAAATTCGTAGTGGAACAGGTTTTTGGCGTTCCTGTTACGGAGTGCGAAGTATTCGGTATTTTTCGTAAAGGTTAGTAATTTTTATCGGGTTGGGACCTAATGTTCACATAGGCCGAATCGATTGGTTGTAATTCCGTGGTGAATCCTAGGCTACTACCGAAAAACCTGGCATATGGGACAAACACTGCCCTTATAGGGCTAACAAAACTTTGATTTTTAAAGATTGCGATGAAGAATAAAACACAAAAGTGCTTCAAAGTCTAAGAACCACTAGATCGTGATCTAACCCGAGAAAACCCTTAGCAACCGCATGCGTCCGTTTGAAGGTTCTGCCACAGCAACCAAATGTCCATTTGGGCTAATTAAGCTGTGACGCTCATTCTTTTGCAGAGGCAGTCGTTGTCCCTTTAGTACGCGTAACGTTTCATCTTCTTCTAACTGGACCACTGGATATGGAAGAGCATTAACTAAACTTAAGCCCTGGTCTGATTTTAGATTTAGCGGTGATACAGCCTGTGTTAGCGTGAAGTGTCCGGCCTGAGTGCGGAGCAGGCCACTTAGGTGGGAAGGTATTTTTAGAATAGAGCCGAGATCACGAGCAAAGCCCCTTGCATAGGTTCCAGCGCTGACTTCTAAATCGAATATAGCTGTCGGGAAATTCCCGAGCGATTTAGCTGTATTAAACGCAAATCCATGATCGGCCGGACGCCAATGACCATTTTGATCGGGTGAGAAAAATTTAGGCAGAACTGAGTGACCACTATAGAAGCCAATCAACGTGATGGTGTGGTATTGAGCTGGCCGGGGAGCATGATTGATTGTTTGGCCTTTGCGGGCTGACCGGTAACTGGGTACCCCTTTCTGTTTTATCGCTGAAAATTGTGGGGGCACCTGGTGTTCTAGAGAAAGGAAGTATCCCAGTGAGTCTTTTATGGCGTCGGTGGTGATGTGTTCTGCGCTAGCCCTATCTAATATGGGTCCCTCGGCGTCGAGAGTCAATGTGCTAGCCCCGAAAGCTACGCTAGCTAAATAACGCTTCGTAGTAAGGCTGAGGAAAGGCGATAGCTTGGTAGCTTGTCCCGCAAGGAGGATTAGGACGCCAGTTGCAAGAGGATCCAGAGTTCCAGCGTGCCCTACCTTTTTTACGGCTAAAGCTTGGCTTCCCAAGTTTACTGTTTTCCTCGACGTCAAACCCAACGGTTTATTTAATACAAAAACCGACATGATGACTTATTCTATGATTGTATTGAGTTTTAATACAGTTTTTGGAAAAAGGTTCGCCGTTTTTTGCGCACTGGAAAAAACTTGGTGGATATTTGGTTGGAATCGGTTCGCTGAAGCGAAGTCGGTTGGTACGTTGTCAATACGATAATGGATTAGATAATTAGGTTTAAATAGTGTGGGGTTGTACTTTTTGTTCAACGAGATTGTTCTTTCCAACCCAGTCGATTGATTTCTTGGGCTTCGACAAAAGGCCCTTAAAACAAATAATGAGGCTAAGAAATTTAAGTTTAAGTAAAGGTTGTTGACCAATTGTCCCAACCAAAAGTAGACAACAACACTATGAAGATTATCTTAATGTTTAGTTACAAACAATTAAGGGATGGTTGTTACCATACCCTAATGAGGCAACAAGATTTCTGCCAGGTAAGTAGACTACGATGTTAATCCCTATCGGGCTAGTGCTTTTGTTAGGTCAGGCTCCCATTCTTCCCGTAACAATTGAATCTGGGAGTGAGGTACGTCTCGTATCCGTAGATCTGTTGCGTGTATATGCTACTGGTCGGGTCGTAGAAAGACGCCTAGAGATGTTTGGGAGGCTCCCTCCTGGACAACAACTTAGGCTCCTGATATTTTCAATGGAACAAGACAAACAATCTGGGGGAGAGACGGGTGTTCTTGGTAGCGCCTTAACTGGGATAGTGGACGCTGACGGAAGAAGTATTTTAGTCATCGTAAAAGAGGGCCACGGCGCTGTAGATTTTGGCGCATGGCTTCAAAAACAATTCGGCATAAGTATGACGTTTAGTGCGAGAGAAAGTCCGTGATACCCATTGACAGGCGCAAAATTATCATTGTGGAGGATGACCAAGATATTAGCCGACTTCTGAAATTAGAATTAGAGGAAAGCGGGTTTCACGTTGATACTTTTGAAACAGGAATTCGTGGCCTTTTAGCGATTCGGGAAGAGCAACCAGATTTAGTTATCCTAGACCTTGGGTTGCCTGATCTGAGTGGAGCGGAAATCGCACGGCGGGTCCGCAGCACTAGTGAAATTCCCATCATTATCCTTACTGCTGCACATGACCTCGGCACTAAAGTAGAAATGCTTAATCATGGAGCCGACGACTACTTGGCTAAACCCTTTCACATAAGCGAACTTGTTGCCCGTGTAAACGTGCAACTTCGGAAACGGACAAACACGAGTGTGAAAAAGCTTGGCGATCTGTCGGTAGATGAAATAAGTCGGCAGGTATTTTGCGGTTCTAAGGAAGTTAGGTTATCGCCTAGAGAGTTCCAATTAATAACTTATCTCTGTAGTAAACCGGGTCGTGTTTACAGTCGGGAGGAGATAGAGAAGAATGTTTGGGGACCTGAGTTGCCGCAATCAAGTAATGTGGTGGATGTGCACATTGCCAACATTAGGGGAAAGCTTCGTCAAGCAGGTGGCTTTGGTGTGATACGTACTGTCCGTGGAATTGGTTACGCGGTTAAGGGTTGATAAGCAGTTTCCGGGACTGAAGCTGTCAGCAGCCGAAGAAGGCTAATAAGGTCGGGAATGCCTTTGAGGTGGCGGGTGGCTATTCTCGGAAGTTTCACGATAGCGGTTTTAAGCGTGTTGGCCTCCTTGTCGTCATTCTGGATAGTTAGTTCGGTTTTGCGCGGCGATGAACAGAGGGCTCTTAGGCGTGATGTTAAGAAAGTAGTTGAAGTGTATGCGGGAAACAAGGAGACGGAGGAATACCTCACGGGACCAACAGGGAGAGTCGCAGTCCAACTTTACGATTCGGTAGGTACTCTTTTCGTTGGTTCCAGCCCAGCTTTTGAGCGTTCAACTGCTGCTCTTCCACGAGAGATCGTACTGGCTGCGATGATTCAGGCCCAGGACTGGCAAGGGAAGATCGAAGGGACCCGCGTCCAAGTTGCTCTTGCCCCATTCGACATGGGGGTTGTTGCCGTGATTAGTGATATGTCTTATATCGGCAATGTAATTAGGCGAATTGGACTAGTACTACTTTTTACAGCGTTGTCACTTGTGGTTTTGAGCGGCGTGATTGGATACTGGGTGGCTGGTCTAGCGATTAAACCGATCACTAGCTTGGCTAGGGTAGCAGCCAAAATGGGGCCTATGCGGTTAGCTCCTGTCGGGTATGAAGGGCCAGATGACGAAGTTGGGGAATTAAGCCAGGTATTAAATGCACTTATTGCTCGGCTTAAGGTTTCGATTGATGGCCAAAGAGAATTTCTTGCTGAGACTAGCCATGAATTGAGGACCCCCCTTACAAGCCTTAAAGGGTTTTTAGTTCGTGCTTTACGTCATTCAAATTCCGAACAAGAAAATGATCTTCGCGATGCGAGCCGGATAGCTGATGGGATGGCACGTCTGGTGGAAGATTTACTAGAGCTATCCAGGGGAGAATTGCTTCAAGGTAACGCACCTTCTTTTGTTCAGCCGTTGCAGGATATTCTACAACCAGTAGCGGCGGAATTTCCGGGTCTTCGTGTCACTGGTAATTCTGAAGTCGGTGTGGTCGGGGATGCAGATCGCCTTCGGCAACTTATTAGAAATCTGGCAGCCAATGCGCTAAGAGCGGTGGGAGATCCCACTCGGGTTGTATTACACCTACAAACCGATGAGGACAAGGTTATTTTAAGAGTTTGTGATGATGGTCCTGGAATTCCAGAAGAGATTCAACCTTATATTTTCAAGAAGTTTTACAAAGGAGCCGGTGGTGGCGTTGGGTTAGGACTGGCTATTGCCCAACAGATTGCTAAGCAGCACGGTGCGGAAATTAAAGTGAAAAGCCGAGCGGGGGAGACAATATTTTCCGTATTCCTAACGGCCGTAAGTAGAGGAAGTTAAAAAAGGATCGAAATTTCTGCACAATCGTAAATTTGGTTAATACCTTATATTTCTAAAAAATGGAACTAACGGTTGTGGGTACATTTCGAATACGAGCCCAAAAAGATAAGTTCGTGTCACCATAATTGCTCGCAGACGTTCCGTGGATATGTTCGCTCCGCGATTAAAGCCGTTTGCGTCACACGGAAATATTTTCAAGAGTCATTGTTTGTATTCCAAGGTGCCGAAAAGCAATGCTGAGAGGAAACAAAATGGCAACATGAAAGGACTCTTAATAGAAGAGGTACTTCTAAGGCATACCGGTTGACTGGTAAACTACCGCCCATGAGCATTAGACCAGATTGGTGGATTCGCGAAAGGGCCCTGGAGGGCATGATCGAACCTTTCGAAGAAAACTTGGTTCGGGAAGGCGTCATTAGTTACGGGTTATCGAGCTTTGGGTATGATCTTCGGGCGGCTCCTGAGTGGGCTATTTTTGTGAACGCCTTTAATACGGTTGTAGATCCAAAAAAATTCGATACTGATAGCCTCATTGAGCTATCCGACGAAGAATGTATCATTCCCCCTAACTCTTTCGTTCTTACCCGCTCTGTCGAGTACCTTAGGATTCCAGATAATGTGATGGTTGTAGCGCTAGGTAAGAGTTCGTACGCCCGGTGTGGAATTGTGGCCAACGTGACGCCCCTAGAGCCTGGTTGGGAGGGTCATGTAACTCTGGAGCTATCTAACACGACTCCACTACCGGCGAAGGTATATGCCAATGAAGGAATAGTTCAATTATTATTTTTTCAAGGGGAGAGGCCAGAGGTAACCTACGGTGATCGTAAAGGCAAGTATCAGGGACAGACTGGGGTTACCCTTCCTCGCCTATGAAATATCTTTAGTGAATCGGTACGATAATTTGTTACCTGCGAGAAGAGATATTACTGTTGTAAGTACTTGTTTCTGTCGCGATTATGATTAGCAAGATTTACATTAGGACGGAAAACGCGCTTATCTCCGTCGAACCCGTGTAAAAAGTAAAAGTATGGGAGACCGTTAGAGTCCAGTCGTTGGGGCGATAGTACTGCAAGAAGGGCAACTTGGCCAGGGTTGCTAATGGGAGTTGATGGTAAACCGCTTCGTGTGTATGTATTCCACTCATGATCTTGCTCAAAATCTCCCGCCCTTATATCTAACGCTGGAAGTTGTTTGTTAAGGCCGTAAGCAACTGTGGGATCTGACTGCAAAGGCATTCCTTGGTCCAGGCGATTTAGGAATACGCCAGCAATAATTTTCATCTCGTCATCGTTTCCAGCTTCAGTCTGCACAATACTAGCCAAGATTACCCATTCAATAATTGAAAGGTTACGTTCTAACAATAGTGATGCGACATCAGGCGTAATTTCTTGATCAAAGCGGTTAAGTAGAAATCCTAAGACTTCCTCTGGGGTACTTTTAACTGGTATCTCGTAACTGGCTGGGAAGAGAAAACCTTCCAGTCCAAGGTTTTCTGGGATGTAAGCCTTCCGAAAATTTCTAGGTTCTCTAATCATTAAGAAAAACTCTTCCTGGTTTCCGAGGCCTGAAGCAGCTAGAGTTTCGGCTACTTCATTGTCACGAAGTCCTTCCGGCAATAGGACCCTTATCGTTCGTGGTTTTCCACCTGCCATCAACTTGTTGCTTATTTGATGAGCACTCATGCCTTGGTGAAGTTCGTAAAGGCCCGCTCCTATTTTAGTATCTAAATTTCGGATGCGCAGCATAATGCTAAATAGTTTCCCGTTGCGCACGAGCCCTGCGGTCTCTAACTGTCTTGAAGTGTGCGAAGCACCCCAACCGTTTAGAACTTCGAATTGAATAACATTATTGCTATTAGGTGTTACCGGGCTTAGTAAGTGCGTGAGTCCCAGAGCTATGCCTGATAAAAATAAGAATAGGGCGCAAAACAAAAATTTCGTGCCAACAATTAGGTCAGAATAGGCAATTGGGTGACTTGAATTTGCTGAAGGGGTCATAGCTTGGTCCGCTCTATGAATGATTCTAGGATTAAGACAGCGGAAATCTTATCTATAAGACCCTTATTACGTTTGATGCTTTTGTTTGGATTGTGCCTTGCTATATGACGAGAGGCTAACTTACTGGTATAACGCTCATCTTCGAAAGTCACCTCGAGACCGTGCTGTTTTATGGCTTCCGTAAAGGAGCATATACGTTTTGCTTGCAATGACTCTTTTCCATCGGTTCTAACGGGTAGACCTACTACTATCAATGTAGCCTTTTCTATGTCAGCGAGGTCATATATTTTTTGCAAGTCGGTAGATAAATTGCTTCGCAAAATTGTTTCCCTTCCGAAAACGAAGGAGGTTCCAGGTGGGCTTACCGCGACGCCTATCCGGGCTTCTCCAACATCTAGGGCAAGTATTCCCCGCATTATGCTCATGATTTACCCAACCAATTCTCCAACACTCTGGCGATACCGTCTTCGTCGTTGGAGGTCGTGAGAACATTAGAGATGGCACGGATTTGTGGAGAAGCGTTTGCGGGAGCTACACTCGTTCCTGCCCACAGGAGCATTTCCCGGTCGTTATGCTGGTCACCGAAAGCTGCTGTCTCTTCCCGTTCAATTCCTAGTTTTTTAGCTAGCCGGCAAAGGGCGTTACCTTTGTTGACCTGTGGATGCATCACTTCTAACACCGAACTAGCGCTCCATGTTTGGTAAATACTTTGCTTTGACAAAGATCGCGATAATTCCAGGGCTGATTTGTGAGGGTGTCTAAAGAGTAGTTTGATTGCGCTTTGTCCCTCAAGAAATCTTTCAACGCGACCTACTCCATTCGGTGGGATCTGGTCAGGCTCTTCTCGTATTTGCTGGCGGAAATCAAAGAAATTTTGGTCGAGATACCAACCTTCTAAGGTTTCTAGGCCAACTTGGATATCTGAGAAGGTTTCACGCATTTTTTTAAGTATTACTTGTGCCGTTGTTTTTGAGAGAGTTTGCACATGAGTTGTTACGTTATTACGGTAGCCATATAAACCAGCTCCGTTGTACACGATCGCAGTATTAATCTCCAGTTGGTTCATAAAGGAACGCGTATTTCTGGGTGGTCGACCCGTGCAAAGAATGATTCTTACGCCTCTGATACTCAATTCTCTTATGGCGGAAACGGTTCGGTCAGTTACACGTTTTTGGCTGGTAAGGAGTGTTCCGTCCAAATCAAATGCTATTAATCTGGGTAGAGTAGTCATCAGAGAGAAAAATCTTTCGGCGTTATTCAGAAGATTCTAGGATTTCAGGGATGGCGTCAAGACATAATTTAATGTGATCAGGATTTTTGACACCTGCCTGAGCGATGTCGGGGCGGCCACCGCCACTGCCACCCGCTCGAGCTACTAATGTTTGGATCAAGGTGCCTGCGTGAAGGCCACGTTTTTGGGCGTCACTTGTTAATTTAACCACCATAAGAGCCCCGCTTCCTAGAACTACTAGGTCAACTGCTGAGTTTTCAAGGAGGTTATCAGCAGCAGTTCTAAGTGAGTTAGCATCGAGATCTTTGAGAACCGCACTTGCGTATTTGAAGCCGCCGGCTTCTTGAGTTTCATGATCGGTTGCTTCTTTAGTCTGTGCTGCAGCTAATTTTTCACGCAAATCTCTAACTTCTCGTTGTGTGTCCTTGAGGTCGCTACTGAGACTAATTACCCTAGTTTCTATCTCAGACCGATGAGCACCGAAGTGATCTTGTAGGCGAGTTATGTAACCCTTGAGTTTACTGATGTCGCTAATGGCGCTCATTCCGGTGACAGCAGTAATACGTCTAACGCCAGCGGAAACAGCCTCTTCTTCAGTAATTAGGAATGGACCTATAGATCCTGTGAGCTTTACGTGTGTACCGGCGCATAGTTCTATCGAAATAGGAATTTTGTTCGTTTCTGCATGTACTTCGACTATACGGACAATCTCTCCGTATTTTTCACCAAAGAGCATCATAGCTCCTGATTCACGTGCCTCGTTTATAGGGACGAAGCTGGTTTTAATTTCGTAGTTTCCTTGGATCCAGGAATTGACTAGGGTTTCTATGCTTTCAAGCTCTTTTGGGTCCAGGGCTTTAGAATGAGAGAAGTCAAACCGGAGTCTTTCAGGCTCTACCAGAGAGCCGGATTGCGCTACGTGAGTCCCTAAAATTGTTCGTAGGGCAGCGTGTAGTAGGTGTGTAGCTGTGTGATTCTTACTCGTGTTATTGCGGATGGGATCTGGGATCGCTAAGACATCGTTATTCACCTGTAGCGTTCCTTGGGTAATCGTAGCGTGGTGAAGAATTAGGCCGTGATTGGTTTTCGTGGTTTCAAGGATTTTAGCCTGCCCGTCTTCCCACTCGAGGATCCCCCGATCTCCGATTTGACCACCGCCTCTAGGGTAAAAGGGGCTGCTTTCAATTACTATATGTCCCTTCTGTCCAACTGTTAGTTCGGTCGTTGCCTTATCCTCGGAAAGGAGAGCTATAACTTTTGCATCGGTTTGTTCCATATTTTCGTAACCTGTGAAGGTTGTTTCACCGTACTTTTTGGCAACTGCACCTAAATCATCTCGGAGTTCAGAAAAAAGGTTTTGGTCAACCGTATTTTGTTGCGCGACCTTCCGGGCGACATTACGGGCTACTTCATAGCCTTCAGCGTCAACGGTAATGTTCCGCTCGGCCGCCATTTCTCTTGTAATGTCCAAGGGAAATCCGTAAGTTTGCCAAAGATCAAAGGCGGTTTCCCCAGGTAGTATTGAATCTGGAAGGTTTGTTAGGATGTCCTCAACCCGTAAAATACCGGATTCGAGCGTACGCAGGAATTGTTTTTCCTCGGTATGGACAATACCTTGTACTCGTTCCTGTGCGTGAATTAAGTCTGGGTAAGCGGTGCTCATGGCTTCGACTGCGCATTCGACTAGAGCATGAAGAATAGGTTTACGAATGCCTAATAGCCATGCGTGCCGAGATGCCCGACGGATTAGCATTTTTATAACGTAACCAGGACCGTCGTTTGTGGGTAGTACCCCGTCGGCTACGGCGCAGGTAACTGCACGTACATGATCAGCTATCACTCTGTGCGAAACACTTGTTTTCCCCTGGTAAGAAATCCCAGAATATTTTTCTAGGACCTTGATTGTCGGTTGGAACAGGTTGGTTGCATAAGCATCTTCGGCGCCGGTCATGACAGCGGCTAGACGTTCAAAGCCTAGTCCTGTATCAATGTTCTGCTGGGGAAGAGGCTTGAGTTCCCCATTATCTTGGCGATCGAATTGAGTGAAGACGAGATTCCAGATTTCTATATACCGGTCGCCACTACCTGTGTTGGGGCCAGTTTCATCCGGAGTTCCAAATTCTGGACCCCGGTCAAAAAAGATTTCTGAGCAAGGCCCACAAGGCCCATTCGGCCCCTTAGTAATGGCGCTAGCCGGCCAAAAGTTCTCATCCTCACCCCAACGGGAAATATGATCAGGAGGTATACCGACGTGGTCAGTCCAAATTTCATAAGCTTCGTCGTCATCTAGGAAAATAGTCACATGAAGTCGCTTTGGATCTAGGTTCATCCAATCAGCTGATGTAAGGTACTCCCAGCTCCAAGCGGCAGCTTCCTTTTTGAAGTAATCACCAAAAGAAAAATTACCTAGCATTTCGAAAAATGAGTGGTGGCGCAATGTCCTACCAACATTTTCAATATCACCTATACGGAGACACTTTTGTGCTGTTACTACCCGGTGGTGAGTACCTTCGAAATTAGCGAACTTGGGGGTAGCTCCTAAGAAATAAGGTTTGAACTGGACCATACCCGCACTGGTAAACATCAGAGTTGGATCATCCGCCTTTAGCGAGGCGCTAGGATAAACTAGGTGCGACTTAGCCTCAAAGAAATTCAAATAGCTTAGTCTCAACTTGTCCAGATCCCAATCAGTATTCAATGTAGGCCTCCAGTGCACTGAGAAGTGATTATACAGAAGGTATGTTGTTTCGGGTAACTATGTAATATGTCGTGTTGAAGCTTCACGGCCTATATGATGTCACTCATGTCGCTGCAAGGTGTGTTTCAAGGTGCAGGCAAGCAGCGTGTCATTGGCATCGGATTTCTTACGTTTGGTTTAGTCGGAGTAACTCTTTCTATATACGGGCCAGCTTTGCTGGCATTTCAGGATAGTTTTGGGATAGGTCAAAGTGCTGCTGGACTTGTGGTGAGTGCCCATTTCCTCGGCGCATTTACAGCAATAGTTTGTAGTGGCCTGATAGTTTCCCATTTTGGATATCGCCGTCCGATGATTATTGCGGCAAGTCTGTTGGTGATCGGTGCGACTGTAGTTGGTTTGGGTTTCGATTGGACTATGGTTTTACTCGGCGCGGGTTTAATCGGTCTTGGAATGGGGTTTCTGGATGTCAGCGTAAATCTACTGGTGGTGCGGTCTTTCGAAGATGGGGGTGCACCTGCTATGAATCTCCTACACACTACATTCGGGGTGGGTGCGG
>CEQQ01041926.1_pt1 | contig 21245 bp, 12 predicted proteins | sample 531041 | NCBI WGS metagenome assembly CEQQ01 (sample SAMEA2621222, study PRJEB7988) | marine metagenome | biome: marine biome (ENVO:00000447); feature: deep chlorophyll maximum layer (ENVO:xxxxxxxx); material: "saline water (ENVO:00002010), including plankton (ENVO:xxxxxxxx)" | depth 150 m | reverse complement strand
CTGGAAGAAATGCTGATCCGTATAACTGTGTAGCTCCATGAAATGTCGTAGGACACAAGGTGATGAATCCCGGCAGATTGTCGTTAACGCTGCCAAGGCCATAATTTACCCACGCGCCCATGCTTGGACGAGGGAATACAGCCGAGCCGGTATGCAGTTGCAGGATGGCCCCACCGTGATCAACTTGCTCGACTTTTAGGCTGCGTACCATGCAAATGTCGTCGATGACCGAACCGGTATGTGGCCATAACTCACTAATTGGAAGACCGGATTCTCCGTAAGGTCTGAAAGTCCAGGGGGACTTCATGAGGTTACCGGTCGGCGCAAATTGCAGCGGTTTGTCAAAGGGTAACGGTTGACCGTGCCTCTTCTCTAATTCAGGCTTTGGATCGAACGAGTCGATATGAGATACCCCGCCGTGCATGAACAGAAAGATGACATTTTTCGCGCGGGCCTTAAACAGTGGACTGCGTGATGCTGCCATCGACTCAGCACCAAGCAGACCTAATAACGCTGTATGACCAAAACCCGTTGCAGTCGCACGCAGCATACTGCGACGGTCAACGGTAGTTACGGAATTAGGATTGGATTCGTGCATCAGTTTGGTATGCGATTGGTTGTTGTTAATCCAGATAAATGAATTCATTTGTGCAAATCAACGCATGGCAAAGGCTCACCATGGCGATAAACTCTGGGCTAACGGGCTGGGGTGACTGTTGAGGTTTCGTTTTCTGATGTAGTTGATAGTGGTTGGTAACTTCGTCGGAGTTCAAAACACGAGAATAAATAGCTACATTGTCTATGCTGCCGTGGAAGAATTCCTCATCATCAGACCTGCTGCCGATCGAAAGTGGTGCGGTGCCGGTTAGGAAGTCAGCCGTCACATCAAGTGAATGAGCTAAGTCACCATTCACGTACAAGTGACGCTTGCCACCTCCGTACGTCATGACGACATGATGCCATTGTTTCAAGGCCAGGACGGCTTTCGGGGTGTTGGGGGCATGAAACAAGCCTTGTCCCTGGCCACCAAAAAACTCGTGAAAAGCAACTGGCTGTACTTTGCCATTGATGTTGACTTCATAAAGCCCCGATTTCCATATCCGTACTCCACCGCCATCTCGCCCGATAATGAGTCCGAGTTTGGCCGACTCCGGTCGTACCCAATATTCGACGGACAATTGTTTCGAGTCCGGGTGCAACCACTGGACATCTCCAGGTCGGGTTTCCAGTCGAGTGGATTCTCCATCTACCTTTAGCACAGAATCTACGATCGGGTCGCGTTTGAGTATTAGCTGGCCGTACTTGTCTGATGCTAAATTAGGGACAATGCCATCAGTCAATTCTTTAAAGTCATAAAATGCTAGTAATCCGTCCGACTTAAGAACGGCTTCCTCATATTCATTGGTTTCCGTGTCGTCTTGCTTCCAAGTAGCAAACTGTTCCGAAAGCTTTCCGTCAGGATCGAGTTCTGTTACGTACGCTTTTAGATACGCTTTTGCTTCGGTGACTTCCTGATGAGTAGGTAGTCGTGAAAATACTGTTTGATATGCAGCATTGATGCGATCTGTATTGCTGTTTGGATGGGACTTGGTTAGATGGCGAGCGAGTTCAGTTCCCTGCTTTCGTACAAACGGCGAATTAATCATGAACAACGTCTGTGGTGCTACCGTTGTCTCGTTTCGTTTGGGTGAGGACTCGTGTTCGTTGGCAGTATCAAACAGTGAGAGCACAGGATGCATCCGATTCCTGATCACTGGCATATACACACTTCGCCTTGGCTCCAGGTACGGCGCGTAGGTATCCACATTGAGCGCCGCGACGACTGCAAGGTCGCGCTTTGGATCGTTGTACGTAAATCCGGATGTAAACGTGCTACCGCCAACGGCAGGGTCCAACTTTTGGCTCGTATACAATAGGGCATCGCGAATCTCCTCTGCATCCAGTCGTCGCCGAGGCTTGTGCCACAAAAGACGATTGTCGGGATCTACGTTTGCTGCAATCTCATTGTCTGCGGCAGACTGCGCGTACGTCGAAGATAATGTGATTTGCCGGTGAAGATGCTTCCACGACCAACCGTTTCGCATAAACTCCGTTGCCAGATAGTCGAGCAACTCAGGGTGTGATGGTAAATCGCCACGGACGCCGAAGTCGTCAAGGCTACGCACGATTCCGTGCCCGAAGTACTTGCTCCAGATTCGATTTACCATAACCCGTGCGGTTAGCGGGTTTTCGTATGATGCGATCCATTTGGCAAGCTCAAGACGTCCACTACCACTCAGGTTGGGAGGCTTGTGTCCCGGTCCCTCAATGATTTGAAGGAATCGACGAGGTGCTTCCGGACCGAGCGACTTGTAACTGCCGCGACGATGAATGCGAATGTCTTTGATTTCCGGAGTTGGAAGATCAGCCACGGACATGACCGTTACCATTTCGCCATCGGCATCGGGAAGTTTCGGTTCGATCCATTTGGAGTCGGGTAGCATGTCTTCCATAACATGCGTGTTCATGAAGATCCCAAAGAGTGAGTAGTAGTCGGCGGTAGGGATCGGATCGAACTTGTGATCGTGGCAGCGTGCACAGCCGATGGTAAGTCCAAGAAATGCAACGCCCGTTGTATGAAGTTGTTCATCAGCAATGTCACGGAGCATTTGTTGTTTGTCACGCATGACGACCGGCTTCGGTCCGACCTGTAGGAATCCTGTTGCGATATGTTTGGGAATGTCATACGCCGGGCTTCCGGTTGGTTCAAGCAAGTCTCCGGCAAGTTGCTCGATAATGAAACGGTCATACGGTATATCGTTGTTGATGGCATCGATGACGTAGTCCCGGTAACGCCACGCATGAAGATATGCATTGTTTCCATCGTGGGCTGCGGATTCACCAAACCGTACAATGTCTAACCAGTGTTTACCCCAACGCTCCCCATAAGCTGTTGAGCTGAGTAATCGGTTTACAACTTTGAGTTTGGCTAGGTCAGATTTGTCGCTCTCAAACGCTTCAATGTCGCTAATGCTCGGCGGTAACCCTGTTAGGTCGTACGTTACCCGTCTTAACCAAGTGCGGTCATCCACAGGGCTGGATGGTTGTAAATCAGCAGCGTTGAGCTTCCGCCAAATAAATGCATCGATCGGGTTCGTAATCCATTCAGCGTCGTATGATGGTATTTCGGGTGTGATGACTGGTTGGAACGCCCAGTATTCGAGTTGGTCTTTTGTGAATTCTACCGCTGCTAGAACATTGGGATTATCTTCATAGCCAGGCCAATTCCCACCGTTGATTACCCACTGTTTGAAGACCGTAATCTCATCAGCAGTTAAACGGTCTTCCGGAGGCATAAACTCGCCATCCTTACCGTCGATTAACTGAACTAATCGGCTGTTTTTGAGGTCTCCGGGTTCTATGACGGCGCCGTTTTTCGTTGAGGTGGCATATCCGATCGCTGAGTCAAAACGAAGGTTACCTTCCGGATCATCTTCGCCATGACATTCCACGCATCGCTTAATGATTAATGGACGGACCTTTGTTTCAAAAAAGTCGTCTTTTGCTTGCTGCGACGGTAGAGGAGTCAACGTGTCATCCGCGTGCAGTCCGGTTGTAAGTGATAGAACTAAACATGCGAGCGCCACACATTCAAACAAATTGATAGATCTGCGTTGCACTTTTATCGTCCTAGCCGGCCGGATGCTCTAAGACGTCAAAAACGACCTTGGCATCTGTGACTCTCGCATCGGTTGGAGTTTCTTCACTTCCATTGTGATTTACGATCAGTTGTTCATGATTGATGCCCATCTGATGTAAAACTGTCGCATGTAGGTCAGGAACGGTAACGACGTTTTCAACACTTTTGTAACCAAACTCATCCGTGTTGCCGTATGCAAACCCGCCCTTTACACCGCCGCCGGCTAATAGCAAAGTGAAGGCGTTGCGATTGTGGTCGCGTCCCGTTCCATTTTGTGAAATGGGAAGACGTCCGAATTCGCCGGACCAAATGATCAGCGTGCTGTCGAGTAAGCCTCGTTGCTTAAGATCTTTAATGAGTGCCGCACTACCTTGATCGGTGATTTCACAGATTTTGCCGAGAGCATTCTTTGTATCTCCATGCGTGTCCCATGGCTGCGAGTTTGGACTGGCTGGAGGAAATACTTGGACAAAGCGTACACCCGATTCGACCATTCGGCGAGCCATCAGGCACCGCGTGCTATACATTGATTTTTCTTGGTCTTCGCTATCAACACCGTACATTGTCTTAACCTCAGCGGTTTCTTTGCTGAGATCGAGAAGTTCCGGGGCTGCAACCTGCATTCTGGCGGCAAGTTCATAGTTAGCGATTCGGGCATCCAATTCATTGGCTTTTGGGAATCGCTTTTTATGCAGGCGATTTAGCTTTGATAGTGCGTCGAGGTTTCTGGCTTGTGTTGTCTTAGAAATCTCTCGTTCTGACGTGAGATTCAGGATAGGTGTGCCGACGGTGGAAATTTCGGTCCCGGCAAGGCTTTGCGGTAGCCAGGCACTTTGCCAAAGCAGCGTACCGCTAGTGTTGTAGGCGCGATGGTCCCGTAATACGACATATGCTGGTAGATCCTGATTTTCTGTACCGAGTGCATAGCACGCCCACGACCCTAAACTTGGCCTGCCAGGGAAGATCTTTCCGGTGTTGAAGTGGACCAGTGCCTCCGTATGGTTGTTGTGGCCGCTTTGCATTGAGCGAATCATGCAGAGTTCGTCGGCTACGGTATGCAAATGCGGTATCGTATCGGACATTTGCAGGCCACTTTCGCCCCGCGGGGCAAACTTAAACACGCTGCCCATTAACTTGTTAGCTTCACTTCCCGTTTGGAATTGTTCGACCTGCTGTTCGAATACCTGTCCGTCGCGTTTGTCGAGTTCCGGTTTTGGATCAAACAGCTCCATTTGGCTGGGCCCGCCGTTCTGCATCATCATAATCACAGACTTCACTCGCGGAGTGAAGTGAGTGTCTACCGCGCCACCGGCTTTTGATTCGGCAGCATGAAGACCTGCATGGTCTGTGCCTAACAGGTGATGCAGCGCAAGACAGCCAAAGCCAAGGCTTGATGTCTGAAGCATGTGTCGCCGGTTGATTGGTGGGAGATTTCTCATGGAGCGATTCTGCTGGCCTAATTCCTGTAAAGAAACTCGGATGTATTTAGGAGAGTGTGACATATATGCGTTAACGATTGCCGTTGAGCCGTATCTGCGTCCGTGCCGTCATTTACTAGGTCGTTGTAATGTTCTTCGTAGGTTTGCTTAAGGATATCCATTTCTTCCGGCACAGGAGCGCGGACAAGTACTAGCCGAAACGCGTGATTCAGTTGATCAGACGCATTGTCACCTGCGATATCTTTCCTTACTCGCATGGCCATGAATTCCGCATGATTTTGTACGAATGGGTTGTTCAGCATCATGAGTGATTGATTCACGACCGCAGCATGTGAGCGTTGCAGGCATTCTTCGTTTAGCAACGGTTGGTCGAAAACTTGAAGCATCGACAGATGGTAGTTTCGTCGTTGAAGCAGATACATCGACCGTCGCCACGTGGCGGCGTCCGCAGTGTCGTCCTGTCGGTCTTCCTTAACGCTTCCATCAGGTTGCTGATGTGTCATAACCGGATAACCGCCTTGTGTAGTATCGAGGCGACCACTGGCAGTAAGCATGCAATCCCGGATGATCTCAGATTCAAGACGTCGAAGGCGTTGTTGCCAAAGCAGTGTGTTTTCCGGATCTACTTTGATTCCGATTTTGTAATTGGCGGAATCGGGATCCGAGGCGATTTCTTGTTTGTACGTTTGCGACATAACGATTTGCTTTATCAGTGATTTTTGGCTGCCAGTTTTTGCCAGATGTACGGACAGCCATTCAAGTAGATCCGGATGGCTCGGTGCTAGCCCGGACACACCTAAATTGTCAGCCGTGGGCACAATTCCTTTGCCAAACAGCTGTAGCCAAATTCGGTTTGCACGCACTCTCAGCACCAAAGCACCGGCAGCGGAATCCCAGTCAGTGAGCTTTCTGGCAACGGTAAGGCGGCGACCACTGGTTGCCATAGGAGTGGATTCAGCGACCTCAAAATCTTGGCCCTCAGAAAGTACATCAAAGATATCGGTGTGTACTTCCGCGGCTGGACTCCCATATTCACCACGACGCAAGACGTGGACAGGTGGAGGGGCGTCTACATCGTATACAGCCTGGATTTTGCCTTCGGCGATCTGTTTCTCAATTTCACTTATCCTGGCAGCCGCATCGGAATATTGTGCGCGTATCGAATCTTCCTGTTGGCTGACTGCGGCATCGACACCTATTTCGATGGCCTGCGGGAATTTCGATGCCAGGTACTTTTGGATTTCGTCTCGACTATCTGCAGCGACGGCTCTAATTGCTTTTACATCTTCGCGAAGTTCACTCGGGACGCCGTTCAATTGAGCTTCGAGGAATTCGGTCTGCGCTTTTGCACCGATCGTTGCTTGTGCTTCGCGCAGCTTGCTCAGTTCAGCATTAAAGGCATCTATTTGCTTCGTACTAAAACCATCGATGATCCGCGATTGCGGTTGTAGCCACTGTGTCGGCGAAAAAGCTGGTGCAAATGCGGCAGTGAATTGGTAATAGTCCTGCTGGCTGATCGGCTCGAATTTGTGGTTGTGGCACTTGCAGCACCTCATTGTTAACCCAAGCAGGTTTGATGATACCGTTTCACCTGTTCTATGAAGGGTGTTGTATCGGATGCTAAATATGTTTAGTTCATTTTGGTCTGTGTCATCCGGTGCATTTCGTAAAAACCCTGTCGCAATGAGCTGTCGCCTCATTTGATCGGTCATCACTTCAGCATTGCGCCAATCACTCAATTCATCCCCGGCTAATTGCTCAGTCAAAAATATTGGGAACGGAGTATCCTCGTTAAACGACTGAACCACGTAGTCCCGGTATTTCCATTTAACGCTGTCCACCTTTACGATGTTCTGGTCATTGTCGATGGAAATAATGTCGCTGTAGCCTGCGTTGTCAAGCCAATGCCGTCCCCAACGCTCGCCAAAGTGCTGTGAGGCTAATAGACCGTCTACAACCGTTTCCCATGCATCTGGAGAGCCGTCATTTAGAAAGACATTAACCTGTTGAGGCGATGGCTGTAGTCCAATGAGATCTAGATACGCCCGTCGGATAAGTGTTTCTTTGTCTGCTTCCTTGGAAAAAGCAAGAGAATGAGCGTCAAGCTTATTCTGAATATACCTATCAACGGCATTTTTAGTCTTGTCATTCTCGTTTGGGACAGCTGGCTGGTGCAGTTGTTGAAATGCCCAATGATCCGAATTCACACGGCGTTTTATCTTCTCGATATCGATCGGTTCTCGAGCGGTGCATCCTTCATCAATCCATCGTCGTAGCGTCTGGATTTCCATCGCGGTGGGCCGCAAGTCGTAGTCAGGCGGTGGCATCTGATTGCTACCAACCAGTTGCATCATCATACTTGCCGGTGCGTTTTCGGGCTGAACAACTGCACCACTTATTGACCCGCGGTGTACTCCAAGCAGGCTCGTTATGTCGAGGTCTGCTTTGGGATCTTCGGTACTATGGCAATCCACGCAGTACTTTGTTAGCAGAGGTGCAATGTCGTCCTCAAAAATCAGTGGCTTATATTCGTCGTCAGAATAATCCGTTTCAAGTTGATACTTTTGTGCAAGGTACGCACCGATCTGTTGCTGCTCAAAGAAACTCAAGGAGCGGTTAAAAACGATAATTTCAGAAATGTCACCGTCAAACGCCGTCGCTTCATTATCTGAGTTATAAGTCTGCCCAACAGCAAGGCGAGCACCTAACTCAAAGCCGAGGAACATCGTGTCACCTTTGAAGTTACCAAACCCATTGGAGACGCCGTTATCAAAAAACGACCATTGCTGACGACCGGCGTAGGTGACCTCGGCTATGTGGGGTTTTGCATCGAACGATATGCGTTCGGTGGGGGCTTCCTGTCCATACCAGATTCCCAAACGCAATTGACCTACCGTTTCAGGCTTGAAATCCTGATAACCTAACCAGAAACCTTTACGCTTGAGATAGTAACGAGCATCAATCTCACCACGTGCAGGGCGGTTTTGAATATCCAGGAGTCGTGGCGAACGACCCTCTATCGTTTTACCATCAAATACGACGAAGACGTGCAAAGGCTGATCGCCGGTAGGCACACCGTTGAAGATGTCGCGTTGAAGCCGGGCATTCTTAAATCGTATTGCAGGCTTGTCGCCTAACGCTGATGGAATCCATACTGGTCGATGAGAGTCATCCATGGCGGAAATATGATTCTCATAACTACTACTGTCCACCCATCGCGTTACATTTGCATCAGTTTGTTCAACGTTGTTTGCGTCAAGCCATAGCAGTAGCGAAGTGTTTTCTGCTCTTAGCAGCGAGACGTTTTCTGCAGCATGCAATGAAGTACTAGCTGCCAGCAAAATGGCAATAAAGCAACGCATAATATCCCGATGAGTTGGACGTGTAATTACACAGCTAATTATATTCGATGCTCTTAGGTAAATGTCGATATTCACTTAGAGCTTGATTAGCTGATCCAACTGTAGTTCAGCAGGAAAGGAATTGGGCTGCACAATCACAATGGTTGCCGTTGTAATTGTTGCCAGTGTTTTACACACCGCGTCGATCCCAACGGAATCCAAGTCAGAAAATGGTTCATCCAGCAGAATGAGAGTTGGATTCACAACCAATGTTCTGGCAAGTGCGACACGACGCGCTTCACCACCAGAGAGGCTGTCACAAATACGATCGCGAAGATCAGAGATTCCCAGTTCGCTCATGAGCCAATCAGCTCGCTGCATCTCAGGAGAATCGATCGTCCGGTCCTTAATGCCATAAGTAACATTTGCGAACACGGTGCCACGGAAAAGATACGGTCTCTGGTGTAGATAGCCAATCTGCACATCGTGCTGTGGGAAAGAGATGTTTCCGGTAAATCCTGTTTCGATCCCCGCCAGAACGCGTAGTAATGTAGACTTGCCTGATCCATTTGCACCGGTGATTCCGATGACTTCGGAAACAGATGCAGATGCGCTGTCCAATGTGCAAATGGGATTCCTGTTCTTATTTACGACCAGGTTTTCAATCGAGAACATGGTAGACATTAGTCCTTGTCCTCCCGATTAAGAAGACCGATCACAATCGTCACAAGAATGGCGATGGCAAGTAATATAAAACTCATCGCAACTGCTCTGGAGAAATCACCTTTGGCAGTTTCCAGAGCGGTAGACGTAGAGAGTGTCCTTGTTTTCATCTTAAGATTTCCACCGACCATGACCGCAATTCCCAATTCGGTGAAGCATCTGGCAAAAGCAGTTAGCACAGCTAATGTGACAGCCAAACGGCACTCATTGAGATAGGTCATCCACCGACGCCACCGACTAACTCTCAGGAGCATTGCAGTTTCAGATATCCGATAGTCCATATTGCTGATGGAACCGTGTGTCAAACTGACAATGATTGGAATGGCCAGCAGACATTCTCCAAAAACGATACCCCAGGAAGTGAATAGTAGGTCCAAATCTCCGAGCATGCCATTTCTTGAGAGTAAAGCGTATCCGATCAGTCCGATTAAAACCGTCGGGACACCCATGCTGCCTCGAAAGAAGATTACAACCGCTCGCCTTCCTCTAAACTTGTGTCGTGCAAGGTAAGTTCCAATGCTGATTCCCAGAATCGAAGCTATGAAAACAGCGGTGACGGAAACCCAGATGCTTCTCCATGCAGCATCAAGCACGAGAGGGTCACCATCGATGAGCAACTTTAGCCCATCGGTCATTCCATTCCAGATCATTTCCATGTGGTATTACCTGTGGCCTTTAATGATCTGTTTCGTCGGCGGGATCAGCACGGTCAAGAAAGATTGGCTTAAAGAGTCGCCGGCCTGAAATCTGGTAGTTTTGGATGATCTCCGCGGTCTCCGGTTGTTGCAGATATTCTGCAAGTGCGGATGCTAGCTTGCCGTTAATCTTACTGGTCTTCTCAGGATTCACGGTGATCAGGCTATAGCGGTTAATCAATAGTTGAGAGTCAATTTTGATTGGATGTAAATCGAGCTTCTGTTTGAACTTCAGATAAGTGCTTATGTCGGTAAACGTGTAGCCTTGCAATTGATTTGCGATGACGAGAGTGTTTCCCATGCCTTGTCCGGTTTCGATATAGTTTTCATGATCGGGCGTTACCGCTGACTCTGACCAGAGTTGTAATTCACGCTTATGGGTGCCGCTGTCGTCGCCACGGGAAACAAACGCGATGTTTTCTTTTTGAATCTGATTTAGGGCATCATGTAGGTCTAAGTTGGAGAGTTCGGCAGGATCGTCTTTCGGGCCGACGAAAATGAATTCGTTTTGCATAAACGGTACATGCTCAATGCCGTGTGCGTTTCGCACAAAATCCTCTTCAGATTTTGGTGCGTGAACGATTACAACATCAACTTCACCGCGTTCTCCATATGCCAGGGCAGCCCCGGTGCCAACTGCGATAATGTCTACTTCACAATTAAACTGTCGTTCAAAACCGGGAATCAATTCATCCAGCAACCCTGAATCCCGAGTGCTGGTGGTAGTTGCCACTCGCAAACGATTGATTCCTGCAGTACTGTCCCTACAGCCGGTACACCACATAGCTGTTGCAATCAGGAGGAGAAGCAGGTTGCGAATTGAGGTATTCATGAAGCCTGAATTGGCATGGAATCTGGCAAGTTAGTTCGGTACACGCTTACCTTCAATCGTAACTCCATTCTGGTTCTTACCGAAGTAGCGCTTTCCATCTGCTGAGAGTTGCACTTCATCCACCCATGCGCCATTTGGGGCATTGGGATCTAGCCATCGCAGCGTTAGTGCAGACTTGCTTTTGCGTAACCACCGGGCGTCGCCGGCAGTTCCGGTTAGCTCACCGGTGACTTCGAAAAAGATGTCGTAATGGTCTTTGCCGTTCACCACGTGATCCCAACGGCCTACTAGAGGTGACATTTGCAATTTAGATCTGGAGTCCGTGATAGGCCTGTCGACTTTAAACCAGCCGTCGGCTGTCCAGTGGACTTTGCGGACCTGAAGAATCCGACCGCGCTGAACGTCTTGTGCATCATAGACGTGATGGACCATGTAATCGCCGCTATCTGTTTGAAGAAAACTGTTATGACCGGGACCACGCCACCGAGTGTTGCTGCTTAGGACAATCGTGCCACCTCCTTTAGTCATTGGCTTTCCATCCTTACCTACAAACGGGCCAAGTGGATTACGACTTCGCCCAACCACAACCTTGTAAGAACTGCCTTCGCCGGCGCAACAGAAATCCCATGAAACCATCAAGTAATAGAAGTCGTTGTGCTTGATTACATACGGCGCCTCGATATTTGGTGGGTCCTTTCGCTCCGATCGAGTTGCCAGGGCCACGTATGGCTTACCGTTTGGGAATGGTTTACCTGTTGATGAATCGATTTCGACACCCTTAATGCCGGTCCAGTAGGATCCCCAGTAAAGGTATGCCCGTCCGTCCTCGTCTCGGAACATGGCCGGATCAATGGCGTTGAAGTCATTCGTGTTTTCGTTTGACTCGATAACAAGTCCGCGATCGATCCACTTAAAGTCAGGGCTTTTGGGATTGATCGTCTTGTTTACAGCCAATCCAATGACGCTGCGTTGGCTGCCAAACGTGGAGACGCTGTAGTAAAGGTAGTACAGCCCGTTACACCGCTGTATTTCAGGCGCCCAGATTCCATCGCAACCGGGCACTGCTTGCTCTGCCCACTGTGGAACATGGCTCTTAAAGACAGGAGCGATCTGCTTCCACTTTTTCAGATCAGTGCTGTGCCAGACACGTACACCGTGGCCGGTACTAAACACATAGAATCCGCTCCCATCATGGCATTCAATGATTGCGGGATCCGGTGCTCCAGACCGTAGTGCTTTCTGCGAGGTCGGGTCAAAATCATCATTGGCCAGCAAAGAGGAGTGCCCGAAAATCAGGCCAAATACTGTAATCCAAAAAGCCAGACAGATAGGGTTTCGTTTCAAAGCCCACGCTCCAATTCCAAAATACACCAGCAAGTACACCTTATTTAAATTGCTCAACTTCTATCGTAGTCCGCTTCTTGCTGGTAAAGAAGTTGTTCATCGCTTCGAGTATAGGGCTTGCCAGATCAATCCGATGAATAATACGCTGGCACCAATCGCAATCGTCTTCCAATCCAGGAAACACGAGAGGCCAAGACATGCTAAGAATCCGATCCATGAAAAGAGGCGGCTATGCAATTGATCATCGGGTGCCAGCCTTAATGCACACAGATTTGTGGTGGCGTAATAAACCAGCACGGTGAAGGCACTCAGCTCCCATGTTTGTTTCATGTCACCTATGCACGCCAGTCCTGCAATTACCAGCCCCATTACCACCACTGCAACATAGGGTGTGGTTTCGTCCTTGTTGATTCGAGCAGTGGCAGCTGGCATATCCCCCCGGCGTCCCATCGCAAGCAAAACACGTGAGAGTCCCAGCACGAGATTCAACAGGACACCCAGCATAGCAGTCATCGCGCCAATGGTGATGATCCAAACGAGTGTTGGTTTATCTAGTTGTTTTGCAACGAATTGAAGGGGAGCAGATGACTGCTCGATCGATTGAGCAAATGACGTTGCTCCCACTGTGGAAACCGCAACAAAGGCCACGGCGGTATACATGACAATTGTTACAAGCAGTGTGGAGATGATCGCACGTGGAATTGTCCGACGAGGTTCGAGAACTTCTTCCCCCAAAGTGGCAATTCGCCCGTAACCGGTATAGGCCACGAACATCAATGCGGTCGCATAAAGAAGTGTCTTTATCGAGTTCTCAGAATTGCTGAAGAATGGATCGAGATGCTTCTCCTGTAATTCCGTGGCCTGCGAGAATCCGGAGATTACAAAGGCTGCGAGAGTGAACAATGTCACGGAAACGATGATCAGGTTTACCCGGTTGGATCGCCGTATTCCTCCAAGCACAATCAGTGTAATGATGGCGATGGTAATGAGGGCTACTGACACGAGCCATTGATCATCCTTACCAAATGCAGTGAGCAAGTAACCGGCGAAGCCTAGGGCTGCGGTAGCTGCTGATGCACTTTTTGCACACAGGAACATCCATCCGGCCCCAAATCCAATGGTTGGATTTAGATAGCGATATCCGTATTCGTAAGTGCCGCCACTTACTGGGTGCGAAGCAGCTAACTGAGCGCTGCTGAGTGCATTACAAAATGCAAGTAATCCGGCCAATACGGTGGCTAGGATTACTGATGGACCGGTGATTCCGGTAGCGATCGCGAGACTGACAAAAGCACCGGTCCCGACAATGGAGCCGAGGCCAAGCATTGTTGCATCGAAGACGCCGAGTTGCCGTTTAAGCGATTTATTTGGAGAAGTTTCGTCTGTCACGGGGAGCCTGTAAGGGAATAACGGCTAAAGCTAAGTTGGAAACGTAGACATCGACCGCGATTCGGATCGGCATCGAGACCATTATCTAAAACAGAGCCTTTATAACATCACCTTCGCAGAGTTGAAGCGTGCGATTAAGACGAGGATCGACAATCAGGGCGTGGGGGTTTAAGCCAAGTGCATGGTATATGCTGGCCACGATGTCTGGCGGTCCAACGGGTGTTTGAGTTGGTAATGCTGCGTGCTTATCCGATGCGCCAATCACGTTTCCGCCTTTCACACCGCCGCCGGCCATGATTACGCTTCCGCACTGACCCCAGTGATCGCGTCCTCCTGCGTTATTGATTTTTGGAGTACGCCCAAATTCTCCCATGCAAACGACTAGCGTTTCATCGAGCATTCCTCTTTGCTCCAGATCGGTAATCAAACCGGAAAGTCCTTCGTCCAAAAGTGGGAGCAGCTCATCCTTAAGGCATGGGAAGTTGTTTTGGTGTGTATCCCAACCATCGCACTTGGACATGTAGTTGAAATGTACGCCGACGAAGCTCACATCGCGTTCGACAAGTCTGCGAGCCATTAGCAAACTTTGGCCAAACCTGTGATCTCCATACAAGTCACGTGTGCCGGCTGGTTCTTTATTTATGTCAAATAAACCGTCGTCAACTGCGCCGTCAGTTAGTTCCATAGCTACTCGACGTAATTTGTCGTAGTCGCGTAGTCGAGGGCGTTTCGCGTCCCCGTCAAGCATCGCGAGTAGTTGCTTGCGTTTACTGTGCCGCGAACTATTGACGTCTTTGGGCAAGGATAGTGACGCGATGGCATCCGCCTTACGAGGATCTTCATTGACCATCAACGGGTCATACTCCGGTCCCAGATAACCGGCACGTCCTCCTCCAGCAACGGGCAACAGTTGCATGCGGACCCTCAATTCCGGGATCGAAACATACCCGGGTACTGCTGGTTGTTTGTGGGCGAACTTGTTGATGACTGCGCCTATATGTGGGTCATCTTCACGCGTTGGCGGCAAAACAGTATTTGCACCGAGAGGTGTAGGTGATATGCGACCGGTGAGCGTGTAGTAAGTCATGAATGGATGGTCAGAGTTTTTGTATCCCGCTGACCGAATGATCGACAAGCGGTTAGTCTGACTCGCCAACCGAGGCAAATGTTCACAAATGTGTATTCCCGGGACGCTGGTGGAAACAGGATTAAACGGTCCGCGAATTTCACTCGGAGCATCCGGTTTCATATCCCACATATCTTGATGTGGTGGTCCACCCAGGAGGTACACAAGAATGCATCGCTTTGCCGCTCCCCGGCCGGAGAGTGGATTGGTTAGTCCCGGTGCGCTGAGTAACGGTGATGCACCGGAAAATAATGCCACAGTTCCTGCCTGAAGGAGTTCGCGACGTCCGATGTTGGGGTGAGACGTTTCCATACCGGTGATTATAAGTGACCATGAATGCTGTTAGCTGTATTAATCGGAGCTATTTTGATTCGACATAAGAATGCTTTTGCTCCAAGACCAAAAACAACGACGAAGAAAGACATCATCTCGAAGCTGAGATTAACGAGATTCGAAAGACGCAGGATTGCACGGTCCGCCTATGCTAAAATATCAATCGGCTCAGGTTATTCAGCTTGTTTTCCCATATTCATTTGTTGATGCACTGTGGAATTCTCTAAAACAACACAACTTGCAGCATTCATATGGATGCTTTCAATGCCGGCTTTAGTTTGCGGCCAAACTCCGCCGGTATTTGAGACTGATGTGCTGCCAATCTTGGAAACGAATTGTGTTTCATGCCACTCCGGTGACGCACCTAAAAGCGAGCTAGATCTTTCTGATATTCAATCTCTTGTAAACGGTGGCCTAACAGGTTTGGTCGTAAGCAAAGGAGAATCGCAGCAAAGCTTTTTGTTTCATCTAGTCAAACGTGGTGACATGCCGCCTCAACCCGATAAGCAATTATCCGCTGAAGACGTTAAGGTCATTAAGGATTGGATAGATGGAGGACTAGCGGCAACATCTAAATACACCGTGCCTGAGTTGAAGGAATCCATCACCGCCGAGCAACGACAACACTGGGCATTTCAACCGCTTACCTTGGTTCATCCGGACTCCAAATCTACCGGTGATACCATCATTGATCGTTATGTAAATGAACAACTGGATCGTATCGGGTTCGTGCAGTCGGAAGCGGCCGATCAACGAACACTTCTGCGGCGAATCTATCTTGACTTGCTTGGTGTTCCTCCAACGCCGGACGAGCAGCGTGAATTCCTCGATGACGATCATCCTGCAGCATATGAACAGCTGGTAGATCGCCTCTTATCTTCAAACCAATTCGGAATGCGATGGGGTCGCTATTGGTTGGATGTGGCGGGTTACGCTGATACAGTCGGCTTTGATCACATTCCAACACTGATTATTGTTGCCAACGGAAAATGGAAATACCGCGATTACGTGATCTCGGCATTTAACCGGGATCTGCCTTACAACGAATTCGTCAGGCAACAACTGGCGGGCGATGAGTTGGTCCAATGGAAGGATATCGACGGCTACTTCACTCCTGAAATTACTGATCATCTCGTTGCAACGGGTTTCTTGAGGACAGCTCGTGATCAAACGCATGAGAGTGTCGGAGTCATTACAGAAAACTACTACAACGTACTGCATGATACGACTGAAGTAATCACTAGTAGCTTCCTTGGAATGACCGTTAAATGTGCCCGTTGTCATGACCATAAATATGATGCGATCACTCAGCAGGATTACTACCAAATTCAGGCTACTCTAATGCCCGCCTACAATCCTGAACAATGGCGACCAGTTTATCCGTTTAACGAAGGTGGGAAGACTGTAAAGGATCGAGCGATACCAAGCGTTTCAAGTAAACGTCACGATGAGATCAATTCGCACAATGCACAGGTAAATGCTCGCATTGCTGATCTCGAAAAATCAAAAGCAGAATTGCGTCACCGTACCAGAGAAAGACTCGTCGACCAGAAATCCCAATCAGCTATTCCGGAAGTCCTCCGCGAAGATTTGAAAAATGCAGTCGCCAAGAGTGATGGAGATCGAAATGCGGTTGAGAAGTATCTGGTCGAGAAACTGGGAGCGATAATTGATGTGACTGAAGATGAAGTCACCCAGGGGCTCAATGAGGATGATAAGAAAAGCATTGCGGTTATCGACCTTTCTGTGGCTGGTGAAAAACAGAAACTCACCGAGGTTGGCCGCATTCAAGCGCTTTACGATATAGGTGAGACACCCACGACATTCATTTTGACACGTGGTGAATTCTCATTTCCGGGTCGACCGGTTGATGCCGGCGGGCTTGCCGCATTGTCTGAATCGACTGAGAGGAGTGTTTTGTTACCTGCCCCCAATCCCGCTGGATCATCGGGACGGCGATTGGCTTTGGCAAACTGGCTGGTGGACGGAAAACAGAGATCCAGTGCACTTCTGAGCCGTGTAATCGTAAATCGAATCTGGGCGCATTTGTTAGGTCGTGGCATTGTTAAGACGACTGGCGATTTTGGTGTGCAAGGTGCACCACCAACACATCCGGAAATGCTTGACTGGCTTGCACTCGAATTGCAGCGCAATGACTGGAGCTTAAAGTCAGTGATACGATCAATCGTTTTATCAGATGTGTATCAACAGTCATCGCAAGTGTCGACGAAAAACTGGGCCGTGGGTAATGAGAAAGATCCATCCAATAATTACTACTGGCGCATGCCGCTAAGACGATTGGAGTCAGAGGCGGTTCGCGATTCGCTGCTGTCGGTAGCGGATTCGATAAATCTGGAAATGACCGGGCCGCCAGTAATGTTAAAGCCTATCGCCGATGGTCGTATTGATATTGATCTGGCGGGCTTGAAGTCACCCGCGGAACAATGGAGACGGTCGATCTACATGCTCAGTCGACGGGGCTACCCGTACACACTTCTTGATGTCTTCGACCAGCCGCGAATAGAAACGACGTGTAATATGCGGCAGGTAAACGCCGTCGCGTTACAGTCGTTGACCATGCTTAACGACAATTTTGTTTATCAACAATCAGAGAAATTGGCGAAGATCATCAGTCAGGGATTAACGGATGCTAGCAAACAGATTGAGCAGGTTTATTTACATGCATTAGCACGGAAGCCAAGTGATGAAGAACTCGCTGCCTGTCTTTTGCTTTATCAAGACGCGATGACCTCGGAAGGTAGAAGTGCACACTCAGCACTCACAGAAGTGTGCCATGCTCTGTTTAATACCAGCGAGTTTTTATACCGAGAGTGATTTTTAATGAGCATGGATCCTTACAACCCGCTATCTCGCCGACAACTACTTCAATCTAGTTGCCTTTCCTTTGGTTGGCTGGCGGCATCGGAAGTTATGCGTGAGTCGGCATTCGCGTACCCGGGCGGGTTGGACTTGAAACCCAGACGAGGTGACCATGAAGGACCGGTTAAATCGGTAATCCTGTTGACACAAGTGGGTGGTCCTTCACAGATGGACCTGTTTGATCCGAAACCGGAATTGGAGCGTCTGCACGGAAAGACGATTTCCGATACGACGTTTGAGACGCTTCAGCCGGGTAGTGAATCACAGACGTTAATGAAGTCTCCATTTACCATGAAACAACATGGGGACTGCGGGATGTACTTCAGCGAATTGATGCCGGAAATGGCGTCGATCGCTGACCAGTGGTGCATGGTGAATTCGATGTATGGGGCGCACAATAACCACCCGCAGGCTCAGCGGTTCTTCCATAGCGGTAAAACTCAGGCACTATGGCCAACGATGGGGTCATGGATCTGCTATGCCCTCGGCAGTGAGAATCAGAACATGCCCGGGTTCGTCGTGCTGCGAGATCCTAAAGGATATACAGATGGTGGCGCCAATCACTGGACCAGTGGTTGGCTGCCGGCAACATTTGCAGGTACCGAAATCCGAAGTGAAGGCGATGCGGTTTTGAATTTGAATTCATCACGCGACGAATCCAAGCAGTTCCGTGAACGAAAAGCCAAGCTCATCCAAACATTGAATCGCAAACGTCAACAGTTGTTTCCAGGCGAGGACCGTCTTGAAACACGGATTCAAAACTACGAGCTGGCGGCAAGAATGCAGCTAAACGCAAATCGCATTCTTGATTTATCCGGTGAAACAGAAACAACGCTTGCCAACTACGGGGTAAATGAAGAGCATACATCAGATTTTGGAAAGAGATGTCTCATGGCACGCCGCATGGTCGAAGCGGGCGTCCGCTTCGTTGAAGTCATGGTCACCGTGGGCGTTAGTACCAGTCCCTATGACAATCACGGGAATCTTAAGGGTGGGCTGGAGGCCATATGCCCACGTGTCGACAAACCAACGGCTGCACTCATACGCGATTTGAAGCAAAGAGGATTGCTGGACTCTACTCTGGTGATTTGGTCTGGTGAATTCGGCAGATTACCGATTTCTCAAAATGGAAACGGTCGAGATCACAACAGAAATGCATTTACGCTTCTGGCTGCCGGCGGCGGATTCAAGGCCGGTTACTCACACGGCGCAACGGATGATATCGGATACAAAGCAGTAGAAGAGCGAATCAGCGTCCATGATTTTCATGCCACGCTTTTGCACCAAATGGGTGTCGACCACGAATTTCTTTCGTATCCACATAATGGTCGCGATGAGCGACTAACGGATCCCGAAGTCACCGGTGCACGCATTGCGGAAGAGTTGATTGCGTAAAGCTGAATAGAATCAGGCAAACAGTTCGTGCTTCACGTCGCCGTGAATGTCTGTAAGGCGATAGTCGCGTCCTTGGTGACGATATGTTAATTGCTCATGATCTAATCCGACCGCATGCAGCATCGTGGCGTGCAGGTCGTGAACGTGATATTTGTCTGTTATGGAATCAAAACCGATGTCATCCGTTTGGCCTATTGAGGCTCCGGCTTTCACTCCTCCGCCAGCAAACCACATTGTAAAGGCCTTGACATGGTGGTCACGTCCAACGGGCTCACCTGGCATTTGACTCTTTTGGGCTACCGAGGATCTTCCGAATTCACTTCCCCAAATCACAAGAGTGTCATCAAGTAAGCCTCGCTGTGCGAGATCGATCACCAGTGCCGCAGATCCCTGGTCGGTTGTCTTGCATTCGTTGGGTAGGCGTTGGTAAATGCTAGTGTGGTGATCCCAGTCGCCATGAAACACTTCTACGAATCTGACACCGCGTTCTATTAGCCGACGAGATAGCAGGCAGTTCCTGGCATATGACGGTGCGTTGATATCGGTAATTCCGTACATCTGTAATGTTGCTGCACTCTCCTTGCTCAGATCTAGCAATTCGGGGGCTGCCGACTGCATGCGAAATGCCAATTCATAACTGGCAATCCGTGCTTCGATGGACGGGTCCGGATTGTCAAAAAGTCGTTTCCTGTTGAGTTTGTTGATTGCTCTTACCGTTGCCGCCTGGCTGGACTGTGGAAAACCAGGAGGCGTATCGAGATTGAAGATAGGTGACCCAGAAAACTGCATCGGGGTGCCTTGCATGGTTGCCGGTAAGAATCCATTTCCCCAATTTGCGCCCTTGCTCCTCGGATGCATCCCGCTCCGAAGTACCATGAACCCCGGTAGGTTCGCTGATTCAGAACCGAGTCCGTATAAAACCCAGCTGCCAAGGCTTGGTCGACCAAATCGTCTCCAGCCTGTATTCATATGCAATTCACCAAACATGTGGTTGGTGTCTTCGGCTTCACAGGAATGAACGTAGGAGATCATGTCTGAGATCTTTGCCGTATGTGGCATGAGTTCGGAAACCCAGTGCCCGGCTTCACCGTGTTGCTTAAACTTGTAAGGTGTGCCCATCAAAGCAGGACGAGCATCCTGAATCTGCGCAAAATTAGCTCGCTCTAAATAAGACTCAGGCAGCGGTTCACCATCTCGTTTGTTTAATTCCGGCTTCGGAACGAACATGTCCAACTGGCTGGGAGCACCAATTTGATACATGAAGATGATATTTTTGGCGCTCGCGGGAATATGAGGTTGCTTAGGAGAGTAGGGAGTCGATGGGCTAGCTGCGGTAACTTCCTGGTCAAGTAATGAAGGTAGCGCAACACCGGCCAGCCCCAGCCCACTGCTGCGAAAAAACATCCGTCTTGTTGCTTGTGTATACATTCGGTTCCGTCAGATTCTGGGCTATTCCCGAGTAATAAACTCGTCGAGGTTTAGTACAGTACGACACGTTGCCACCCAAGCGGCATGTCGAGTGGCATCCATACCCTGTACGGTGTATTCACCAATTGCGAATTCTATGTGTTCTTCATTTAGCCTGTATAGTTCCGTATGCTCCTCGAGCAGCTCCTGAATAGTTGCGGCCTCATCGATGCTTGGGTTTCTTCCAAGGCATGATTTAAACATCCACTCGATGCGATGAGCATCCGTTTCGTGTGACGTGAGCAGTCGTCTGGCAAGTGCCTGTGCGCATTCAACGAACACAGGATCATTTAGAAGGGCCAAAGACTGAATTGCGACAGTTGATCGTGATCTACGTGTACAAGCTGTCGTCATTTCGGGACCGTCAAAGATGGTCACCATTGGATGCGGTGTGAGTCGCCAAATGTACGTATACATGCCTCGCCTCAGCCTGTCGGCGCCTTCGCTTACCGTCCACGTTGCCGGCGTTGCCCGGTTTTGAAGAATACCGTCTTGTTGATACGGGAAAACACCTGGGCCGCCAATCTTGTTCACGAGTAATCCACTTGCAGCCAGCGCGTTATCTCTTAGAAGTTCTGCTTCAAGACGCAAACGTTTTTGTC